>Ga0181597_10005843_pt1 | contig 11679 bp, 11 predicted proteins | sample 041ome_5_FD_148647 | JGI IMG/M metagenome (GOLD analysis project Ga0181597, IMG submission 148647) | Coastal salt marsh microbial communities from the Groves Creek Marsh, Skidaway Island, Georgia - 041403US metaG (spades assembly) | ecosystem: Environmental > Aquatic > Marine > Intertidal zone... | reverse complement strand
TGCATATGGAAAAGGTCTAAATCTCGCCCTAATCTTCTATGATCCCTTTTCTCAGCCTCCTCCAACATCAATAGATATGATTTAAGCTTTTTTTCATCCGGCCAGGCCGTTCCATAAATTCGCTGCAGCATCGGCCGCGATGAGTCGCCCCGCCAATATGCACCCGCGACGCTCATTAATTTAAAGGCATGTCCTACATGTCGGGTCGAGGGAGCATGAGGCCCCCTGCACAAGTCTAAAAAATCGCCCTGTCGATAAAAAGATAACACTTCCCCTTCCGGTATTGCTTCTACCAACTCGACTTTAAAAGGTTCATCTATGTCTTTATAATAATCGATTGCATGCCCCCGATCCCAGACTTCACGTTGTATTTTATCATCTCTATCAACAAGCTCATGCATGCGCTCTTCAATTTTTCCAAGGTCATCTTGCGAAAAAGGCGTTTGTCGATAGAAATCGTAATAAAAACCGTTTTCAATCGAAGGTCCTATCGTTACTTGTGTTTCGGGAAATAATTCCTGGACAGCTGCAGCCATTACGTGAGCACAATCATGCCTTATTAAAGGAAGCGCTAACTCGTCACTTCTTGTAATGAAAGCCACTTTTGAGTCGTTTTTAATCTCGTGATCAAGATCGAGCTCGATGTCGTCAACAAGCATTATCAATGCAGCCTTCGCCAATCCCGGGCCAATATCGTTGGCAAGTTGGAACCCTGTTATTGAATTATCAAAGCTTCGTACACTTCCATCTGGTAAAGTGATATTCGGCATAAGTGGATCCTTTTGGGAAAGCTATTGGCCAAGTTACCAATGTAACTTATATTTAATAATATTTAACAACACAAAATTAACGACACCCGATTTTTTTGCAGTACTCTTGGTCCGGTAGAGTTTCTAACGTTTGTTTGTATGATTTTCAACCTCGATAATAAGTTAGTCTTCTTCACATCTATTATTTAAATTAATAAAAACAGACACAATAGAAATGCAACACAACACATGGACCAAGCGCGTTTAAAGTCTAAAATCATCATCGATGCTATTATCCGCATTTGCAGCGACCGAGGGTTGCCTGCAACTGTAGTACGATTAGGTGATCCCGATGCTGGCAATATATACATCAAAGTGAGCAATATCGTTTATGATTGCCTGATTTACGCACAACAAAGACAAACTGATGGGACTGTAAAATGGGTAGAGACGCCAACCAAGGAGATCTTAAGTGAAACTCAGGCAGATGCATATCTGGAACGCCAAATAAAATATGATCAGGACGTTTGGATAGTAGAAGTAGAGGACCCTAAACACAGGAACCCGTTTGATTAATGTCTTATCCGTTTATAATCTAGTACTTGGACGATTATAATCCCCAACAGCACCATAAAAGCGCCAAACAACCTTTCCCCAGTTAAAACTTCATTAAAAATTACAACTGCAGCAACAATGCTTGCTACCGGCTGGAGGTTATTGAATAAGCCTGTTGATTCAGGGCCTATTCTCTGAACAGAGAAATAGAAAAGAGGAATTGAGCAGGATTGCAACAAAATAATCAGAGCGAAACCCCACCAGCCAGTTCTATTTACAGGAAATCTCAATTCTTCTAACTCTATGGCCAAAACTAAAATTATAATTGCGGCTATAATCGATTGATAGAAAACAATCACAAACGGGTGGACATCTTTTACTCTTCGGTTCACCCATACAATATTGATAGCGCAAGCCATTCCTGCTGTTAAGCCAATAATGATCCCCCTATAATCAAATTGCTCAAAGCCAATGCCCAACATGACGCCCAACCCAGAAAAAGTTATCCCTATGGCTATCAATTTGATTAAACCCGGATATTTTTTATTAATGACTGCGTTGATCAAGGTTACTAGCGGGGGATATATGAAAAAAAGCAACGCCGCCAAGCTGATCGGAATATATCTAGTAGAGCCAATGTTCCCGAATGCCATATGTGAGAATAGCGCCCCTAATATGAGCATATTTAGACACATCGGCCATGATAAGCGGAGCGATATCCCCATTAGAATACATAGCCCCGCCATAAAAAACACAGAAAACAACGCTCTAAATAAAGCCACAGCTAATGGTGTAGTGCCTCCGTCAAACGTCATAGGTCCTAGAGCAACGGCAAGTCCTAACCCTATTGAGCACAAAACAGCAAAAAGGATTCCAGTAATTGTTTTTGAGCCGCTCAAGCTGGATATTGATTTATTCGCCAAAAGCCCCTTTTCCCTTGCACTTTAAAATCTCTATTGGCGAATTACTACTTATGGAAATATTTTAAAAATGATCCGCATCGTATATAACATGCATAATCTAAGTTTGATGAAGCCTGCAATACTATATTACCTTTTTGTGAAAGATTAATGGAAAAATACAAACATATTGTTGTCCAACCTATCTCTGGGTCAATTGGTGCGGATATTTACAATGTGGATATATCCCAACCGCTAAGAAAAGATGTCTTTGAGGAGCTTGAGAACGCATTCTTGAAATATTTAGTCATATGTATCCGCGATCAAAAATTAGAGCCTTCATCGCAGCTTAACTTTGCTAAACTTTTTGGCGAACCAATGATTTACCCTTTTGTAAAAGGCCTTCCCGAGTATCCTCAAGTTACTCCGGTAGTTAAAGAAAAAACTGATAGAATAAATTTTGGTGGGCTTTGGCACTCGGACACATCCTATGAAACAACACCCCCCTTAGGAACAATGCTCTATGCACGAGAACTCCCACCATACGGAGGAGATACGGAGTTTGCTAATATGTATCTGGCATATGAGACACTCTCAACCGGTTTGAAGAATTTACTGGAGGGACTAATTGCTGTTAATATATCTGGTAAAGGTCGAGTTCAAAATACACGCGCTCCGATGAGAAATTCAGCTCCCACAGACAAAGATGAGGCATCCTTTCTGGCGGAACATCCGGTCGTAAGGACGCACCCTGCGACCGGTAGAAAGTCATTATATGTAAATACGGCCCATACGAGCCATTTCAAAGGAATGTCAGTAGAAGAAAGTGAACCTTTACTTAACTATCTATTCCAACACCAAATCAAACCAGAATTAACTTGCCGAGTAAAATGGAGCGAAGGAACTCTTACCTTCTGGGACAATCGATGCACGCAACACAATCCTTTAAATGACTATCATGGTTTCCGACGTGAAATGCACCGAGTAACACTAAAAGGTGATAAGCCAAGGTAAGATTAATTCATTTAAAATAAATCCTAAATATATGAGAAAAACTATGTTATATTCTACATATTGGGTGCAGCAGGGTGGGCGCATAAAAGGCAACCATGAAAAGGATGAGGAACTAAAACAATGGGATTGAGAATCCGAGAGGATTATAGAAATATTTCTGGGCCGGAAAAATCGGCAATTCTATTAATGTCCCTAGGCGAAGACCAAGCAGGTAAATTATTCGCCCTGCTTGATGATGAGGAAATAAAAGAAATATCCCAAGTAATGGCGGGTCTAGGGACAGTCAGTTCAAATATCGTTGAACGACTATTCGTTGAGTTTGCCGAAAGTGTCTCGTCGACAGGTTCTTTAGTTGGCTCTATGGACAGCACACAGAGGCTTTTGGCGAAAATACTGGGTGAAGATCGTGTTAACGATGTTATGGAGGAAATCCGAGGTCCTGCAGGTCGCACGATGTGGGATAAGCTGGCCAATGTGAATGAGCAGGTTTTAACTAATTATCTAAAAAATGAATATCCACAAACGGTGGCAGTAATTCTGGGAAAAATCGCACAGAGCCACGCTGCGAAAGTATTAGCCATACTTCCAGAAAATTTTGCTATGGAAGTAGTTATGCGGATGCTTCGAATAGAAGCAGTGAATAAAGATATTGAAAAAGATGTCGAACGTGTTCTCAGGACCGAATTTATGTCGAACCTGGCACGGACAAATAGACGAGACAGTCATGAGACGATGGCAGATATTTTTAGTAACTTAGACAGGGCTACTGAAGACCGGTTTTTGACAGCGTTAGAAGAGCGTAACAAAGATGCCTCAGAGCGAATCCGCGCTCTAATGTTCACATTCGAAGATTTGAAAAATGTTGACCCTGCTGGAATTCAGACGCTTATGCGAGTGGCAGACAAGGATAAAATGATGATGGCGCTTAAGGGCGCATCTGACGAACTTAAAGATTTATTTTTTTCCAATATGTCCGAGAGAGCCGCTAAATTACTCCGTGAAGACATGGAAGCTGCCGGAGCGGTTCGCTTGAAGGATGTTGAAGATGCTCAGACCGCCCTAGTACAATCTGCTAAAGAGTTACAGGATAAGGGCGAGATTATAATAGGCGGTGGGTCGGGAGATGATCAACTTATTTTCTAATCAAAAACGGTTATCGCACCTCATTAAAGATTACTGAAAAATTTTTTACTTTTTCCCTCGGATATATGGATAAATCATCATTTGGTCTTGCGTTGGGTTATCAGAGGAAAACTCGGCTATAATTTCGTGAGCCGCCGCTAGTAATCGATTTGGCGTTTGGTCTGAAGTCGAACTATTTATAAACAAACCCAAATCCTTCTCTACTATGTGAGCCTCGGCTCCAGATTGATCAAAATTTTTAGTCGCTACATATTTTGGGAATAAATGTTGAGTTGCAAAATTCTGTCCAGAGCTTTCGTTTATTACTTCCAACATAGAAGAAATCTCCAGCCCCCCAGCCTCACCATAAGCCAGTGCCTCGGAAGTTGTTACATACGACGATATGCATATCGCGTTATTTAAAACCTTCATGCGTTGTCCTTGTCCTGCTTCAGACCCAACATGATAAATAACCCTAGAATAGCCCTCTATTAATGGCCTTGCTAACATCAATGCTTCTGCATCCCCAGCAACCATACTAACTAAGGCTCCCTCTTCTGCTCGAAACTTTAAACCTGATACGGGGCTGTCCAAATATAATATACCAGCCGAGTCTAGAATTTCTTTATTTTCAGCGGCAGCCTGTGGCCCAATTGTACATGTATCCACGATTACGGTACCACTTTTGGCTACATCTGCTATCTCGCGAATCACACTTTCGTTCGATTCTATATTTGGCAATGATAACGCTATCACCTTCGCTTTTTGCGCCACGTCCCGATTAGATTCAGCTATGATAGCCTTATCAGGCGACCTCTCTTTTGTACCAGCCAAGTCATAGACAATTAGCGGTATATTCTTGGAAACGATATTTTGGGCCATTGGGCACCCCATATTACCCAATCCTATGAAACCAAATAAATTCTCTGTCATTTAATAATCCCCTATTTATTCCTATAGCCTCATCAAACCTGGATACTCATCCCTCCGTCGATTGCAAGTACCTGTCCATTAACAAACCCGCCTGCATCAGACATCAAGTAAACTGCCCCACCTCCAAGCTCACTAGGATTGCCCCAACGGCCTAATGGTGTTTTAGATATGACCCAATCCGAAAACTCTTTATTTTCAAGTAACGCAAGGTTCAACTCAGTCGCAATATAACCAGGCGCGATTGCATTAACCAAAATTCCCTTTTGGCCAACCTCAACCGCCAAAGCTCTCGTTAATGCGCGCAACCCCTCCTTGGCAGCTATATACGCAGGGACAGTGGGACGGGCTTGCGGTCCTAACATGGACACAGTATTTATTATCCGTCCGCCTCCACTATTTGACATAAATCGAATAGCTTCACGGCTCAGACTAAAACAGGAAGTTAAATTTGTTGATAAGACATGCTCAAAATCAGCGGTAGTAAAGTCTAAGACAGGGCTTCTATGCTGTACACCTGCATTATTGATTAAGCCAAAGAGACTTCCATTCTTTTGAACGATGTCCGACATGGCAGTTAAGCCGTCTTCGATCTTCGTGACGTCAAAAACAGCATAGTCAGCGTCCCAGCCAGCGTCTTTTAATTTCTCCACTTTTTGCTTTAAGGCAGATTCATCGCGGGAATTAAGAATAACTTTTGCACCATGTTGCGCTAAAGCTTCCGCCATAGAAAACCCTATACCCCTGGACGCCCCCGTAACTAAAATAGTTTTCCCTTGCAGATCAAAAAGTTTACTCATAAAACGCTCCAGCTTACCTATTCAACAAACCCTACTTATTCTCATAATACCAGATAGAAAATCCCGCAATATCCTAGGATAGTAATTCTTTTCCATATTAATATATCCTATGGATGTTAGTCGTCTAATAAAGGCCTGACAAACTTAACAAATATTTTTAAGATCTATTTTAAGTGAAAAAAGGAATTTTAATTGAATGGTAAACCTAGAGATAAATCCGGTAACCCCTCTTATAGGGGCTGAAATAAAAAACATAGATCTTAGAAACACACTAAATGAAGAGGAAATATCGAAAATACGTGGTGCATTTTTAAAACATTCCGTACTTTTTTTTCGAGATCAAGACCTGAGTATCGATCAACAAAAGACTTTTGGAAAATATTTTGGAGATCTTCATATTCATCCCGCAAGGGATAGAAATGGGATAGAGGGTCACCCCGAAATCCTCTACATTAATGCCGGTCCAGATACCTCTCGAGTGAATGGTGATGACTGGCACTCGGATGTGTCGTGTGATGAAAAGCCTCCAATGGGTAGTATACTGAGAATATTTGAAGTTCCTAGCAGCGGAGGCGACACGTTATTTGCGAGCATGTATGCAGCTTACGATGCCTTGTCCATTTCAATGAAAAAATTTCTTGAGCCGTTAACTGCTATTCATGATGGCGGCCCTAATTATATTGATCGTGCAAAGCGGGCAGGTATCTATAAACCGGAAAAAGTTTTTCCATCGAATTCACACCCAGTTATACGAACGCATCCAGAAACAAATAAAAAGTCTATCTACGTGAATAAAATTTTTACGCAAAGCATTAACGACATCCCTAAAGACGAAAGCAAAGCCATTTTAGAGTTTCTATTTCAACATATCGCAAAACCCGCTTTTCAATGCCGGTTTAAGTGGGAAAAAGACTCCATTGCATTTTGGGATAATAGATGCGCTCTGCATCACGCTATGTGGGATTATTATCCAGAGGTTCGGCGGGGTTACAGGGTAACAATTGCAGGAGATAAACCTCTTTAATAAGGAAATTAGGATATGGGAATCATTATTTTTATTGCTCACTTATTATGATAATTGGATAAAAGATGGATGAAATACCTATCACCGGATATGCAGATCGCTTTTCTCTAGCACCAGGAGAAAAAATAAATTTTAAAATATCAAGTACCTCAAAGGATCCTTACAGAGCTAAATTAATAAGAGTTATTTCTGGAGATCCAAATCCTGAGGGACCTGGGTTAATAGAAGAGGATATAGAATCAGATTTTTCAGGAGTATACCCATCGCGTCGGCAGATAACTAATCTAGGATCATATGTCAGAGTTCCCTCAAACAATTCCTTCAACCCTTCTGGAGGATTTACACTAGGAGCAACCATTTGGCCGACTAACATTACTATCAATGATCAATGCATAATTAGCCAATTTAATTCGGCACAAGATGCAGGGATGGCGCTTTTTATTGGTCCCAAAGGTGTGTCGATAGTAGTTGCTGATGGGCAAAATAATCTAATTAGATTATCAATAGACAAACCATTATCGGAAAGACGTTGGTATCATATATGGGCCACCTTTGATCTTGGGTCCTCAAAATTAGAGATCTATCAAACGCCTGTCATCAATAGTTTTGATCTAGCTAGTCCGCTTCGAAAAGAAATATTATGTTCGACAAAACCAATTCCAATTCCCCAGCAACCACTGATAATTGGGGCTGCAGGAAATAAAAAGATAACCAACTTTTTTAATGGAAAAATAGAAAGGCCATTTTTCATCAATAGCGCCGTCAATGACATAGATGCTCTTGATATAGCAAAAGGTGCCACCGATACGAGAATTACGGCTGCTTGGGATTTTTCTAAAAACATTTCTTCACAAGAAGCAGTAGACATAAGTGGAAATAATTTTATCGGCAAAATTATCAATTTACCTACTAGAGCAGTTAAAGGTTTCATGTGGGATGGTAGTTGCTTTGATTGGACCAAAAAACCAGAGCACTATGGCGCGATACATTTTCACGATGACGACCTCTATGATTGCGAGTGGGAAACTGATTTTAGTTTTCATATACCAGAAAATTTCAAAAGTGGCATTTATGCTGCCAAGCTAGAAATGGCAGAAAACATTACAGAAATGGTTCCTTTTTTTGTCACCGCGCCGTTAAAAAAACCTCAGGCGCGAATTTGTGTTCTGATACCTACTTTCACGTATACCGTTTACGCAAACATTGCCCGTGGGAATACCAACAGCGAAATGCGCCAACGGATGAATGATTGGGGAGCTCAAAAATATAGCGCTGATGACCACACCGAATATGGACTATCTACTTATAATTACCATTCTGATGGAAGTGGCATTGGTTACTCTTCTCGACGAAGACCAATAATAACAATGCGTTCAAATGTCATATCCTACCCAGGAGTGCCAGGTTCGGGTTGCAGACATTTTCCGGCCGACAGTCACCTTTGGTATTGGCTAGAAGTAAAAGGATATGATTTTGATATTATAACTGATGACGAAATACATAGGCACGGAGCGGATGTTATTGCTTGTTATGATGTGCTGATGACCTGTTCCCATCCTGAATATCATACAAGTAATTCGCTTAACGCTCTTCAGGAATACACAAACAAAGGGGGACATCTCTTATATCTTGGAGGGAACGGTTTCTATTGGAAGGTAGCGGTAACTGATCATTGGGAAGATGCTGTTGAAATAAGACGAGGAGAGGGAGGAATACGCGCATGGGCTTCAGAACCAGGGGAGTATTATAATGCCTTCGATGGAACCTATGGTGGACTTTGGCGCCGAAATGGTCGTGCCCCTCAGGTTTTGAGTGGTGTTGGGTTCACCTCTCAAGGAGATCATTTCGGTGCGCCTTACCGGCGGACTGATGAATCATATAACTCCGAAGTTTCCTGGATTTTCGACGGGATAACAGATGAAATTATTGGAGATTTTGGTCTATCCGGTGGTGGTGCAGCAGGATTTGAACTAGACCGAGCCGATATAAATTTAGGGACACCACTAAATGCAACTATCATTGCTTCTTCAGAGGGTCATGATACTAGCTTTGTACTGGTTCCCGAAGATATACTTACCCACCATGACACCTGGCCTCACAAGCCGGTCGAGGAGTTAATTAGGGCAGATATTGTATATTTTGATACACCGAACGGTGGCGGCGTTTTCTCTGTTGGTTCTATAACTTTTTGCGGGAGTCTCCCCCACAATAACTGCGACAACAATATCTCGACAATGATTGACAACGTAATCAGAAGATTTCTAGGTAACTAGAGTATACGGCACCTTAATGATCTTTAAGAGAGCTAATCGTCAAGCTGAATTTTAATCTTTCTGATTAAGAATTTCGCGTTGGGTGTTTCCTTGATATTCTTTCCTATAAATACCCCTTTTCTGCAACTCGGGGACTACTAGATCAACAAATTCTTCAATTGCCCCAGGGGAATGTATGGCCGTCAACATAAAGCCGTCGCCTCCAGCAACATTTATAAAAGCCTCCATTTGATCGGCTATTCCCTTCGGAGTTCCAACAAACTGAGGCAGGCTAACACTCTGCCCGTGTCGGGCTGCAGTCTCGGCAACTGTCATGGGGGTTCCATCAACTTTATGGAAACGGGTACGCATTCTATGTAGTTCAGGTTCATTCCGTTCAGACATTAATGCATCAGCAGGTATTTTTGATAAATCAAAATCAAGGTGAGCCGACAAAATTGCCATTCCTCCCTCTAGTGGAACAAGCGCATTATGTTCTTCCTGTTTTTCACGCGCCTCTGCTTCTGAAGATCCTATAATTGGTTGCATACCGAATAATATCTTACAGGCGTCGGGATCCCTACCAATATCGGTCATTTGGCTCTTTATAGAATTAAAATAGTTGGCCGCATCTTCGGCTCTTGGTTGAATAGCAAAAATAGCGTCTGCATATTTAACCGCAAAATCCTGACCTTTGGGCGAAGTGCCAGCTTGGAATATCGCCGGGCCATTTTGAGGAGATCTCGTTACATTCAGAGGTCCCCTAGATTTGAAAAATCTACCTGTATGTTCTATTCGATTAACTTTCTCTGGGTCTGCAAAAATACCGTCTTCATAGTCCATCTTTACCGCATCGCCATCCCATGAGTTCCATAATTTTTGGCAAACTTCCATGAATTCATGGGCCTTATCGTATCTATTATCGGTTGATTGACGTTCTTCTCCATAATTTGCCGCCTGATTGCTATTTATTGAAGTCACCACATTCCAGCCAGCACGTCCATTTGTCAGATGGTCCAGTGTTGCCCAAAGACGAGCAGCATAGAATGGATGGCTATGGCTGACTGAAAAAGTAGACGCGACGCCTATTTTTTTTGTAGCCGCTGCCATAAAAGATAATAATGGGATAGGGTCGTGTTCAGGAGCTTGAGTAGCGTGCATCAGTGATGGAGCCATGGATCCTTTATATGTATCGGCAATATAATTTAAATCCGCAAAAAATACCGTATCAAATAATCCCCGTTCGCAGACCCTTGCTATATGTTGATACAACTCGGGCTTATCCCATTTAAAGCCACTGGAGATCGTTTTTGGATGTCTCCACATGCCGAGGCTATGATAGGTCGGACCATGAACCAAAAATTGAGCTAAGTGGATCTTATTAAAATTTTTCATATCTTCCAGCTACCTTTTAGACAATTTAAGAACCTCAGTTCCGCATTTGTTCAAGTTAAGAATTTACAATAACTTTGACGTATAAAAATGACACAACACAATGAACAACAAAAAATATTTATCTTATGATATAGTGTCAGTAATAATAGGTGTTTTTGGAAAATGGTGATGTCTCAGGAATATGTTAAAAAAAAATCTCTAGAAGCTTTAGATGCATCAGGTGAAAACAGGCAAGAAGCTGCACAATTGTTGCGGGTATGGGCCGAGAGCGATTCCGAACTCAAAAATTTATTAACGAATCCTTTTTTACCCAACATCTGCGCTCTTGCCATTCAAAGTGCATCAGCTGGCAGCAAGGATAGCAATATCGTAAAAAGGGCAAATGAAAATTCACTACTTTCGGCAATAGCCTCATCAGAAACCCTAACCATGTCAAGCACCAGGCAACCGCAATCTCCTCCCCCTAGAAGCAGCGCCCGACATCAAAAAGCAATTGCCACACTAGCGGCCGCGTTTAAGCAAAAACAACCCTGATCCAATTACTTTTCGTTTCTTGCTTTAACCATATTTTCGTAAATTGATGCTATATAATCAGAATTACCACCAGTTTGCTCGCTTGCCTGAGTTTTATTCTCTGCTGTCTCAGACACACCCTTAGCAATCATATCAGCCGTTGCTTCATCAGGGGCAATGATTGCTCCGTTTTTTTGAATGCCCGATACGACGTCTTGGGCCTGTTTTCGAAATCGTTGGTAAGAAGTATTCTCGCCAGTTGTGTCGGCTCGGGCTTTTGGGTCTGAGGCTCGAGCTATAGCCATCGAAAAAATGTCTAGAACAAGGTTGGTGTCATAACTATTCAACCATTCATCTACCATCGCACCAAAAACATGTTTGATGTAATTTTGAGCTCCTCGCTCACCCATTAACCCCGAACTTAGC
>Ga0181597_10005833_pt1 | contig 11690 bp, 13 predicted proteins | sample 041ome_5_FD_148647 | JGI IMG/M metagenome (GOLD analysis project Ga0181597, IMG submission 148647) | Coastal salt marsh microbial communities from the Groves Creek Marsh, Skidaway Island, Georgia - 041403US metaG (spades assembly) | ecosystem: Environmental > Aquatic > Marine > Intertidal zone... | reverse complement strand
AAAAAAAAAAAAACAAAAAAAAAAAAAAAAATTTTTTTTTCCCAAAAACAACCAAAAATTAAATTTTTTACTATTTATTTGGTTATTCCATTTGACGTATATACGCCAACTTTCCCATAACAATGGGTTCTCTACTATCATCAGAGCCGAAAGTAATTCCAACTGTTAGCCTTAGGGTCAGAGACGCACGTGGTGAGAGTGAGATTGATGTGTCCAATTGGATAATCTTCAAACATTGCTCTAATTGTTGTCAGCCAGGGAGCCACAAATTATCTATTATACTTATTGATAATGAATATGGTATTCGCCTAACGGTTGATATTAATAATATAACAAAAGATAACAATATTCGTAATTATATATACTGCCATCTACGGTGTATTTTGGTGCCATATTTTCTCATAGAGAATATAAAAAATAAGCCAAAGCACGTTCCAACAGATGTATCTAATGAACAAGATGCGGTATTCTGGAACGATTCCGATGTGTGTTTGGCTACCCAAACACACATCAAAATGTCCTCCAATGAACGTGAACCTAGTTCGGCTACGTTGGCTAAACACCTATACGAACACATTCCATATTTATTAACGAATGTAATGGAACGTTCAACTAGGGAACCTTCAACTAGTAATAATAAAAAATTTTCAACATATTATTCTATGCCTTGTGCTCCATCGGGTATAGGTATTTGTGAAATTCAAAAATATCTAACAGCATATACACTATATAGTCCTATATTGGTTAAATGTGTCGTGTTGTATTTACATTATAAGTCTAACGTTCTTGGTTCATACTATTTCAAAGTTGGTTATTCAATCTTTGTAGGTGATAAGCCATCTGACGATGTTCTAAAGGATATTCGGACTGAAAAACCAACTTATTATGATGATATTGATAAAATGGTCGAAATGACTAACTGTTTTATATTCTTATCAGAAGCTGTTGAAGCTTTGGTTAAGGAAGAAAGCGATAAATTATACGCAGAAAGAAGTATGGAATATGAACTTCCCGAAGTTTATGAAGAATGTCTGCCTGTTGAGGAGCCCAATACAGCAACTTAATAAATTAATTAAAATCAACTTTATCACATAGCATCCCTTGTGTGAGAAAGTTGATAATATTAATATGAAATATATGAAATATATAAAAATATTTATTTTTTTCCAAAAAATGGCAAAATTAACATACTACTAAACCCAAAATTGAAAATCGGAATATTAATTACTATATTTTACACACACACATAATAATGGCGTCTCTTCCATTGGCAATGGAGGGTATTATTGCTGTGTCCCCTTTCCGTGATCGGGGATACATAATATATATACCATAGATTTTGTAAGTTATCTTTAAAATTTATAACAAAAAATGAAATGTTTAAAATGAAAGCCGCCCAAAAAAATTAATACTAACGAACAGAAAGTCCTAGACGAAAGTCCTAGACTTTCTATTTTTTTTTTTAAATATTTTCCACAAAAATCATCACCTTAAGACAAATCATACTACATTTTTATATTAAATCAAATTTTCAATATCAAATTTTCATTACAACACTCATAATTATGTCAACTCTAGATTATTGTATAGGTATTGACCTAGGAACAACTTATAGTGCAGTAGCGATTTATCGTGATGGCAAACCTGAAATCATTGCGAATGACCAAGGTAATAGAACAACACCATCATATGTTGCTTTTACTGACAAAGAGAGATTAATTGGTGATGCTGCGAAAAGTCAGATTGGTTTAAATGTGGAGAATACTATATTTGATGCGAAACGGCTAATTGGTCGCAAATTCAAAGACCCAAAAGTCCAATCAATTATACAACATTTCCCATTCCACGTATCAGAATGTAAATCCGATAATAATACAGGGAAATGCCAATTCACAGTAGATTATCTAGGTGAAGAGAAAAAATTCATTCCAGAGGAAATTTCTTCAATGGTTCTAACAAAAATGAAGGAAATTGCTGAGGCTTATCTAGGTGGTAGTGTATCTCAAGCAGTAATTACAGTTCCAGCCTACTTTAATAATGCCCAGAGGGAAGCTACTAAGGATGCTGCTATTATAGCAGGATTAAAGCCGTTGAGGATTATTAATGAACCAACTGCTGCTGCGATGGCATATGGTTTTGATAATACTAGTAATGTGGATAAGAATGTTTTAATTTTAGATACTGGTGGTGGAACGCATGATGTTACTATTTTATCGATGGACGGTGGTGTAATTGAGGTTCTAGCAACTGGTGGGGAAGCCTTCCTAGGTGGGGAGGATTTTGACACTATGATGGTAGAACATATGGTACAAGAATTTAAACGTAAGAATAAAAAAGATATTAGGCAGAATAAGAGGACTATGCGTAGGTTAAAAACTGCGTGTGAAAGGGCGAAGAGAACTTTAAGTAGTTCTCCTAGTGCTAATATAGAGATTGATAGTTTATTTGAGGGAATTGATTTTTATACTGCGATTACTCGTGCTAAGTTTGAGGAGTTATGTATGCCACATTTCCGTAAATGTTTAGCACCAATAGACCAACTGTTGAGAGATGCGAAGTTGGATAAGTCGAATATAGATGAAATTGTATTAGTAGGTGGTTCTACACGTATCCCTAAAATTCAGCAAATGGTGAGTGAATATTTCAATGGGAAGACGTTGAATAAATCGGTTAATCCAGATGAGGTAGTTGCGTTAGGTGCGTGTATTCAAGGTGCTATATTAGCAGGACACGGTGATGAGAAGACGGATGGTAAATTATTGATGGATGTCTGTCCTTTAACGTTAGGATTGGAAACGGCTGGTGGTATTATGACAGCAATGATTAAGAGAAATTCACATATACCAGCAAAGTATTCACAGGTATTCAGTACATATGCGGATAATCAACCAGGTATTTCAGTTCAGGTATATGAGGGGGAACGTGCGATGACTAAGGATAATAACAATTTGGGTCATTTTGAGTTAGATGGTATAACACCAGCACCAAGGGGTGTTCCGCAGATTGAGATTGCGTTTGATGTGGATAGTGATGGAATTTTAAATGTATCTGCTACTGATAAGGCAAATTCTAGTAATACCAAAAAGATTGAAATTAAGAATGATACGGGACATTTATCAACGGATGAAATACAGCGTATGATTGATGAGGCGGAAACATATAGAGATCAGGATATGAAGCAGAGGGATTTAATTGTTAAGAAGAATGAAGTTGAACAATTAATGTATCAGACTAAACAGGCAGTTGATAAACAGGAAGTTCAGGCGAAATTATCTAGTGAAGATAAAGAGGTTGTATCATCTGCTGTTCAAAGATTACAGGAACATATAGATAATGATTATGATAATGCTAGTATGGAAGATTTGAATAGTTGGGAAAATGAATTTAATACTAGCGTTCAACCTGTAATGACTAAATTATATCAACAACAACCTTCAGAACATTCAGCACATTTTAATACTGATAATATTAATACAACTGACAATACAACTGACAATGGTCCAACAATAGAAGAGATTGATTAAAAAAAAGTTTTATTTGTAATAAAATTTGATTTTTTGAATATTATAGAACTAAACTCAAGAAGACTCTCCTTATTCTCCTTCACTTCAACCGAAATGTAAAATATATAATTTTATTTTCATCCAATCGTCCTAATATTTCAAAATTACTACCATATACTATATTGGATTTGTCTTTATAATATATTAAATCGTGTCCTTTAATCTTACAATGTTCAAGTAATACCACTTCTTCTCCCTCTTCGTAATTCGTTTCCATTGTGTGTGTGTCGGCGATTTAAATGTCCAACAAAGTAATTAATAAACAAAGTAATTAATAAACAAAGTAATCAATAATAATAATAATAATATGGGTTTTGTTTGTAAATGACTTTAGGATTGTTTCCGAAAGTTATTACAGAAATGCGATTGAATTTCACATATAAGTAAAATTATATCAATAAGTTATTAAAAATTCAATTTTTGTTAAAAATTACTAAAAAAACTATTAAAAAACTATTAAAAAACTATTAAAATGTAATAATATTATTTTCATATTTTTTATATATTCATATTTTCCATATTTTAATATTTTCATATTTTCATATTATTGAGATGTGTAATAATATTATTTAGTGCTTCTTTTGCGAGGGTTCTATCGTTTAATATCATACCTTTTATACCAGCTCTAATATAATATGTACTTTCACAGAAATGTCTGTCTAAATTATCTTCTGTTGCGTATAATATGACTTTAATATGTTGTTTTATTTGTTTTATTTGTTTTAAGTATTTTTGTTTATTAATTGATTTGAGTAAGTCAGATATGTGGTTAATATCGCATTTACAATTTGATATATAAATTCTCAAAAGTTCTTTATCGTTAATAATTATATTTCGATGATATACTGAAACATAATTTTTATACAAATTTTCAAAAATACTATTATCGGTTAATGAAAGACACTCTCTAGTAATTAGCAAACGTAGATTATTAATGAAATTCTGTAATGTTTCACGCAATTTTGCTTTATCCACTACCTTCTTCTTTACAGCAACAACACCTTTATTGCTTAATTTGGTTGCCTTCGTCATTTGGATTTTGATTATAACAATCGTTTTAACAGGTATATCTTTTTAATATCTTTGTAAATACCTCTGGATTAGGTAATGTATGTAATATTTATGTATTATATAGTATCAATTTTCAATTTTAATACATAATTAATGAATTTTTCAATTTCTTGATAATATATATATATATATATAAATTAGTAAAAATGAATGGTCTATATACAACACAAATTATTACGTTTATTATTATGGTAATTGTTGGAATTTTATTTAATCCGATGAATGTATTAGCGTATAGAATTAAAGATTTGTATTTGTCATTAACATTATTTTATGGTGGTTTATTGATGGCTTCAAATATGATATGGGCTCACGCAATTATACATTATTTCTCAATGGGTCATTTTAATGTAAATATATTTTTAATAGGTATTGTTTTATCAATTTCTATAACTATTTATTTATTAAGAAACCAGTTATTTGTTGATGAGAAAGAATGGTTAAAAAGAATGATTAGTCATCACTCTACTGCTCTTACCACATCTCATATAATTTATAAGAGAACACATAACATAAAAATAAAGAAATTAGCAAAAGAAATAATAGATACACAAGAAAGAGAAATACAATTAATGAAATCTATGCTGTAGAAGAAGACCAATATCTAATTATGATTTCACAATAGGAAATCTAAAGATACATTGTTCTTCTTCAATAGGATAATAATATACTTTTGAATGAACTTTTCCTTGTCTAGTATACATATTCACTTGTTTATTAGTATAGTATGCAAATGGTGAGCAATGCCATATACCAGCATCTATATTAACACCCAATTTAGCAGGAACTAGGAACATTTCGAAATCTTCTGCTTTAATATCATCTAGTTTATCTTTTGCTTTTGCTACCATAAGCATCATAGGATAGTCTGTGCTAATAAATAATTGGCTACCATCATCATGATAATTAATTTCATTACCACAATAGGCATATTCGCCAATTTCACAATCTATATCTCCAAATAGATTTCCACCTTTACAATTTGCTATAGCTTCTTTGAGGGAATAGTAAGCAGTTTGGTAATGACCATCTTTAACACCGCTATTAGTAGCATAGTGTGTTCCGTTTTTCCAAAATAGTGTAAAAGAACCTTCTGTTGTGCCACCTGATATGCCATCTTCTACAGGTCTCCAACCATCAGTTTTCCATTGGGTAATACGACATTCTTCCGTTTTAAAATCTGTAAATGTATTGCCATATTTGGATAATGCTGTTAAACCAGTATCCTTTTCGTTGTCAATAGTGAGATTGTAGAATGCCACATCTATAATACGAACCATATTTAGAATTTACTTTAATATTATATAAAATACTAAAAAAAAAAATTTATTATACTTTTTTTATATATTTTTTTATATTTTATAATTATTTTCCATTTTTACAGATTATTAAATCTTTTTAGTCTAGCCAATCGCATTTCTTCAATGCTAATGTTTTCCTCTAACATTTCCTCATCTTCATCAACATCAACATTAATATTAACATCTTCATCATCATCAACATCTTCAACCATATTATTACTAAGATTATCAGTATCAATATCATTATCATTTAGTATTTGATGTTGGTTAGATGGTAAAAATTCATCAGGTATATCAAAATCCACTTCTATATCGCTATTAACTAGTTTCATATGAGATGGCATACATTCCATCACTTTAAATTGTAATGGGATACCTAGTTCGCTAGATTGAACTTGTATAGTATCATTTTGTTTAATAATTTGATATTGATTAACAATACCAAATTCTAACATACTTTTAATATCTTTAACTTGTAGAAATTCAGAGTTCATTACTTGAAGTTTCATATATTGTCCAATTTCGATTTCTTGTTGAATAAGTTCTATTTTCAGGAAGTCATTATCGGAACAATTCAAGTTTTGATATATATGATTTGGAATATATATAGTATCTGATAGGGTAAATTCAGAAGGTATAACTACACTAGAATATTTTTCGTTTGAAACTTCGAAAGCAAAAATTTGACTAGTAGGTCTTTCTAATTTGGAAATATCCTTTAATATTTGTTCTGGAAATATAACTTTATTAGAGAATCCCATATGTTCGTATTTAGTATCGTACCAAGGATAATGTGATAATGGTTGAACTTGGTAGAAATATTCAAAATTGTCGGGCGGTTTTCTTTCATTTTCAAATTCTACTTTACTTTGTTCTAGCACTTGTTGTAATATTTCATCTTCATCATTATTTGCATTAATATTAGAAGGATTGTTTTGGTAAGATGGGAGTTCAGCATTCCTACGGATTAACTGTGGTTGTTCTTGTAATATCTCTCTATTCACGGTATTATTTTCATCGTTATATATCATACGAACGTCGGGTTCTTCATTATCATAATCAATATCAGTACCACTTTCATTTTCATTATTAAACGCCATTTTCGATTGTTTTATATATAATTTGTGGGTTTTTGTAATAAATTTATTACTAGACAGTAAAAATTCAATTTTGATTTGTATAAAATAACAAAAAACTTAATCTATAAAACTTAATCTATAAAACTTAATCTATAATAGTAGTTAATTGGATAACTTTAATTAGACTATCTAGTCTTTTTTCTAAGGTATTTTTCATTATTGTTAGGTGTGGCATACGATTAATATGATTGCTAGTTCTCCAACTAGAGAACCATTTTTCGGTATGTTCGGTATATTCATTTTTAACTAGTTTCAGTTCTTCATCAATATTTTTAAGTATATCTTCTAATGATTTAATTGCAAAGTCTAGTGATTTGAATTCATTAATGAGATTTACAGGTTCAGAGTTCATATTAGTAGAATTTACAATAGCAGTATTATTAGTTAAACCGTTATAGTATTTATTAATACGATGTGATGTAAATGTTTTAATATCTTCTAAGATAGCACGTATTTGACCGATTGTATTTTCTAGGTCTAGTTGTTCTAGAATTTCACGCATATGGGGTTCAGTATGAGATAAGATGGAAGCACTAGTAGATACTAAAGCTTCAGCACCTCTTACAACGGCTTCTTTTCCAAGTAAAGTGGAAAATGCCGGTGATAAAGAAAGCAACGGAAAAACCATAATTATAATAACTAGCAATATTTTATATTTTTTTTTATATTTTTTTTTTATAATTTTTTTATAATATATTAGTGGTATATAGTAATAATATATAACAGATTTCGTTATTGTAGATTATAATATCAATAAATATCAACAAATATCATTCTATTTAATTAATATGGACAATCAACAAAAAATGTTAATTATGATAGCAATAGTAGTTGCTATTCTAGTATATTTCCTATTTATTCAAGGAAACTTAAAAACTCAACAAGTAGAAAACTTCGAAAATGAGGATACTAGAGCAGATTATGAAGGTGCTAACAAATCCAACTATCAAGATACATTATATGAACGTTCTGCCAAATCATTATTTCCCCAACGTATGTTATGTAATTTAATACCAATAATGTCAGTTAATAAATGTTTGAATGCGGATGGAAAAGCACCAAAGAAACCATCATTCCCAGTTCATATTTTACCTACATATCAAGATGGATACATTGCTGTGTTCAATGATGGTAAAATGTATAAGAAAGATGAATTAGAATATCCATTTTGGACTGGACCTCTTGATAATAGTATGCCAGAAGGTTCTATACCACTTAGAATGGTAGCATTAGACCCAGAGAATTTATTACTAGGTGTTGGTTATAATAACAAATTATATAAGAAAGTTGATAAAAACATTTTATCAGAGTGGGTAGAAATCCCAAAAGCAGAGAATATAATATATGTATTATTCGAACAAGGTAATAAACCAGTTCAAGATAAACTAATTGCTATTAATGTTAATGGTATGTTAATGGAAACACCCTATAATACATTAGGAACATCCTTTTTTGAAGAATTGGGTGTAGATATGCCAGTTCTTAAAATGTGGCACGATAAAGCAGGTTTTCTACTTGGACTAGGCACTGATTTTAGAATGTATCGTAAGGGAACAAATGATTGGAGAAATAGTGAGTTTGATGTGGTAACAGGTGCTAATCCATCATTGTTAAATGATGCTGTCTATGATGTTGATGGTAAAATGTATGGTCTAGTGATTGTTCCAAAGTTAGGTATAATTAGTATGATGAAACAGAAAGTAGAATATTATTTATCCCAGTTTATTCCAATGGAGATGCAGATTAAGGATAATGAAAATAAGAAGAAAGTTATGGGAAAGGTTGCTATTGTTAAGGCTAAGAGCGGTGTAAATTTTGTTAGTGATAGACATGCAACATTGGAATATGGGGATTTAGATATTAAACAGGCACAGAATAAGTTGAAAACGGAAGAGTATAAGAGATTGCGTAATTATTGTGGGACTAGAGGAACAAAAAGTAATGTAAAATATGAAAATTATGAATTCCTCAATAGATTGGAAAATCAACATAAAACGATAGAAGAATTGGAAAATGTTTTAACTAAACTGAAATCAAATGACCCATCTAGAACAAAATTACAGGATATACAAATATAATCTTGATATAATTTAATATAATTTAATATAAAAAATTAATATAAAAAATTAATATAAAAAATTAATAATGATGGGTTTATTTAGCAGCATTATAGGATTAGTTATACTCAGCAGTGTAATGGGGGTTGTTTTATATCTGATTATAAACGCGAGTAAAAATGAAGGTTTTACCGATAATACTATTTATCAAAACGCAATTATTGAGGAAAAATTGGATAAATACAGTAAGCAATGTGATAAGCCTACTCCTGTATTGGCTAGTTATGATATTACCGCTGATAGAAGAGACTATATGGGAGTATTAGAGAATTATATTAATGGTGGAGAGAATATGCGTAATAAATTAGAAGAACAAACTTTTGAGAATACAAATAGAATTACACAATTAGAACAGGTTGGTGATACAACATTGGATAAGTTAAAAAGAACACTAGATAGTATGGATTTACAGGATAGAGCATCTCATTACTTTTTCTTATCTAAATTGTCGGGGGCAGAACAGGGATTATAGATTTTTTTACTTTTATTATAGATTTTCTAACTTTATTATAATTATAATTCTAATATTTAATAATAATAAATTTAAAATGAATACTAAATATTTACAATCAAAGGACGGGTTAGTCGCATTGGCTGTATTCGCATTAATATTTGTTGTAGCATATTATGCTTTACAACCATCAACTGTAGAAGAAGGATTCGAAACAGACGTTGCTGATATTATGAGTGGAAGTGGATTAGGTTCAGATGGTGTATTTAATAATATACAATCAAATGATATTATATTTGCATCTCCTAAAAATGTACGTATAGAGAAAATTAATGATGATGGTGTAGATATTTCGTTTGATACACCAGAAGTATCTTCAAAATCGGGAGTTGTAAAATCATATAAATTAATCATTATTAAATATGATAATCCAGATAGAAGCAATCCATCAGACCATCATATTATTCATTCATTTATACCAGATGCTGACAAATGTGAGCCAAATTTAGGGAAAGATACTATGAATTGTACAAGAAATATCAAACTAGATAAAACGAATAATAATGGTGATACAATATATTACAGGTTAGGTTTGATGGCAGTATATCAAAAAGGGACTAGTTCTATAATTGGTCATGTTAATATTAAAACATTCCGTCTAGGTGTTAGTGTTATGAAACATCTAGCGGTTTTACAAAATGCGGAGAGGGAGGAAAGAAAGGAACAAGTATCATTAGGAGATATAGATGCTACTGAAAATGATAATATAATCGCAACGGCAGATGGTAGATTTAAAGCAATTTCAGCAGAATTAGGAGGGTATCCAGATAATTTATTTCTAGAAGAACATACTGGACCACAATCATTATCAGAATTATTAAAAAGACAATTATCATTAGGTATTTTAAATGTGAATATTGATACTTCGTCAGATATGTAATGATACTTAGTTTAGCATTTAGTTTTAGTATTTAGTTTTTAGCATTTAGTTTTTAGCATTTAGCATTTATTTTACTATATTTTCTGTGGTAAGAGTAATATTATTTTAATAGTATAAAATGGAAAAAGTACAAACAAAAATAGTAGTGTGTATAGCAATAGCAGTTATTGTTCTATTAGTATTATATCAGCAAAGAACTACAGATGAAAAGTTCATAAGTGTTGATAATGTTGATATACACGATTTACATAATTATTATACAGAATATAAAGATTTTAGTTTAAAGCAGGAAAAAAAGAATACAGAAGAGGAATTAGACAAACAAACAATCTTCAAAAAAATTCATACCAATGCTGAATTACAAAGAGAAAAGAAAAATTATCTAGATGATATTATTTCTAAAAACAAAAAACTCCAAGAAGATAAAATTTTATCAACAAGAGATATACTAGATGCTACTTTAGTATCAAATTACAATTCTGATAATATTTCTATTATGCCAGTTGGTGATAATAAGTTTAAAATTCGTGTTAATGATAAATGTTTAACAGTTATCGGTGATAAAGATTATTCAGTTAAAGAATGTACTGTCGGCGATTATGCCCAATACTTTACTAGCAGGAAAATCAGTGATGCTGATGAAGCAGCATATTGGACTAATAGCAAAGTTAGCGATAAACATTCATATCCTTACTATAATGTTCAATCAAATATTTCACCACATAATTGTTTAACAGGGGGTGATGATATTGTTAGTATAGAAAAGTGTAATGGTAATAATATAAAACAACATTGGCAAATTGAACCAAGACAAAATATTTGTATTGATACTAGAGACTAAATCTAACTAGATAGTAATTAATTAGTAAAACAAAAATGATGAAATTATCACAAACACAAATACTTATTATAATTATAGTTATACTTGCTATAGTATTATTATACATTAAACAAAACAAAAGTAAAGAACAATTTGAAGAACCATCTACTACAACTAGTATTACTAACCCATCTACTACAACTAGTATTACTAACCCATCTACTACAACTAGTATTACTAACCCATCTACTACAACTAGTATTACTAACCCATCTACTACAACTAGTA
>Ga0181597_10005830_pt1 | contig 11694 bp, 9 predicted proteins | sample 041ome_5_FD_148647 | JGI IMG/M metagenome (GOLD analysis project Ga0181597, IMG submission 148647) | Coastal salt marsh microbial communities from the Groves Creek Marsh, Skidaway Island, Georgia - 041403US metaG (spades assembly) | ecosystem: Environmental > Aquatic > Marine > Intertidal zone >... | reverse complement strand
ATAGAAAAAAAAAGAGTCAGCAATTATGAAAAAAAATTAGCCAACATATCAAAATTTTCTTTTGTAGTTTCAGCTATTGATAAAAAAAATATTGGTTCATCAAAAGTAAAAGTCATTCCACAAGGAGTTAAATTTTATAACAAAAAAAGAAAAATAAAAAAAAATCCTATAATTATTTTTACAGGTAATATGTATTATGCTCCAAATATCGATGCTATTACGTGGTTTATAAAAAACTGTTGGTTTAATATTTTAAAAAAAGAGCCAAAATCCAAACTTTTCATAGTTGGCAACAACCCTTCTCCTGAGATAATTTCGATGTCTTTAACATATCCATCCATAAAATTAACAGGCAGAGTTCCTTCGATAATGAATTTTTTGAGTAAAGCTACTGTTGCAATAGCACCAATGCAATCTGGATCAGGGATACAAAATAAGATACTTGAGTCGATGAGTTGTTCAGTGCCAGTAGTAACTACTAAAATTGGTTTTGGTGATTTAAATGCAGTTCCCAGAAAAGATTTATTTGTAGCAGATAATGCGAATGATTTTTTTAAGAAAGTAATCTATTTAATTAGATCAAGAAAAAAAAATATAATTATTGGTAAAAATGGTCAAAAATATGTTCGAAAATATCATAACTGGAAAAATTTAAATCAAACTTTTATTAATTTTTTGAATACTTAAAATTTTAAAAAAAATACTAAAATTAATGTACAAAATAACAAATTTTTTTTCAGCATTACCAATTATATTATTATTGGTATTTCCAGAAACTACAATTAAGACGAGTTTAGCTTTAAACAAAACAAGTTGTCATTCAATTTATCTATGTAAAGTCAATTTAGGATTAGGAGTTGCTGATTGGATAATAGTTTTTATGGCAGCTATTTTAATTTTTTACACAATTTTAAATTATGGAAGGGTATATATAAATAAAGATAGTATATTTTATAAACTATTAATTATTTACCTAATTTATTTAATAATTGGTATTTTTTATAATATTTTTGTTTACCACGATCTAATAGCATATTTGTATGATTTCAAAACATTTATGTATTTTGCAGTAACATATTATTGGTTTCGAGTTTTTTGCAGTTTTAAAATAACATCTAATAATATTATTTTTATATTTTTAATTATGGCAATTGGTCCACTATGGGATTATTTTTATCTTCTTTTTGATAGTGGTATCGCACAGCGCCCCAATTTAATTCCTTTTATGCCTGTAATTATGCCATTAATAGAATATAATTTTATTATATTATTAATGATATGTTTTAAACAACATAGATTAATACTGTCATTCTTTTTAATCTTTGAAATTTTGTCTATATTTAATCAAGCCTCTCTGAATTCAATTTATGGTTTGTTCGCGTTTTTTGTATTTATCTTTTTATATCAAAAAAGATTTGGTGAAAGTTTAATTTTTATTCTTTTATTCTTAGCTATATTAATTTTTTCTATTTTTCTTCCATTAGTTATATATGAGATTTTACCATTAATAACTAATCTTAAAAGTGATGGCTTGGATATTCGAGTAATGAAAACTCTTGCTGCTTGGGATAATTATTTTATGAATTTTCCTGTTATTATAGGCAAAGGTTTGGGGTCAACATATTTTGAGACATTTTCTAGTGTTTATAACAATATTTATTCACATGGTATAAATCATCAGGAAGGCAATGTTAAGTTTATTTTACACTCTCCTCTAGCTATGTTTTACAAATTTGGACTAGTTGGTGGTTTAATAATGATTTTTATACTCCTAAAATCATCAATTAAATTATTTAGCATATATAAATTAAGAAATAATAATTTAGCAAAGTTTATGTCTATGCTTTATCCATTATTTATTATTGGGACACTTATTACTCCAGGCATTTTAAAAGGGGCTATTCTTGCAGGAATATTTATATATATTTCAGATCAAATTATTTCTGAGTTTAACAGGCGTAAATTTAAAGTGAACTAATTAATATTATGATTACTTTTAGTTATTAATTTTAAAAAATTTTTGTGGTTAAAAAAAAAATTATTATAATTGATGGATCAAGTTTAATTCAAAATAGGGGGACAAGCGCCTACGTCCACTCATTGATTTCTGGATTATCTAAAATAAATATCTCATCAAAAATATCAATCATAGTATTTGTTCCTTTGAATTGTAAATTAAGTTTTTCACTTAAAAATAATATAAAAATTATTAAAAAACCTTTTGTTAATAAAATTATTTGGGATCTTTTATTATTACCTTTATATTGTTGGTTTGCAGGTGGTTCCTTATTGCACTATACTGAAAATACGGGAGGTTCATTCCTTCCACGATTAATGGGTATTAAGGTCTTGCTAACAATCCATGATGTTTCTTTTTTAAAACCTTTTAGACTTGTTTCTAACCCAAGTTCACTTAAGCAGTGGATAGGATTGTTTTATCGTAAATTGTGCATAAACAATATTGCAAAAAACTCCACTATTATTTTTACAGTTTCTAAGTTTGCAAAAAAAGATATAGTTAAAGAGCTAAGGTTACCTTCTAAAAAAATTAGAGTAACAAATAATTGTTTGTCACAAAAATTTTTATTACCAAGGACTTGTTTACAAGAGAAAAAAATTTTACTTGTTACAGGTTCTAGTAATCAAAAAAATTTTAATTTTACATTACAATGCTTAAAAAATATTAAAAATATTTTGAAAGGTTGGAAAATTATAGTAGTTGGCATTCGTGGAAAAAATTCACAATTTATCAAATATATTGGCGAAATAGATAGAGATGATTTAATTAAATATTATGACCAGTCATCAATAATGATTATGCCATCATTGTATGAAAGTTTTTCAATCCCTCTGATAGAAGGGTTATCCAGAGGTCTCCTCATTATTTCTTCCAACAAAGGTGCAGCACCAGAAATTATAAAAAACTTTGGACTACTTTATAACCCAAAATCTTGTGAAGAATTAAAAACAAACTTGATACATGCATTAAATAAAAATAAATTTTTAAAAAAGTCAAATAAGCATAAGGCTAAAATTTATGCATCGTTATATACTGATAAAAAACTAGCAAAAGTTACATACAACAATTATAGTTCAATCATAGATTAAATAATTTTTTAATAATGATTAAAAACATTGATATACATTTAATTATCAGAAAAATAATAATATCAACAATTTTAATTTTATTAGTTTTATTTCCATCAAAATTACAAAAATCAGCAAAAAATATTTTTGGTTCAGTGTATGCGCATTATATTAAATATTCTTTTGTTCCAATTGAAAGCAGATTTTATATTCATTCTTACAATTATATGACATCATCTGATTACAAACCATATGCGAGTCATGTAGGTAGCGGAAATCATTTAGCCTATCCTTTTGCAAATAAAATAGTTAAAAAATATTATAAAAATAATATTCTCAGACCAGTAATTTTTTTTAATCAACCTTATTCAACAGGTGTAACAACTTTATTGGATGGATATAGAGTTCTTGAAAGTAAAATAGAGGAACAAGAGGGGTTTCTGATCAGAAATTACAATAATTTATTTGAGCAAAAAAAAATAGAAAAAGAAATTAATGTGCACGGATTTTTTTTAGAGTTAATTGACAATCAAGCTAATAGTTACGTAAAAATTAATAATAAAAAAAAATTTAATATAACAAAAAAAAATATTATAGATTGTAATGAGCTTAACAATAAGAGACCTTTTCTAGCATCTAATGACGAGATCGAAAGAAATAATTTAAAACTAATCAAGCAATATAAAAATTGTTTTTATTTTGAATTACTGAATGAAGAAAATTTAAATTATACAATTAAATTAAGTAAAACTGATTTAGTTGATACTAATAATATAAGTAAAATTTTATATTTTGGAAATGGTTTGCAGGTCAAATCGTATTATGTTTTAGAGAGAAGCTCTAAACATTATAATTATTTCTATGGAGAAGTAATAAACCAATGATAATAAATTTAACATTCTTTATTTTTCTATTTTTTTTTTGTGGTAAAGCAATTGTTAAATTATTTAGCTCTTTAAATTTCTCTTTCTTAGAAAATTTAGTTTTTGGAATGTTTTTTGTTTATATAATTGTAATGTTTTTTACAATACTTGAATTTGAATATAAAATAACTTTTATCTTCTTATTTACAATTTCAATATTCTCTCTCATTTTTTTTATTATTAAAAATTTTTACTTATACAAATTAAGATTTAACCAAATTTTTCATTTGAATGATAAATTAAAAAATTTGGTTAAATTATTATCATTTTCATTTGTTTTCTCTGTGACACTAATAATATATTTAGAAAATATTTTGGATATTCTAATCCATCCTCTGCAAGCTGGAGATGGATTGGCTTATTGGTTTAGAAAAGCAAAATTTTTTATTCATAATCCTGGAATAGAACATTTTCCTCAAAAGAATTATCCTAATTTTGTATCCTCTCTATGGTCTGTTTCTTTGTATCTCAACTATGAAAATTTTAATTTCTCAAGAATTATCTTACCTTTCATATTATTTGTTAATGTTATATTGGTTTATTGGAAGTTTATTTTAAGGTATAAAAATTTTTTAATAAATTCTTTATTATTATTTTTTGTACTAATATTTTATTCTACAACAACATTTGGTGGACACTATAGATACTCTAATAGTGGCTATGTTGACTTTGCTTTATCTATTTTTTGTATGACTGGTTTTATTTATATCTTTTTAAGCTTTGTTGATAATATTTTTTATAAAAAGGATTATTTTTTTGGCTGTGTTTGTCTTGGGTTTTTATCTTCCATGAAGAATGAAGGCTTAATTCTTTCTTTTGGCCTGTTATTAGTTTTAAATTTAATATTCTTATTAAATAGTTATCAACTATTTAAAAAAAATATTAGAATAATTGTTATTTCAATTGTTGTTTTCGTAGTCATTTCAATTTTGCCATTATTATTGTATAAATACTTCCAGTTATTTACAGGCTTTGACCATGAAGTTTTTGTAGCTAAATCATTTTTTTCCATTTCAAACTTAATAAATCTACAAATATTAAAAGATAGATTTCCATTAATAACTGTTTCTTTTTTAGGTGTGCTTATCGAAAATAGATTAATCATTTTTGCATTAATTCTACTAATAATCTCAAATATGTTTTTTTCAAAAACTTTTTTTAAAACTTCAAATATTCTATTACAGATTTTGATTTTAATTAGTTTATTTTGTATTTTTTATATTTATACAATTTATTTAACAACTAATATGGAAATTAATTGGCATTTAAATACATCTCTTAATAGAATATTTTTTCCATTTACTGGAATTATATGTAGCTTGTGTTTTTTATTCTGTAACTTTTCTAAAGAAACTAAAAAAACTTTATAGTTTTTTAATTTAAATGATTTAATTAATTGTTTGTCTTTAAGTATTAAAATTATCTTTAATGATAATTTTTTTTCCTAAATAATATTTCCGACTATAACTAAATACTGACTCATTTTTTTTATCAACTTTGCTTGTAACCCTTGTTTCAAAGACTCATATGTTAATGGATTAATTAATAAATAGAATATATTAATTATAAAAAATTTAAGTATAATTATATAAATGAAATTTAGTGTTATCACAGTAACATATCAAAACAATAAAGGTTTAAAAAAAACTTTAAAAAGTTTATCCAAGTTAGATAAGAACATTTATGAACTAATTGTTATTGATGGTGGCTCAAGTGATCAAACTTTGCAAACAATTAAAAATAATACAGATTTAATTGACAAATGGATATCAGAACCTGATAAAGGTATTTATGATGCTATGAATAAAGGCCTTAAATTGGTTGATAATAAAGATAATATTGTATCATTTTTAAATGCTGGAGATTTAGCTCTTTATAATTATTTTGAGGAACCTAAAAATTACTTCTTAAAAGATGATAAAATTAGATATTGTTATGGTGGAATTGTTTTGGTAGGCAAAAAAAAAGAAAGTGTCTATATGCCTAAAATTTTAAATAAAAAAGGTGAATATTTACAACGCATGGTATTTCCTCACCCCTCATTATTTGTAAAAAAAAGCATTTATCATAGAATAGGATATTTTAATTTAAATAAAAAATTTACAGCTGACCATGAGTGGTGTGTAAGACTTGTAAAATCAGAAGTTAAGGGGGCAAGATACAATAATCCAGTTGTAAAATTTGAATTAGGAGGTGCAAGTCTTAAACTAATAGCTCAATTTGAAGTTTTTAAAACTGCAATAGATAATAAACGAAATATTCTACTAGCACTTATTTTTTTCATAAGACAGTTATTAACATATTTTTATTACATTTTAAGGTCAAAATTGTAATTAATAATTTTATTTAAATGAATAAAAAAAAAATATTTATTACTGGACACAAAGGTTTTATTGCAAATGCGATAATTCAAAAATTAAAACTTAACAACATTCTTGAGGCTAGTAATAAAAATGATTATGAAGAAGTTGATCTAGAATTTGGATATATTGATTTAAATAATCGAGATAATTGGATTAATCTTCTAAAAAATACCAAGTGTATAATTCATTGTGCAGGTAAAACTAATTTATATAAAAAAGATAAAAAAAATTCATTAGAAATTTTTCGAAAATTTAATACAGAAACTACCAAAATACTTGCTCAAGAAGCAGCAAAATTAGGTATTAAAAGATTAATTTTCTTAAGCACTATTGGTGTAAATGGAAATTTTACAAAAACAACTGAGTATTTTACTTATAAAGATCAACCAAACCCATCAAATTATTATGCCATATCAAAGTGGGAAGCAGAACAAGAATTATTGAAAATATCAAATCAAACTGGAATAGAAATTGTAATTATCAGAGCTCCTTTGGTATACGGGTTTGGTACAAAAGGTAACTTTATGAGGTTAATAAAATTAATTAATAGTGGCCTACCTCTTCCCTTTGGTCTTATTAAAAATAAAAGATCATTTATTGGTATAGATAATTTGGTTGATGTAGTAATACGTTGTATTTTTAATGATGAAGCTAAAAATAAAACTTTTTTAGTATCTGATGGTAAAGATTTATCCACACCTGACTTAATAAATTATATTTCTTCTGCAATGCAACGTTCTGTTCGTTTGTTTCCTTTTCCACTTCCTATTTTGAGTTTTTTAAGTTCTATTGTTGGAAAGTCGAAAGAAATAAATCAACTAACTAGATCTTTACAAATAGATATAAAGTACACAAAAAAAATATTAAATTGGACACCATCTATAAGTGTTCAAGAAGGAATAAACCGAATGATAAAATTTAAATGATACGTTTGTTCGATTTTTTGTTTTCATTATTTGGGATAATAATTTTATTACCATTATTATTTTTAATATTTATAATTAGTTTAATTTATGACATCGCTCCAATATTTTTACAAAAGAGAGTTGGGCGTAATCAAAAAATATTCACGTTAGTAAAATTTAGAACTATGCCAAAAAATACAAAATTTCTTGCAACTCATCTTATTGACCATTCAAAAATTACACCCTATGGATATTTTCTTAGAAGAACAAAGTTTGATGAATTACCACAATTGTTTAATGTGCTTGTGGGTGAAATGAGTTTAGTTGGACCAAGACCGTGTTTACTAAACCAAAAAAAATTAATTAGAGAGCGAAACAAAAGGGGTGTATTTAAGGTGAAACCAGGTTTAACTGGTTTATCACAAATATCTGGAATTAGTATGAAAACCCCAACACTTCTTGCAAAATTGGACTCTAAAATGGTAAAAAATTTAAATTTATATTTCTATTTTTTTTATATTTTCAAAACATTGTTTCTAATAATTAGAAAAAAAATATAGTAAAAAATATTCTTTATTGTCTATTTTCATTATATGATTGTATTAAATGTTGTAATTATTAGTTAGATTTAAATAATTAAACTATAGTAACAAATTTTTTATGAATACTTATCTAAAAGAAATTTCAGAAAACATGTTGTCTCTACATCGATATACAAAGAGAATATTTGCATTAATAGTTGATATTAGTTTGTGTATTTTTTGCACATGGCTTTCCTTTGCTTTGAGACTTGATACGTTTATTTTTTTTAAAGATTTAAATTATTATTCAGTAATAATATCAGTTCTTTTAGCAATACCAATATTTTGGTCATTTGGTCTCTATAGAATAATTTTTAGATATACAGGTATATCAATTATTTTCACAATTTTATTTTCAACATTTATCTATGGATTGTTATATTTTTTAGTAATTGGAGTTTATGGTATTTCAGGAGTTCCAAGATCAATTGGTATCATTCAACCAATGCTTTTATTTTTTGGAATTATTACATCAAGATTAGGAATAAAATATATACTATCGAAAGGAATAAATTCTAATACATTTTCTAATAAAAAAGTAAGAAATGTATTAATTTATGGAGCAGGTAGTGCTGGAAGACAATTAGTTATTGCTTTAGAGAATAGCTTGGAATTTAAAGTAATTGGTTTTCTTGATGACAAAAAACAACTAGAAAAACAAGTTTTATTAGGCAAAACAATTTATTCTCCGTCAAAATTAGAAAAATTGGTTCAAAGAAAAGATATTGATCTAGTTCTTCTTGCCGTTCCATCTGTAGATAGAAGAAGTAGAAATAAGATTATTGAAAATTTAAATAGATTCAAATTAACAGTAAAAACTTTACCAAGCGTATCTGATATTGTAGATGGGAAGGTAGATTTATCTGATATAATAGATTTAAATATTGATGATTTACTTAATCGTGATGTAGTAAAAGCAGATGTAGGTCTGTTAAGAAAAAATATAAACTTAAAAACAGTTCTTGTTACAGGTGCCGGAGGTTCAATCGGCTCTGAACTATGCAGACAAATAATAAAATTAAATCCTAAAAAATTGCTGTTATTAGAGTTAAATGAATTTGTTTTGTATAATGTTTATGAAGAATTGAAAAAAATAAAGGAAGATGTAAGTATAATTCCATTACTCGTAAATACGCAAGATCAAAAAAAAATAGAAACAATTTTTGAAACTTTTGATGTTGACACTATTTATCACGCTGCAGCATATAAACATGTACCGCTGGTTGAAGAAAATCTTTGTGAAGGAGTTAAAAACAATGTTTTTAGCACATTAGGTATCGCAAAAGCTGCAATTAAAAAAAAAGTTTCTAATTTAGTTCTTATATCAAGTGATAAAGCTGTAAGATCTACAAATATAATGGGAGCTTCCAAGAGACTATCAGAGCTATGCATGCAAGGAATTATCAATCAAAATAAAAATACATCATCAAATTTTTCAATAGTTAGATTTGGCAATGTATTAGAATCTTCTGGATCAGTAATTCCAAAATTTAAAAAACAAATTAAAGAAGGTGGGCCAATTACATTAACCCATAAAGACGTAACACGTTATTTTATGACAGTCACAGAAGCTTCTCAATTAGTAATTCAAGCTGGAGCAATGGGAAAAAATTCTGAAGTATTTGTTCTTGATATGGGCGAAAGTGTAAAAATAAGAGATTTAATTGATAAAATGGTAAAATTATCAGGATTCTCAATTAATGATGATAAAAACCCAAAAGGGGATATTGAAATTAAGATTACAGGTCTCAGACCTGGTGAAAAATTATATGAAGAATTGTTAATAGGAGATGACCCACAAAAAACAAATCATCCCAAAATATACAAAACAAGTGATCCGTACATCCCATTTGAACATTTGGAAGGTGATTTAATTATTTTAAAAGATTTGTGTGATAACAATAAAGTAAAAGAAGTTAAAGATCTGATGCAGAAAATATTAAAACTCTATCGTTCTAATTCAAAAATTGTTGATCATATTTATAATGAGCAATTATCAAGTAGTAGAAATAAAAATATTATATCTTCAAAATATGATAATAAAATTATTAAATTATGATTTTTAATAATAGTATTAAATAATTTATTAATTTTAAAAATTACTTAGATATCAAGTTTATGCAATTTCATTCATCAAAAGAAAAAAAATTATATTATAATTTTCCAATTATATTATTTTCCTTAATTCCTTTTTTTTTAATCACAGGTCCATTTTTAAGTGATTTATCAATTTCAATTATTAGTTTATTATTTATATCATACTGTTTAAAAAACAAAAATTTTTCATATTTTAAAAATAGATATTTTTATTTTTTTCTAATTTTTTGGTTTTATTTGATATTCAATTCTTTGATTAATAATTTTAACTTTGATAGTTTAAAAATTTCTTTTTTTTACTTTAGATATGGTATTTTTGTAATAGCAATTGCAACATTACTAAGTTTTAACGATGAATTTAAAAAATATTTCTTCTATTGTATTTTTTTTTGTTTTTTGGTTTTAATAATAGATGGTTATTACCAATATTTCGTTGGTGAGAATATTTTTGGATTTAAATCAGGTAGCTATTTTAGAGTTTCAAGTTTTTTTGGTGATGAGCAAATATTGGGTGGATACCTGAGCAGACTGTGGCCAATATTCTTCGGTTTATCTATATTTATTTTTAAAAAAAAAAATAATTTATTGTATTTATTTATTTTGATCTTTGTATTATCAGAAGCATTAATTTTTTTGACTGGAGATCGTACAGCTTTTTTTTATATTAATTTATCAGCTATTTTTGTAATTTTATTTTCTAAAAAATTGTTAAAATTAAGATTATTTACATTGCTATTTAGTCTTTTATTGATTGTAATTATTAATTTTATAGATCCAACTGCCAAAGAAAGAGTTTTTGATCAAACTTTTGATCAGATGAATTTATCATTATTTAATAAAGATTCTAAAAAAAATGAAAAAATTTATATTTTTTCAAAATCTCATCATGAAATCTATATTTCATCCTATAAAATGTTTTTAGAAAATAAGATTTTGGGTGTGGGAGTTAAAAATTATAGAAATTTATGTAAAAATCCAAAATATTATGTTGATGAAAAAGAAATATGTTTTACACATCCTCATAACACGTATATTCAAATTTTAGCTGAAATTGGAATAATAGGTTTTGTATTTTTAATAACCGTTGTATTTTATTTTTGTAAATATACTTTGCTGCATGCAATTTTAAAGGTGAAAAGTAAAAATTATTTTAATGATTTTGAAATTTGCATTTTATCTGGGATTTTAATATTTTTATGGCCTTTAGTTCCAACAGGAAATTTTTTCAATAACTGGTTAAATATTATAATGATTTTAAATTTACCTTTTTTAATATGGAGCAGAAAGTCTAATAGATCTCAAAAATAATGGCTAATTAATAATTTTTATTCTTTACAATTAATATTTTTTAAGTACAACACACTCGCCTGGTGATTATTGCGAAAGTGTAATACCCGATCCCATTCCGAACTCGGCAGTCAAGCCTTTCTGCGCCAATGGTACTTTGTCTTAAGACACGGAAGAGTAGGACATTGCCAGGCATATCTAAAATGAAAAATCTCATTATTGTTACTGGTGGAGCAGGATTCGTTGGCTCAAATTTAATTGAACTTTTGTTAAAAAAAACAAAATATCAAATTATTAGCTTAGATAATTATTCATCAGGGTCAAAAAAAAATCATATAAAAAATAAAAGAATAAAGTATTTAAAAGGGCATACTTTACAAATTCAAAAAATTTTAAATAAATATAAAAAGAACATTAAAAGTATTTTTCATTTCGGTGAATTTTCAAGAAT
>Ga0181597_10005824_pt1 | contig 11704 bp, 9 predicted proteins | sample 041ome_5_FD_148647 | JGI IMG/M metagenome (GOLD analysis project Ga0181597, IMG submission 148647) | Coastal salt marsh microbial communities from the Groves Creek Marsh, Skidaway Island, Georgia - 041403US metaG (spades assembly) | ecosystem: Environmental > Aquatic > Marine > Intertidal zone >... | reverse complement strand
GATGTTTGCGTCGCGAATGACTCGCGCGCGCGCCCTCGAGCGCGCGTCTACGCGCGCGCACGTCGCGCAATGGCGCGCTTCGTCGGTCGGAGGAATGGGCAGGTTGAGATTTTCGAGCCGAAATCTATGACGTGATGGTGCAAATATGAAGCGTCTCGCCGTTTCCGAGACGACCCGTATCGTCAAGTGACGTTCTTCAAACATCGCCACCGCGAACGTTGTTACGCAACGAGCGTTGCAACTTTGTTGTGATTATTTTTTACTATCTTCTGCGCGTGCGTTAGGCGTCACGCGTAGGGCGAGGCGCGCGTCAAAACTATGAACACGTCAGAGCGTATCGGCGTCGAGACGCGTGGACGGAAACGCGCGCGCGAACTACGCGACGGCGAGGGCGAGGGCGACGGCAAGGGCGAGGGCGAGGGCGGGGGCGAGGGCGAGGGCGACATGACTGTCGTCTCGACGGTGCGAGACGTCGGTAGCGTCACGAAGGGGAAACCGCGTCGATCAAAGGTCTCGACGCGCGAGGGAGCGAAGACATCGGCGGCACGCTGTTCCGAGACGCGGTCACCACCACCGCACCTGCGCGAGGGGAGACGGAAGGGCAAGAAGAAACCGCGCGGGACGCGCCCGAAGGACGCGAGGGGCGTGCGCCCGCTCGAAGAACGATCCGGAAACGAGGCGGCGCGAGACGTGGGGACGTGGTTTGAGAAGAGTTTGAGACGAGCGGCGGCGGCGAAACCGACTCGCGTCGTTTCGACCTCTGAAGGTGGGCGAGGATATAAGTGCCTCGTGAACGAGTCGGTCGAGGAGTTGCAAGAGTGGGGCGATTACGACGAGAAGGACGACGAGCAATTCTTCGCGAATGGCGAGCGCCTTGAGCAACAGCGCGCTGAAAAAGCGGCGGCTGTGACGATCAGACGCGGAGAACGTCGGCCGGCGGCGAAGCGCGCGCGCATCGACGGCGCGGTACCGGTGCGGGCGACGAAAGTCAGTGGCATCGTGGCGGGTGAAAAGAAGAAACGGAAGGCCTCAACGCACGGCGGAGCGACGACATCAACGTCGGCGAGCTCGTCGAAGGCAAGAAAACCGGTTAGGAAGAGTGGACGCCTTTGCTCGCATCACGGATGTGGCAAACATGCGAGTTTCGCAAGGGCCAAGGGCGAACGGGCGAGGTGGTGTGCAAGGCACAAGGACGAGGGAGACGTCAACGTGCAGGCATTAACTTGCGAAGTCGAGAGTTGCTCGACACGGGCGAGTTTCGCACCCAAGGGCGAACGGGCGAAGTGGTGTGCAAGGCACAAGCACGAGGGAGACGTCAACGTGCGGGCATTAACTTGCGAAGTCGACAATTGCTCGAAACAGGCGAGTTTCGCACCCAAGGGCGAACGGGCGAAGCGGTGTGCAAGGCACAAGCACGAGGGAGACGTCGACGTGCGGGCATTAACTTGCGAATTCGACAATTGCTCGACACGGGCGAGTTTCGCACCCAAGGGCGAACGTGCGAAGTGGTGTGCAAGGCACAAGCACGAGGGAGACGTCAACGTGGTGGGACCGAGATGTCAGGTGTGCGAAACCATCGCATTAGTGCTCACTGTCGCCAACCCAAAATACGCCGTCGACGGCGCGGACGGCATATTGGAGCGCCTGTGTGCGCATTGTTTTTGGAGACGGTATCCTCAGGGAGCGTATGATGGCGATGAGCGGGCCGGTGGGAGAACGCGCACGAAAAGTCGCGAGGGCATATGCGTCGCCAAAATCGTCAACTCGGATGAACTTAAGGACCTCGCTTGGAGGTGGGATGCACCTTTTTATTTCGGTTGCCCCGACGGAGATTGCACGTCGCGTCGGCGCGTCGACCTGTGGTGTTTGATCGGATGCGCCGTCTTAGGTGTCGAGATTGACGAAAATCAACACAAGACGACAAACTATGAATCGGATCACGAAGTGCGCACGAATGAGATTAACCTGTCCATCGGCATCGCTCCGTTCCATCTCATTCGGTTCAATCCGGACGCGTACACTTCAGCCACAAACAAACGAATCAAAGGATTTTATTGCATCGAAAACTCGCTCGTAAGGCGTCGCACCGGCGAAGTCAACAGACGTCTCGATGTCTTGCTTGTCACGCTGAAAAACAAGCGTCAAGAACTCGAAGCGCTTGCGGCACATCCAGAAATGGATGAGTTCGTTGAAAACGAATCTTACCTCACGGAAACGGAACTATTCTTCGACGGTTACGCTGATTAGTGAATCTAACCTTCATAAATGCACGACATCATAAGGATCGAACGAACGAACGAACGACGAAAGGAATCGAAATTCGAGGGCGACGCGTGCCCGACGATGCCGCGCACCGCCGACGACGACGCGCGCGCGCTCGCGCATCGCGACGTCAACGCCGCGACGGAGACGAACGGAGACGCGATGTGCGACGCCGCGATGAAACCGAACGACGAAAAGGACGCGCGCGACGACGACGCGGGCGCAGACGACGACGCGGGGATTCAAAATCAAAATCTGGCTGTTGACGACGCGTCGAAGGATGACGACGCGACGACGATGATCGACGCGAAGCGCGCGCGAGAAGAAACCGAGGAAGAGGCGAAAGACGCGCGGGGAAAGGCGAAATCGCGACACGGGAAGGAACGCGCGGCGAGAGAGATGGATTTGCAGACGCTGCCAGAGGCGTTGGGAGAGTGGAAGACGAACGCGGAGCTCGAGTTGGGGAATTTGTGGACGAGACAGCGCTTGCGATTGTTGGATTGGTTCGAGACGAAGTCGGCGATTAATAAGTGCATCGTGTCGTGTCCGGCGTCGGCGTTGAGAGAGAAGATGCGGGCGTTGAGAGACGACGGGGTGTACGGGAGTTCGATGATTCCGTATTTGCAACTGTTGCGAGACGTCTTCGACGAGACGGATCAGTACAAGGATGATTTGGATGAGGAATTGGATTTTAATGATTTTTTCGACGACGACGACGACGAGTCTGAAGATGACGAATCTGAAGATGACGATTCCGAAGACGACGAATCTGAAGACTCAGCTGAGGAGATTCCGGTCGTCTCTCGCGCGCCTCGCGCCGAAGCCGCCGCCGAGCCTCCTCAACGCGCGGGCGCCTCTCGATCAGCGCCGAGCACTGAAGAGATGGACGAAATCAAGATCAAGTTTAGTAAATTCACCCAATTCCTCGGTCAATACTTCTCCGAGAAGCGTCTCGAGGTGGAGAACGTCGTCGAAATAGTCGATCACGCGGCCCGAGCCGGCTTCGACGACCCCCAAGAAGTGAACAAGTTTTTAGAAGTCATGCAAAAGCAGAACAAGATCATGTACGACCAGTCCGAGTCTCAGTGGACGGTGTACATCTTGTAGCCCTAGCGAGTAGCCTTTGTCATCACATTCAATCATTACTGAAAAAAATTCAAAAATTCGAACGCGACAGACGGCACATCCCGTCGTCAGATGTCCGCCGCGACGAAAGCCGCCGAGCGCGACGCCCTGGAGCGACTCCAGCGCGACGTGCGCAAGCACGCGCGCGACGAGAGCGTCGAGATCGATGCCGCGCGCGGCTGGCGCGTTACGTTTACCGAGCGCAAAACGGGCGCGCAAGCGGGGACATTTTACAAAGAGTTTTACGCCCCCGACGGCACGCGGTTTCGAAGCGCCAAAGAAGTCTGCGCGCACGTCCAACAGATTCGAGGGATGAAGCGTAAAGCGCTGAAAGCGAGCGCGGGATCGGGAAAGGAGAAAGGAAGCGGGAAGGGCGATGGAAAGGCGAAACGGGGGAGGCCGAGCGCGAGCGCGGAAACCGAGAACGAGGCGGACGCGCTGGAGAAACTGTACGCGTACGTGAAGAACACGGCTGGTCGTGATATACGTCATCACGGTTGGGGCGTGGTGTTCGTGGAGCGGAAGTCGGGGGCGCTGGCTGGGCAGGTGTATAAAGACTACTTGACGCCGTGCGGGAACAAAGTACGGTCGATGAAGGAGGTGATGGTGTACTTGGCGGGGGTGAAGTCGCCGCAATCGAAAAAGAAGATTCGTCGTGACGATGGGAGCGTGGAGGAGGAGATGGAGGCGGAACCGACCGAGGCGGAGCTTCAAGCGTTGGAAATGAAGATTACAGAAGAGCACGCGGCGGCGATTACCAGAGCCGTGCCAGCGTTACCGGCGCGCACGCAATCCGTGCAAGTGACTGGCCTAGAATTAGACGATGATATGGATGAGGATCGGTTGCTTGTTGAATTTAGCAACATCACCGGACTCGAACCGGTGTATGAAACCTTGGAAGAGCTGCGGGAAATGGTGAATAAAGAGCGCGCTCGGGCGGCGGCGAAAAACGAGGCGATGGAGTTCAATTTCAAGCCGCCAACGACGCGCGCGCCGCGACCTTCTCTCGAAGCGCTGCCAAATGGGCTGAGCTACGCCGCGAAGGAAGTCGACGAGACGAAGAAGGCGGATCAGTTGGCGTTAATTCAACGCTTTCAGAAGGAAAGCAAAATCATGAATAAGCTTGGAGATGCTTCCAAAGCCGATTGGAGAGGTGAAGCGCGCGTACCGAAAGTTTTGGGAGACACATCGGTTCCGGATGTTGTGCGTGGGGGTACGCGCGCCGGAGCGACGCCCATGATTGCGGGAACGGCGGCGGAAATCAAACTTTTACCGAGCACGACTGAGATTGATTACGACGGCGCTGAGGACAGGCCTCCGTTCGATCCCACTGATACGAGCTCGGTGACGACGCTCAAGGCAGCCATGCATACATCAACGGCGCCGGATGAAGTGCGGTGTCGCGAAGATGAGCGCGCGAAAGTGATCGATTTGATTCAAGGGTGCTTGCGTGATCACAAACCGGGCAGTCTGTATCTCGCCGGACTGCCAGGGACGGGGAAAACACTCACGCTCAAAGACGTTCAGAGAACAACGGAAAGATGGGGTATCGTAGGTAAGACTCGACCCCGTGTAGCTTTCATCAACTGCATGTCCGTGCACAACGCCAAAGATATTTTTGGAGTCGTTTTAGATCAACTTGGCGAAAGAGTTGCATCTGAAGACCGAGCGCCAAGCGTGGGATCCATAGAATACAGCAATATCCCAGAAGTCGTGGCGTTGAGAAGAGTAGTGACTTCGATGAACGGTGGAATGTGCATCATTCTGCTCGATGAGATGGATCAACTCGAAACACGAGATCAAGAGGTTTTGTACGAGCTGTTTGCTTTGCCCGCACTCAAGGGATCACGATGCGTTTTAGCGGGAGTCTCCAACGCGATCAATCTCACCGATCGCGTGCTGCCTAGATTGCGCGCTCGTGGATGCGAGCCTGCACTCGTAACGTTTTCTGCGTACGATGCCAAGCAGCTCAAGGTATTGCTGAAACAGCGCCTCGCGGCGCTTCCATTCAAGGCTTTCGAGGACTCTGCGTTGGAATTGTGTTCGCGGAAAGTAGGCGCGGCGACGGGCGACATGCGAAAGGCGCTCAACGTGTGCGCCACCGCCGTCGACATATGCGTGCAAGAAGCGACGAAGATCTCAGAGGATGGTAGCGAAGCGCCCGCCTCGGCCAAGGGCACTGTGAAGATTTCCCACATGGCGCGCGCGCTTTCAAAAACGTACGCATCGCCAGTCGTGGACTCAATCCGGGCATTGCCGCAAATGCAACAGATGGTCCTGTGTTCGGCGATAAAACTTTTGAGCAGTACGCACGCCATGGAGACGACGTTAGGGGCTTTGCATGATCGATACGTCATCACTTGCAAGACAGCCGGTGTCAAGGATCTATCTCAAGGTGAGTTCCACAACATGTGCAGCGCGCTCTCGGATCATTGTTTGGTTAAGATTGGGAATGCGAGTAACGATCGATTGCGCAAGCTACGATTGCTCGCCACGCGAGATGATGTGGAGTTTTCACTCCAAGGTGTGAACTTCTTCCGCAACTTATTAGGGATCAACGAGTAGACTCGTTGATTGTACATACAATTCGAGACGCGATTCGACGTCGTCAAACGAGGCGCACCACACAAAACGACACGCCAAATGAAAGCTTCTCTCCTCCGACCATTGACATTGACCGCTCGACTTCGCGCTGTGCATCGCGTTAAGCCGCGTCTCAACACCGCTCGCTCGCTCGTCACTCGAGCCGACGCGACAGACCAATCAGGATCAGGCGCCTTCGTGCGAGGCCAAGCTCAGTTCTCGAAATTTTACCCAAGCGAAGCGCGCGATTTCACGTTCTCGAGACACGTGATGCTCGCCGTCGACGGCACACATGCCTCTGAAGACGCCGCACGATGGGTCATTCAAAATGTCGTTCGCTCTGGAGATCTCCTGCACTTGATCCACGTCGCCGTTCCGGAATCGTTCGGTACGCTGCGTCGCGCGACGTTGTTCACTCGGAGAGACTGACCAAAACGACTTGGTCGAATCTTCAAGGAGTTTACTACCTGGGCGCTCCCGGAACGGAGATCGCAGGAAGCGAGCTGGATTGGGAACGTAAAGACGAATTCTGGGCGAGTTGCATCCGCAGAACCGAACGCATGCTCGACGGCACCGTCACCCACATCATCGGCGAAGACGCCGACGCAGGGGAAGAGATGACGCCGTTTCGTCCGCCCATCGAACTCGATTGCATCTTGGATCAAACCTGGTACGCGTCACTTGATATACGTAACGCATATTTATCAACCTTCGACAGGGAGCCCGTTGGCGAGGTTTTACTCAACAAAGCGAAAGAGTCCAACGCCGAAATTCTCGTCGTCATCAAGCATCATAAGAGCTGGGTCCAAAAAATTTTCTCGGGATCGGTGAGCGAGTACGTGATCGACAAATCTGAGATCCCCGTCCTCGTGTTTCCAGCCGCGATGCCCGCGTCTTCGGAAGACTTGATCTTAGGCGACGAAGACGATCAAAGTTCCAAAGGCGCGCGTTGATAACTTCATTTCATTACAAAGATCCGTCATGAGATGAGAAAATGACCGAAACGATGCGAAAGAATCAAGACGAAATGTTTGAGCGCGGTTCGATTACACGCTGCGCTTAGTGGGCGAGGATTTCGCGCACGTACTTGTACGAGTTACTCCACACAGCCTTGCAAAGATCGATGGGCAAGCACTCTTGTTTGTTCTTGATGTTCTTGTCCGCACCATTTTGTAGCAAGAGATTGACGATTTCCACGTGTCCACGCATCGCCGCCCAGTGCAGCGCGGTGTTGTCGCCCATATCCAGCGCGTCCACGTCCGCGCCTTGCTCGAGCATGAACTTCACCGTGTGATAGTGTCCGTTGTGCGCCGCGCGCTGCAACCCAGTATCTTTCATCAATCCGCTCTGTTGAATGTCAGCGCCTTCGTTGAGCAACAGTTCGACAACCTTCGTGTGCCCGTTGCCCGCCGCGAGCACGAGCGGAGGATCCCCGCAGTGGTCGCACTCGTTAATCGGCGCGCCTTCGTGGATGTGCTCCTTCACCCAGTCGTAATAGCCATCGACGCAGTCGCGCCAAATATTGGATTTTTCCGGGATGAATCGTCCGGTCTGCGATGCGTTCGCGTTCGTTCGTCAGTCGTCGACTCGGGAATCGCGCACGAGGGGCCTCGGACGCGCGGACGCGATCCAGCGTCGTCGCCTTTGCGCGCCTTCGCCCGCGTCGCGAGTTTCACGCACCACGAGGTCGAACGGCATCGTGTTTTCTCGGTTTCTGTCGCCGTGTCGGGCGCGCGTGTGTGCAGCGCGCGCGCGCGCGTTCGCCCGCCTCGAAATGCGCGAGCCACTTTCAGCCGTTTTTTTGCCGTTTTTTCACTCGAGCAAAACTCTCTCAGAAACGAGCGTTGTATTAAACCGAGGCAAACTAACGAGAAATGCGAAAGTACTAATCGAGAGCGCGATATCACTTGGAGGGATCGATCAACTTCTTCGGCGGCCGAGCCGCCTTTTCGTCGACGCCGCTCGTGCCGAAGCGTCTACGCAAGACAGCCAAGACGTCGGACATCGGCACGCCTTGCTTGTTCAACATCACCATTGAGTGATAGAGCACGTCCGCCATTTCGTTCGTCGCCGCTTCCTTGCCTTCGTTTTCCTCCCACGTCTGGCACAACTCTCCCGCTTCTTCGCGAATCTTCTTACACAACAGCTCGGGGTTATCCAACAGCCTTCGAGTCCACGAGGGCTTGACGTCGTCCGCCACAGCCTCCACCCTTCGCGCCTCAATCGTCGCCTCCAACTCATACAACGTCGTCAGCGCCTCCTCCGCCGCGTGTCGACCCCCATCGACCTTCGCCGCCGCTCCATCCCTTCCATCGACCCGCTTATAGTAACACGTGTGCGCGCCCGTGTGACACGTCGGCCCCGTCGGGACGCCCAAATAAATCAAACTATCCCGGTCGCAGTCCAAGTGCACGGATTCAACGCCGATGAAATTACCGCTCGTCTCTCCCTTGCACCACAGTTCCGAGCGACTGCGGCTCCAGAACGTCGCCTTGCGATTCCGAAGCGTGTACGCCACCGCGTCCCGGCTCGCGAAGCCCTGCATCAAGATAGCGCCCGTGTCCACGTCCTGCGCGATCGCGCACACCAGCCCTTTATCGTCGTACTTCAGCGAGTCCAGGAACGCGTTCAACTGCGTCTCGTCGACCGCGACGTCCGCGCCGAGCGCGATCGCGCGACGAGCGTTCGCGCGCGCGACGACGCGCGCGCGCGTCGAGCCGCCGAACGCTGGTTGACGCGCGCGCGCGCCGCGCGGCATCGCCCGCGTCGGGGCGAGCGCGCGCGTCATGATCGTGACCTCGCGCGCGCGCGCGTCCGAGCGACGAAGCGAGACGTCGAGCGCGCGCGACGCGACGCGCGTGCGTGCGTCGGGCTTTGTCGGGACGCGCCGCGACGTGACTTTACGACGCGCGCGCGCGATGCTTCGCGCGGCGCTCCGCGCGCGCGCGGTGCGACTTCGCGCGCTCGATCGCGCGTCCATCGCCGATCGCGCGCGTCGCGAAGACGGTCGCGCGCGTCAGCAGCGCGCGCCGAGGCGTCGTCCGCGAGTCGTCGCTTTTTCGACCGGCGAGCGCGCGAGCGAGGAGAGCGTCGACGAGGCGCGCATGCGGCGCGCTTTGGCGCTCGCCCTCGACGCTGGGTCGCAGGGCGAAGTGCCGATCGCGGCCGTGCTCGTGGACGCGACGACGGGGGAGGTGGTGGCGGAGGCGGCGAATCGCTGCGAGCGGGACGGCGACCCGACGGCGCACGCGGAGATGCTATTGATACGACTGGGCGCGGAAAAACTCGGAGGATGGCGACATTTGAAGCGCACGAGAATGTATGTGACGCTAGAGCCGTGCGCGATGTGTGCGGGGGCGATATTGCAGAGTAGAGTGGGAGGGGTGACGTACGGGGCGCGAAACGCGCTGCTCGGCGCGGATGGAAGCTGGGCGGCGCTGCTGCGAAACGAGGATGTGGGAGGAAGCGAGCGGGCGCCTGTGCGCGCGCATCCGTTCACGCCGGACTTGGACGTAAAGGGAGGCGTGCTCGCAGAGGAGACGGGGGAGGCGATGCGAGAATTTTTTAGGCGACGGCGAACGCTCGGCGCGTACGACGGCGAAACCGCGTCGAGCTGAATTGTTGTATTGTATTTTAATGTAGCATTGCTCTAATCATATCATCTATCGCGCGCCCGCGTACTCGTCGTCATCGTTGTCGTCGTCGTCGATATAATCGTCGTCGTCATCGTCGTCGTCGATGAATTTGTCGCGAATGCGCATCGAGCCGCCGCGCAAATCTGAAGACACTTCGTCGACGGGCTCTCGCGCGTCGTCGTCGTCGTCGTCGTCATCGTCGTCGTCGTCGTCGCCGTCCAAGTCTTCGTTCGCGAGAGGTAGGACATCATCAGAGAAGAGCTCATCTTCGTCATCATCGTAATCATCGGTGTCAGCGTCACTCACCAACCGAGCCTCCAAGCGCTTCGTGTACTCGATATTCGTGCCGGCGTCGTCTACGCCCGCTTCGAGCATGTCAATTTCGTACTGCGTGAGATCTCGCTTTCCCCCCGCGGTTGCCCTGTTGATCATCTCTTCGATCTCTTTCTTACTGAGTTTTTTATCTTCGTCGTCGTCTTTGAATCGCGGCACAACCTTGCGTCCGGCGTCGAGGCACGCCTCCTCCCACGTTTCCCCGGCGTACACGTTGATGGGCGAGCCAAACGGATGCGGGTGGCGACCGAGCATCAGCAATAAGTCTTGCCTCGTGGGCATGACTTCCAATGGGTACCTAAACCTCCACCATTTGCTTCGAGTATCGGTGACTTTGACTTCAAGCTCGGTGCCGACAGTGATGTGGTCGCGCATGGTCATCCAATCCGTCTCGTTGATTGGCAGCAACGCGTCGATTTCGGTGCCGCAGTCCACTAAAGCGCCGTGATATAAATCCATCGCGACGACCTTACCCTTCAACACTTGATCAAGTTCAATCGTGTGGTGCATCTGTCGCGATACATCTCCAAAGTGTCTCGTGGGATCTCGGTCAACCGAGTCCACGTCCGTTTCTCGCGCTTCGGCCAAATGTCTCGTGTTCAGCGCGCGTTCGCGCATCCACGTGTTTTGTCCGCTCTCTATTTCTTCGTTTTGTACGCCGACGTAGGAAAGCGATGCGCCATCGAACGCGCTCACGGCTTCATGCTGCGGCAGCGCGTCCCAGCCACCGTCACTCAACCATTCATCGTCGTCAAAGTCGTCCTCTGCGTCGTGACGCGATACGAGTCGCCAATTTCCGTCGCCTTGCGCTCGTCTGGGATTGATTAAGAATGGAGCCTCTGGCGAGCCATCTTGATGAATTCGGTTGAGTTGAGATTCATCCAAGCCTTCATCTTCCTCATCTTTCTTGTCTTGGGCGGTCTCCATGCGTTCTTGCGCCTCTTCCTCTTCGAGCGCTTCGTCGAGGCGCTCCATCGCGAGCGTCAGCGGCTCCTCGTCCATATCCATCTCGCTCATTAAATCCCCTTCATCGTAGAAGATGTCTTCCTCGATGAAGTGCGTCGCGCTTCTTTCCGCGAAATCTTCCGCGACGAGCTCATCGATCTTGCTCTGTTTCCTCGCGCAATCGACTTCGTATCGCGCTTGCTCGGCGACGGTCATGTTGTTAAACTCTTCGCAACGCTCGTCGTACCACGCCACGATGTGTTCCTCGTCGACATCCGTGCGTTCGCTCAACTCGGCGATCTCTTTTCGCGTCGGTGGGTACGTTTGCATGTTTTTCACTCGCAGCCACCAGTTAAGTTGACAGACATAAAGCGCCCGCCCCCGCAAAGCGCCCGCCTCGTCGGTGAAGTGTCGCGACGCCGACTTTGGCACCTCGCGCTTGATGTTTTCGTCACCCAATTCCTTCTTTTCGCGTGCGATGTGATCGATGACCCCGAAATCGTCGTCATCATCATCGTCGTCGTCGTAATCGTCGTAATCGAGCAACAAATCGTCGTCGTCGTCGTCGTCAAACAACGACGCGACTTCGTCCGCGTCCCGGACGAACCCCGCCCCCGCGTCGTCGTCGTCGTACATCGACCTCGCGAACCCTCCCGCGAGAACGTCCTCCTCCTCGTCCTCCTCCTCATCCTCATCCTCGTCATCGTCGTCCGCATCGCGCGCGTCCTCGTCTTCGTCGTAAAATCCCTCCAACCCGTCCTCCTCGTCCTCCGCGTCGTCGCCGCGCGTCGCCGCCGTCGTCCCCTCCCGCGCCTCTCGCC
>Ga0181597_10005822_pt1 | contig 11706 bp, 4 predicted proteins | sample 041ome_5_FD_148647 | JGI IMG/M metagenome (GOLD analysis project Ga0181597, IMG submission 148647) | Coastal salt marsh microbial communities from the Groves Creek Marsh, Skidaway Island, Georgia - 041403US metaG (spades assembly) | ecosystem: Environmental > Aquatic > Marine > Intertidal zone >... | reverse complement strand
TCGTCAAACGCGAGTAAAAAAAAAAGAAAAAAAGAAAAAAAAACGTTTCTATTCTTGGGCATTCGATTTGCACAGAACAGCGATGATGTCTTGTTCCATTGATGAGAACGATGTTGAAAGAAAAACTTGGATTCGTGATCCGGAAAACAGTACTGAAAAATTCGTACTGAGCGATCGCAACGAAAGTGCTAAGTTCTTGCAGATTTTCGTAAAACGGTCCGCTCGTTTTTTGGTCAGAGTTGATTCCATTCAATCACTAGATTCGTGTGTAAATGGAAAAAAATCCATCAACACAGAAAGGGGGCCTTTCATCATCTCCAAGGATGCGTTCCAAGCCGTGATAGAAACGACTTGGCAAACACTCGTCGCCGAAGGAAACGCGCATCTCTATAAAACAGCGAAGCTGTTTACCCAAAGTTTCGGGCAAAAGTACAAGATCGCATTTCTTAAAGAGTTCAGCGAATTTTTCGATTCGTTCCAACTTGTTCAGCGAGGCGAAAAAGGGATGAAAATATTGGAACACGCGGAGGATGATCTAGAACTATTCACACTCAAACGCCCGGACAAAAAAGCCAACGTGGCGGCGCCTTTCGAAGGTTTTGTGCACCGAGATAAAAGGAACTATGATTGTACCTCGTATCTGGATGAGTTTTCAGACGCAGAAGTGGCCGCGATGAAAAAATTCGGTCTGGGAGAGAGAGAAAATATTCTGAACGAGTTTGAAGATAAAACTCGCAGAATCCAAGCGCCGTTGAAAATGTCACAAAGTAACAAACTTCTCGCGACTTTGAAAAAGAGAGGTATCGTTCACGAAGATTACGAGTATCAGATTGAAGGGGAAAAGAGATGTCAAATGCTCGAGAATGCACCAGGGCCCCTCGAGGAACAACAAGCGCATTTCGACAATCCGGGTTACGAGAACACCGGCGAAGATCTCATCAACGTCATCGTTGCGCTCGATTTGATGTATTTGACCATGTATAGAGAAGAATGTGATACGTGGTATAAGAAGGATGTCTGGCTCACGCCTGGTTCTGTGTTGTGCTTATCCGGATACGCTGCTCACGGCGGGATGGGCGCTTTACGAAAACCTAGGAAAAACGACTGTCATACCCACACACCAAAACGTATCCATCTCTACTTGAAGAGGAGGAAGAGGAACGAGGAACGAAGACCGCGCAAAGTTTCGAAAAAAAATGAACCCACGGATGGATCTACCGGATATCTTCAAACGGTGTACACAACCGTTACAGACGTCATCGATGAAACGAGTGCATTTTGGAGAACATTCGGGGAGAACTTGAAAGGAAATAAATAAAGAAGTTATATCGGCGCAGATATAACGTCGTCGTTCTCTAAAATCAAGCGTAACTTTTTTTATTCCAAGAAAAAACGAAAAAAAAATCGTATCTCTATACCTATCATATATATCTCCTCACATCATGTGCCCGAGCGGCGTGTGCAACGAAGCCTTCATGCCTTTTCGCATGCCGCCGAAAAGGAGATCGGTTGGGGCGATGTGCGACGAAGAGCGAGCGGAAGAGAAAGAAGAGGCACGAGAAGAAGAAGAAGAAGAAGAAGAAGAGAAAAAATACGAGGAAGAGGAAGAAGAGGAGGAGGAGGAGAAGGACGACGACGACGACGACTACGAAGTGGACGACGACGACGACGACGTGGACGACGACGACTACGAAGTGGACGACGACGACGACGACTACGAAGTGGACGACGACGACGACGACGACGTGGACGACGACGACGTGGACGACGACGACGTGGGGGAGATACTGAAGAAGACAAAGAGGAAGCCTGCGACGAAGATCGCCAATCAGCGTCGAAAGATCCGGCGGTTTCCGAACAGAAAGACGTGTTGCTTTGCTGGCGCTCAAGGTTATTCTTGTCGTCACAAAGGAGACTCCAATGTTCGAGCTACCCGCTGCGTTCCGGAATCCGAGAGAAAAAACTTTCCGGAGGACGCCATGTGTTGCGATGCGTGTTGTAATCACTTCAAATATTCGAACGTGCCGTGTTGCTTCGCTGACGCTGAAGGTTATTCTTGTCGTCACAAAGGAGACTCCAATTTTCAAGTTCGACGCCGCGTTCCGGAATCCGAGAGAAAAAACTTTCCGGAGGACGCCAGGTGTTGCAATGCGTGTTGTAATCACTTCAAATGTTCGAACGTGACGTGTTGCTTCGCTGACGCTGAAGGTTATTCTTGTCGTCACAAAGGAGACTCCAATGCTCAAGCTACCCGCTGCGTTCCGGAATCCGAGAGAAACAACTTTCCGGAGGACGCCATGTGTTGCGAGGCGTGTTATAGGCACTTCAAATATTCGAACGTGCCGTGTTGCTTCGCTGGCGCTCAAGGCTATTCTTGTCACAAAGGAGACTCAAATGCTCAAGCTCGAAACCGCGTTCCGGAATCCGAGAGAAACAAATTTCCGGAGGACGCTAGGTGTTGTGCCACGTGTTATAACCACTTGCAAGATGCGTACTTTTTCCATCTTGGGCGCGTCTGCAGTGATTGTCTCCTCCTGGGATACGATCCCGCAACCACTCCGGGCGCGTGGATGGCATGGCGTGGATTGCATGGAAACACTCTTCTTTGCTCAAAGTGCTTTGCGAACAAAAGCAAAGAACGCGTAAGGCGTCGCAAAGGAATAATGAAACGTCGCAAAGGGCGAAAGGCGAAAGGCGACTGGTAATTTGAGTTTGTGAGCAGATTGAGATTGAGCAGAAAGAGCAGAAAGAAAAAAAAAAAAGAACGGCGCAGATGTAACGTCGTCTCTAAAACCATGCATTTTGTTCCGATCCCCTAGTCTGATTTTTTTTCATACGCTACCCCCTTCTACCACTTCCTCTTCGCTCGCTGGAGCGCCATCTCTGTCTATCAAATCATCCATCTCTACAACCATGGTCATTCCCGGGCTAAACATGACGAACGCGACTACGGAGGAAAGAGCAAAAAGAACAGAATAAACCGCGTGGCGACGCATTTTCTTTTCGTCCGGCGAAAGCTTCCTCTTTTCCTCCTTCTCTACCCACCCTTGTTGTTTCTTCCTTCTCGCACCGTCGCGCCACGTTGTCGGATCAATTTTCTTCCTGCTTCCTGTATTCGTTTCATCACTTTCTGCATTCAAAGGTTTTCGTTCGTGCACGTATTTCTTTACTTTGTCAACGTAGTCGATGACTTTTGGATACGATTTCAATTCCGCCCGAAGGTTCTCAGTTGCGTTTGAAAATACGACATAATACAACACCGAAAATAAATCCGCATCGCAGTTTGTGGGAGTTGTTGAACCTAGCGCGAACACAATGTCACCCCCGCCCGTTTCTTCAGGCAACATCGTTTCTATGACTTCGAACGCTTGACTCGCAATAACCCGAGCTTTGATTTCGTCGCACGCTGGCGAGCCGCGCTTCTCTCTCCATTTGTTCGGGACGATACGATTGAGCGGGAAAGGATACTTACTCCCATACATAGGTCGCGTCTTTTCTATGAAAGTACTCTCGTGCGTCCACGTGAAATACTCACAAGCTTCCTTCAGCATGCCGTTTGCTATCGACGAAAAGCAGACGTCTCGCGCTTTATCTGTCTCCGAGAGGCTATCATTGAGGTTTCTGCACTCGTGTTTCAAATGATGCAAGATGCGATACGTGGCAACTTTCGGATCACTTTTGATTTCATCCGCCAAACCACCGACGACGGTATATTCTCCGTTGCCAGCTTCCAAACATGGCAGAACGGATGAAGGTGACGAGGAATGTGACGGACAGACTTCTTCTTCGTAATTTATACCGGCCAAGCGCAAATAGGTTTCTACGCGCAAGCACTCCAAGTCGAAGGAAAGGTCAGACGGAGACGGATTAGAAGGAGATGGAGGAGATGACCATTTGTGTAAAACGACAACGTTCTTTTCACTTGCGTTCGATGCGGCCATGTCTTTTTCAATGCTATGTATGTATTTGTTGTGCACGCGAGTGTTATTTTGACGATTGAGTGAACCTTCAAACTTCAACGAGAATCACATACTTCAAAAAAGAAAACGAGCGGGATTTACGCAAAGATGTCCGTACACACGGATACGATGACAGCAGCGGCACGACGAAGGATATGTTCACTTAATTCGCATTTTTGCTCATCTTCGTCGAGCAATGATGTTCATCTTTTGTCACCGCGTATCATTGTGGCAGACGCAGTTCGCAACGCTTTAAATAACAACGAACCGGTAGTTGCGTTAGAATCAACAATAATCTCACACGGGATGAAGTATCCAGAGAACGTTCAATGCGCAATCGAGGTTGAAGATATCATTGCTTCAAAAGGATGCGTTCCAGCAACAATTGCAATCATGGACGGGTTCGTCAAAGTAGGTTTGTCTCGTAAAGAAATCGACACGTTAGGTAAAGAAGGTTCGAGAGGTTCTGTAGCTAAAGTTAGTAGGAGAGACATCGCGCCGATTTTAGCGAATTGGGAATCATCATCAAATCGAATGAAACTTGGTGCAACCACTGTTTCAGCAACTTTATTAGTTGCCGACATGATGAAGATCCCAGTGTTTGTTACGGGCGGGATCGGAGGCGTTCATCGAGATGCGGAGTCAACGTTTGACATTTCGAGCGACCTCACCGAACTCGCTCGAGCGAAGCACACTGTCGTGGTCTGCGCGGGCGTAAAATCTATCTTAGATATAGGAAAAACGTTAGAGGTTTTAGAAACGTTGGGTGTAACGACAGTCGGGTACAAGACGACTGCGTTTCCGGCTTTCTTCACTCGTGATTCGGGGTTCAAACCGTCGACGACTGTAGACTCAGCAGAGGAAGCGGCAAACATTATCGAGGCGCGAAACGCGATGCGATTAAACAGTGGAATATTATTTGCTGTTCCCGTACCAGAACAATACGAGAAAGCAACCGGTGCTGAGATTGAGCGATGCACGACGCGAGCGATTCGGGAAGCTAAGAAACGCAAAATCCAAGGGCGCAATGTGACGCCGTTCTTGCTCAAGCGCATTGTCGAACTGTCGAAAGGGAAGAGTTTAAGCACAAACATAGCGTTAGTGAAGAATAACGCAGAAGTTGGGGCTGACATAGCGATTGCGCTGAAAATATTGTATCATAAATCTTTACCAATAACGAGCTCGTGCTTTTGAATGTGAACTAGTGCTTTGTTATTACAAGTGCATCGCAAACTCAATCACCGCGGGCGCCTTTTCCGGTTCGATCGCGCCGCTCTTGGCTGCAACGATATCATCGATTACGTGTTCGAGTTCGGAGAGATAACTTCGCATTTCCTCTGGCATGATGTCTCTTTTGGCGCTTTCTCGCAGATATCTCTTGATGCGCTCTTCGCAAACGCGCCGACGCAGTCGCAAAGAAAAGAATTCACGACTCGTTTCCCATTCAACGACTGCTTTGATTGCCCTCTTGTGAAGCATGACGCCCGGGGTATCGTGTAAAGCAGCAAAATGAACGGCGAGTTGTTTCATTGTTGGCGTGAGTTGTTTCTGCAGATGGCTGTTGTGCTCTAGGCTTTTCACCGTTCGTCGCATCGTCTTTACCAAATCGTCTTTTCGGAACTTGATGTCGACGATACCTTCCGGCTCTAAAACGCCTCCCTTGGCGCCGTCGCTCGCGTAGAATTCCATTTGCTCGGGGTTGATGGAGGAATCAATAACGACCCACGCACCACCACGTAACTCACCACCGCGAGGGATGTATACAAATATCGGCTGCTTGAACTCGCGAAGCGCATCGACAATGCACGCGCCGTATTTCAATACCTCCCCGTACATGTCGCGCAAGCCTCCCGCGAATCCTCTCCAATTTGCAAATATAATCAGTGGTAGTCCTTCTCGGTTCATATCTCCAATCGCTTGCGCCGTTTTAAAAGCAGAATCTGGATACCAAACTTGTCCCGCTTGCGTTTCTTCGCCAATTTGAGCGCCGGGAAACGCCGGGTCCGCCGGTATCGTTTTGTTTACCATTCTCGTTTCAACGGCCACGCATCCAATGGGTAGTCCTCCCAATCTCGCGCGACCCGTAACGACAGTTCTGCCCCAATCTGACATGACTTCTGAGAAGGAGTTGGCATCGAAAAAGTCTCTTAAAATTTCGCGCGGATCGTACGGCGACTTGGAAGCTGCAGGGTCGAACTTCAAAGCTCGGTGGATAGAGTCGCCGCCTTCGGAAGTGTCGACATCGAGATAGTAAGAGAGTGCTCCACCAATGCTAGCTGGGACGTACGATAACCAATTCAACACGGCTTTTACACCCTGAACGTCATCTGAAACAACCATGTGAGAAACACCATTCGATCCCATTACTTTTGGGCCGCCGATTTGTGCGTTTGAGGTGTAGACGTCTCGTCCCAAAACTTTATTCAAAGCGCTCGCACCGGTTAAAATGAGCGGGGCTTCTTGGTGCTGCACTACACGTTGGCACAATCGCGAGCAATACGCGCCAATACCTACCGAGCGCGCGGTAACGTACGCAATAGTTACCGTCGATTGGTATGCCCGTGACGTTGCCGAAGCTATTTCGCCAGAACCTTGAAGACACTCGACGCCTTGTCCACCGCAAATATCCGTAAGCGCATAGCGAACTTCGTTGTTCTCCAATAACCGCGTTCCTTTCACCCGTCCGTTTGCACCGAGCATCTCGTAATCATCCTCAGAGAGATAAATGTACTTGAATCCTTTGCGCGGATCTTTCTCATCTACCCAGCATACTTGGAATGCAGCTTTCACAGCTTCGTCGAGACCAATGCGCGCGCCGGAGTTTGCCGAGACGTAGACACACGGTATACGCAGCTCAACTGCCAAGTCCATGGCGGCTCTGTACACGGCGTCTTCCGGCGGCGAAAGCGAGCCAGACATGTGCGTAATATCATTTGACACTAATATGATGTCTCTGCCATCCGGATACTCCTTCGTATTCAAAGTGAGCTTCCAACAAACCATGCCGCAATCGTTGTGACCAGTTGGACGGTTCGCTGGTGCGAGCTTTCGTTTCTGACCGGGCAAGAGTTCTAATATCGAACCAATCGATGATCGCGGCGACGCCGGACCATTATTGCCCAATACGCCTCCAGAGTAAGAGCCACCTTGAAGCGCGAGTTCAACAATTGACGAGATGCCACCACCCTCTTCCTGGAGCACGTTTGCAAAAATCTCCGGGAAGTCGTATACATACGTCGACGATAGGTTCTGCGCAACCATCCGTTTGCGCTGAGTAATGTTCAAGAGCGGGTGGGGTTCTGGTACGCCCCGTTCCAGGGAGGTTTGAATCTTAAACTTCAAGCCGGAGGTGTTCAGGGCTACGACAGACCCAGACTCACCAACGCGCACTTCTACGCAAACCACCTTCAATCTCTTCAAATCCGCGAATGCCAAGTTAACAAAAGAATCTATGGCACTCTCTACGTGTGGTAAATCGAGTTTATCGTCGGCGCCGACGAGATGGATGAACACGTGATTCCACGCCGTTCTGTGCGATCCGACGGCGAGCTCGAGAGATCCTAAAACATCCGCCAATACCGAATCTTCGGGTGGCAAAAATGGTGTTTCTTCCGTTGAGATGCCCGAATCTGAATACGACGTTCTCGATGGCCGAGGCGTGGGGGTCGGTGTGAAGTTTACGAGAAGTAAGTCTTTATCGTACACCGCCGCCCTTAAAAAGACGCGACGATCTCGTTGCGGTTGCTTGTGACCGGGCTTCTTCGGCGTCTCTTCGGCGAGAAAGACACCAATGGAGTAATCTGAAGGTGTGACAAAGTTTGGATTTCGCTGTCGAGTTCTGGAATTCAATTTGCCAACGCACTCAATCTTTTCGAAAGGATCGAGCCGATCTACTTCCATGTGAGAGGCGACGTGGGGCCAAAAACCATTCGCCGCGCTCATCTCATCAAAGCCATCAGCTCCTGAAGCTGCCGCGCCGGATCGTTTAAACGCGAAGTGATGCGGACGCGCATCCAAAGACAAAAGCGTCACGCTCACTTTCGTAATTGTACTGGTAAATGCGCCGGCTAAGTTTTGTCCGGTGACGAAAGCTGCCGCCGCGGCTCGAACTTCTTTTTCATCTCTGCCAACTAATCTAGGATAGGAAATTACAAAAGCAAGCTCCCTTGGACTTAAATCAGACGCTTCTGGTAATGCCGCCACTGCTTGCCCGAGAGACGGCGCAAATAACACAACCGAGTCTGACCCGTTCAACTTCACGCTGGTAACTGTCATTTCTGTCAGACACGGTTCCGGATCGGCTCCTGGAATCTTCTTCAAATCAACACCAGTGGATAAAAACAATGCCTCGATGGCATCGAATCGCGCGGTCTCGGATACGCCATCGAATAAGGAGTCCCAGTTGTATTGTAAGTGCGTGTTCTCAATCTCTGAGATGTCGTCGTAAGATTCCAATCGCGAAAGCGTATTTTGTTTATCCAAATAGATCCTTCCCACATTTCGAGCAAAGGTCTGCGAGCCAGACGGCGTATTCGTAGGTGTCGATTCACCCCCACCGGTGTAAGAGAGCGAGGAGTCGTCTTCTGAAACTACAGATTGTAAATCAACTTCGCTTCCATACAAAGAGCCAGCGCTCCGTAATCCTCGCGAATTTGAGCGCGAATGACCGCCGCCGCCTTGCGCGTCGTAAGACTCGTTCAAGGAAAGCTGACTAAAGGAAGCGAACGATTCTTCTCGTCGCACGCGCGATCGCTCTGCGGCTATCTTTTCGCGTCTAGATTGTCTCGAGAGTTCTTGTTTCTTTACTATAATTTCGCGCGCCCGTTGCGATAGCTTTTCGTGTTTGTGACCAACAAGGTGCATGCATCTGTGCACCGCAGAATGGCACGCGTGAATATCCATGAATCCATTATCAGCGACATGATCTAATATTTGAACTATCAATTCTGTTCTGCGCTCTAACTTGGCGTGCGCGTGTGCGTATTGAATCACAGCAAAAATATCATTGCGATGTGATTCTCTCAGAAGCATGATTGCGTCTTCAAAGCTTGCGCAGCTCGAGAAAGTCTCTTCAATGTCCAAAAACATTTCCATGTATCCAGTCAGCACGCGAGCTTTGGATGCATACAATCCACCTTCGTAGCGATCGCAGAATTTTGACAAAGATGCAAACGTAGTATCGTTCTGTTGTATTATTTTGCTCACATTTTGTACTGCCGATGCCACGGTGTTTGTATATCGAGTCGAGTCGCTCGAAGCCGATTGCGAAGCTTCAATATCGCAAGCGATGAGATGCAAGTCTTTCATCGTTTTTTCGTCCAGGCGACTCGCGACTGAATCGCGCGCCTCTTTGAAATCCTCGAGAACGAGCTCTATCGTACCCAAAACTTCAAATAATTCTTTCAGAGGATCTCCGGCAAAGTGATACCCCTGGAGGAGTTGCATCATAGCCGCCGAATTTCTAGAGAACTTGTCCAGATGCGATCCAGCCGCGCTCACCGTGAACTTTCGCGGTTTAGATACCGGAAAGACACCTTTGAAAGGTTTTGTGTGTTTCATAGAGCTCGGATCATCGACCACTACTGTGCACAAAACATCCCCCGGCTCGAGTTGGCTGCCTATTTGCGCCACGTGAGTGACGATACCAGAAGTTGTCGATATCAACGGCATGACTGTCTTCATCACCTCGATTTCGCAATACGGCTCGTTAATTTCACATTTTTCTCCGTTCGGAACGAGAAATTTTAACAATTTCCCTGTGGTATTCGCGCACAGTTTGGTCGCGTCGAAATCGTCCGGGAAAAAGCACGGATAGCCGTCGATGTGGATTTTCATCCCGATTTTAGACTCTTCAATGTACACCGTGTGCGAGCTGTTGTTTAAAATGATTTTCAAACCACCATCGAAGAGTTCTAAGGATTCCGCCGCGAGCATTTGGTCGTTGATGTAAATGCAGAAGCTCGATTTGCTTCCCATGCAGACTTTTAACGAATACTTGATATCGTTGTATATGAGCTCGAAAGAGTGTTCGCTCAAGTCTGCCATCCACAGTTCTGGAGGAACACCTCTTTTCAAACACTGTGCGACCTGCTCCTCGAGGTTTTTTGATTCCGCAGAGGCTTTTAAAACAGCTCCGCACGCAATGACGACGTGCTCGGGAAGTTCAGGAGCTCGGTCCCCGATTGCTATGAGACCATCCAACCAAGCTGTGTCGTGTACGTTCGCCCTGAAATCATCTTTTTCCAGCAGAGTCATCAAGTATTTCACGTTACAGTGTATTTGTCCTCGCACAGAGAACTCCGATAATGTTTGAACGAGCGCAGTTGAGGCCTCCTCCCGCGTTTCGCGATGCGCGAAAATGTGCCCAAATTGCGAATCGGCGAATTGGTGGACGCCTCCGCCCGATCCTATCGAAAAATTACCGTTTACGCCAGGCATCGAACGAAAGTGCAATTCATGAATGACACCAGACGTGGGCTTGAATCCACTATCCGGGTCCTCGGCGGTGATTCTTCCAGCTACGCAGTGTCCGAGCGGTTGAATAGGTTTCTCGGTATCAAAGTCAATTGAGCTTACGCCCATGACGTCGCTTTGCGCAAAAAATCTGCGAATGTGTGGGATTTTGTGTAATGGAATACCCATGGCTATTTGCAGTTGCACAGCGGGAATATTCACTCCAGTAATAGTTTCCGTGACTGGATGTTCCACTTGTAATCTCGGGTTGACCTCTAAAAACGAATACGTCCCGGTTATGCAGTTGAATAAATATTCCACCGTTCCTACGCCGGCGTAACCCACTTTTTTCGCCAATCGAACCGCGCCTCGTTCTAGTTCTTCGCACAGTTTCCTCGGAGCGACGGTGATTGGCCCTTCTTCGATGATTTTCTGATGACGTCGCTGGACAGAGCAGTCGCGCCCGTACAAAGCGATCGCCTGACCGTATTGATCGGCTACCATTTGCACTTCCAAGTGACGTGAATTCTGGGACAGTTTCTGAATAAAAATTGGACTCATCGGCACTTCTTGTTGGACTTGTCGAAACGAAATGCGTAGTTCTGCATCGTTTCGAACCATTCGAATACCTTTACCTCCACCTCCTTCAGATGCTTTAATCATAACCGGGTACCCGATGGATTCGTTAATTACGCGTTCGGCTTTTTCGACGTCTTTCACCGTAGCTTTTGCCAGTAAATCTTCCGGTATGGAACAATCCTTCTCATCGGCGTTGTTCAAAGTCAAACCAGATCCGGACCAGGGAATGACATCAACACCACACGATTGAGCTAGAATATTCGCACAAATCTTATCGCCGACGGCGTTCATGGCTGAACTCGGCGGGCCGAGAAAGGCTATGTTGTGATGAGCTAATCCTTCTGGAAGCTTCGGATTTTCGCTGGCGTGTCCCCATCCGGGCCACACGGCGTCGGCGCCACATCTGCGCGCGATTTTTACAATCAAATCGACGTTTGCGAAGTTATGCACGTTCGAACCACCCTCTACGATGATATATTCATCTGCCAATCGGATGTATTCCGCATTCGTTCTTAAATCGTCCTCCGTCGCCATGCAAACCAAATGGAGCACGTCGTGTGATTTGAACGTCTCGTAAGCCCAGGAGCGTAAACTTCTGATTGCTTTCGTCGCACCAACTGTTATTGTTTTCGTTTTCGTTGTATGAACGGAAGGAAGAGAGATTGAAAACGTTATCATTCGCGTTAGTAATGATGATAAAAATAATAACAATAAT
>Ga0181597_10005820_pt1 | contig 11711 bp, 15 predicted proteins | sample 041ome_5_FD_148647 | JGI IMG/M metagenome (GOLD analysis project Ga0181597, IMG submission 148647) | Coastal salt marsh microbial communities from the Groves Creek Marsh, Skidaway Island, Georgia - 041403US metaG (spades assembly) | ecosystem: Environmental > Aquatic > Marine > Intertidal zone... | reverse complement strand
AACCTGCAGCAGTTTGTAAATAAGGTTCATATGCACCTAGTCCACCTGCTTGTGAAATCGCTTGTTGTTGTAATGGAGAGAGTCCAGCAACAAACTGCGGACCCATTATTTGTGATAAATCTTGTTGTTTAAAATCACCTACTGCTTGTTGTAATTCTGTAAGATACGGTTTAGCTGCCGCTTCTATAAACTCAGGTGGTTGTGTTACTTGTGTAATAGTTTCAGCCATTAAACTCGTCCTCCGTTTTCTAATTTTTTCATCATAGCGTACATACGTTCTGCACCTTTGTTGACGTCACCATCTCCAAATTCTCTTACAGCATCTGCTGTCATTACAAATTCGTTGTTTGATAACATCGCAGGAATGTCGTCAGCCTTTTCTTTTACACCAACTGGAGGAATAAATCCACCTGTTTCTCTAAGATCTAATTCTGTAACCCCTGCAGGGTTTTGATTTAATGGAAGACCCATGATGCCTGAAGCCTGAATCGCGTTCTCTTCTGGACTACCCATAGCGTAATTTACACGGCCTCCTTCTGCATATGCACCAGCACCTGATGTATATTCAGCTAAATCAGCTTCTACTAATGCAGGTATTTGTTCTTCTGGATATCTTAATTCTTTATAGGCTTTAGTTAATCTTGTTCTAAGTGCTTCAACGTTTCTTTCACCACCTATTGAAGATGCTTCTTCTTCTTCACCTTCCATACCAGCTAATGCACCACCTAATGCAGTTCCATAAGCACCTACTTTTAAAGTATTACCAAGTAGAGCATCTTTACCTTCTTTTAAACCCATAATACCACCTAAGTTAGGTAATATATTACCAAATGCAAAACCACCTGTATTTTTTAAAAATGGTAATGATTTTCCAAAAAATGTTCCACCACCTAATCCATAAGCACCAGCTGCAAGTAAAGCTGCTTTACCTAAATCAGATTTAGCTATACTTTTAATACCTTTAGTTACACCTTTTACAGCTTTTTTTACAAAGCTACCTAGGCCATACATTTGTCTTGGCATTTGTCCTCTTGATATTGTCATATATTATATATTTAAACTAGTTTAAGGCAGGTATATAAACCTGTAAATGCTATACTTTATTTGATTTTTTTATCAACGTCAACACGTTTTAAGGCTTCTAGTTGATCAAAAAATCGACCACAATATGCATGCTCACCTACGTGAGTTATATAGTCCATTGCATAGATGTATACCTTACCACCTAAATCAGTCCATCTTTGACAAAAACCAAAGTCTTCACCAAAGTATCGTTTAGTCTCTACATCATGTAAAGTGTCAAATAAATTGTAAAAATTTTCTTTTTTAACTTCTTTACCATTGATTACAGTTGGTTGATATATCTCTAATTCTGGATGTTTTTCTATAAGTTTTTCTATAACTGTTCTTTTAATTAACATACAGCCTGTAGGAGCGTGAGTTACTTCCATAATACCATTATCTAAAGTTAATTCATTTTTACTAATTTTAATTGGATACATATAACCTGAAGGCAATAGATCTTTTTCTGTTTTTACCATATCTGTTTTATGTATTTTCTTCCACATTCTATCTGTATCAAACATTTTCATTGGATAAGGACAGGCTATAATATCTTTATCTGCACCTATCATTTTAAATATTGTTTCTGCTTTAAAATCAATATCAGAATCAATAAATAATAAATAATCATAATTATCAGAATGATTAAGAAATTCTGCTACACATAAATTTCTACCTTGAGTAACTAATGAAGATTTTAATAAACTAAAACTTACTAATATACCTTGTTTCATACATTCCATTTGAAACTTTAAAACTGCTTGTGTATAATGCATAGACACATCACTATGACATGGAGTACAAACCATTATTTTAGCTTTTGGCTCTTGTCCTATATTTATTTCTACAGTATTTGATTCAACCTTATTATGTTTTATAGTTTGATAAGTGTCATCATTTGCAATAGTTGTTTTATCTTCAAACCAAATAGGTTTATTATTTTGCATTTAAAGCTCCTTGTAAAAATCTAGTCCAACTAATTGATTTAGCATTCCAATTATAAAATCTATTCACGTAATCTTTTTGCATTTTTAAATGATTATTAACTCCATTTAATTCTAAAGATTTAGCAGCCGCTTCTATAGCTTCTGCAAATCTTCGGGCTAAACTGTAGTAATCATTTGAATATGGAATATATATTGGAAACTCTGCACCTGTTTCATATAAAGCACCAAAGTTTGTAGTCACACAATATAAACCTGCAGCCATTGCTTCTAATAATGATATGCAAAATGTTTCTTCCCAAATACTTGGATAGACGAATAATCTATAATCTTTTAAATGTTTTTTTATATATTCGTTTGGTTTGTAGCCAATATAATTTACATTTGGTAATTGTCTTGCTTGATCGTAAAGTGGTTTATATTGATCATCTGTTTGATCATAAAAACTTTTACCATATACTTCTGTTGAAGAATATACATCTAAACTTATTAATGGATTTTTAACAAGTTGCATTGCACCTAACAAAACACTTAATCCTCTCCAAGGTGTACAGTGATGTATGATTTTTATAGGGTCACCTTTTTTATAAATAGTTGAAATAGGTTCAATAGTATCTACACCATTTTTAATTACTAAACATTTCTCTGTAGGTAAATTAAATACCTTTGTAAACTTTTCAAAAGTCCAATTAGAATTAAATACATACCAATCATACTTATTGTGATTAGATTTATCTTTGAACCATGGAGCCAGATTTGGTTGATCGTATGAATTTTTTTGCCAAAGAATATTTATTTTATCTTTTGATAGTGGAATAGATTCTGGTACCGATGTACAGATCTGAAATTGATCTAATAGTTTTGAATCAACGTGTTTTCTTAAATATTCAAATTGAAGCTCAGTCCCGCCTCTAGGGTTTTGATTTATCATTTTTTTGATTCATTACTTTCTGAAATACCTGTAAACCTTTATTAGTAACTTGCACTGTAACGTCTTCTACAATATCAGGTCCTTCTATTTTATCTTTTGATATTTCTCCTGTCTTCGTATTTCTATACGTTGTTATTGTTGTACATTCTATCTTTGGTATGTCTTTATCCATTTTCTTGAGATCTATCTATCAGAAGATAACTGATTTGTCCAGTGATCTCATTTGCAGATCCCGCTTTTATTTTTAATATATCTCCACCTTCTAAGTTAATAACATCTTTAGCTAAATTTTCCGTAGATTTATTTAGTTGTGCGTGTGATATTTCAACATCTGAACCACCTGATTTTTTTAAATATAAATCTACATCAACATTACTAGCTGTGTCATGACTCGCTTGTACAGATTTAACAATTGCAATTGCTGATGTACTAATTGACAACACAGTTGTTAAGGTATCTGTTGTTAAATCAAATGTTTCGCTTTTATAAAAATTTGCCATTAGTTAAAAAACCAGTTTTTCTGGTCTTCCTCATTTTTTAAATCTTGTTGAAAAGAAAAGTTTAACTCAGTTTTAATTGTATCAACCGCTCTAAGAATTTGTCTTTGATTTTCTACTTCGTATTCTTCTTTTGGTTCTGGTATGTATGAAGTTATTTTAGCCATTATCTTCTTCCATCTGGTTTAATATCTACTCTTAATGTTCCATAACGCCAAGTCTCACCTACAGCATCATTTTCTATTTTAATTGCAAGTAATCTTCCTCTAGCTCTAGTATCTACTTTATCAGTGGATGATGTTATTGTAAAGGGTCCAAGAGGTGAACTAGATGCTGTTTCACTTGGATAGTTATTTAATAATAGTGTTACTTTTGAATTACCAGTTAATACTTTAAAATCAGGTATAAATCGTTTCATAGACATAATAAACTCACCGTCACCTCTTAAATCAGCAAGACCAGTTGTACCACCTAACGCGCTACGTCTTGCAGATATATCAAAATCTCCTGATTGTATAAATGCATCAATAGAAGTTGTACCAGATGAATTGATTTGATCGGTTCCGGTTTCATGAACATAATAAGTTGATGCTCCAAATAAATTAGTAATACCTTGTATTGGAAAATTAGGTATAGCTGTTGAATCATATTCGGTTGCATAAGGTAAATCAAACACACCTGTGTCAACGTAAGTTGTTCTAGCTAATGATGATGTTGTCCAACAGTTTTCTCCGTAGTTATAAGTAACACATCTATCAATTTGATCAGAACCATCTTTTGCATAAAACCAATTTACTTCACCATATAAAGTATTATGTTCTGCATAAATTATTTGGCTCGCATTATAATTTAAACCTAAATTATCTCCTGTAGTTGTAAACACAAAGTCTTCAACTAAGCATGGTATTGATTTAACAGTACCATCAAACATAAAAAATCCACCTTCACCTGACATCCAAAAGACAACACCATTAGAATAAGTGAGTGCATGTTGACCAATCAATCCACAGTTTGTACCAACTTGTTTAACACTAAATGTAAAAGGTGGACCAACAAATTGAATTACATAAGCGGAACTGTCTGTTAATACTAATGTATAATCTTTACCAGATACTGCCCCTACAATAAAGTTTCCCTTATCTACTCTAAATGTTCCTGCAGTATTGGTTGCAGTTGGAGCATAAGTATTAAAGTCTTCTTGATTTGAAAATCGTATAAACATTGGATCTTGTGTTGATGTATCACCAATTGTTGTTTCTGTTCCAAAATGAAACACATGTCTATCCCTATCTGATACTTGTGTTAATCTTGATGCAGTGGGTGCACCGCTCATAACTGTTGCTCTATTTCCTCGAGGAGTTGCTGCTCCCGCATTCCAAGTAAATGTTTTACCATTGTGAATAGTTGCAATTAATATTTCTCCAAAATTATCTAGACTCCAGAAGCCTGGATCCAGAATTACGTCACTGGTTGTACGCTCCGTGCCCCAAGTAGAATCTCCCCATACGTATGTACCCCATCCATAACCTGCTGTTTGAAAAGTTGGTCCTACAATTATATAAGGATCAATTTGTGCTGAACCTGTCCCTGAAGTTGTGGCTGCAGAGTTAGATGGCATTGTAATGTCAAATGCATTTGTAGTTACGTTTGATATTTCAAATGTATTATCTGTAAAATCAGTTGTCGCATAACCTGATCCTGTTGGAACTGTAACACTAGAAAATGTCACATATCTTCCGTTAGATAAACCATGAGAGGTTTTATTAACAGTAACCGTTGGAGATCCAGATGTTGCATCAAAATCAGCTCCAGTGATTGCTGTATCCAATGGTGTGATATCGTAAAAATCTTCACCATAATATAAAAACAAACCTTGTGATGTACCAATAGCCGCATATTTTTCACCTGCTAAAGATGTCCATGAATGTTGTGCTCTAGCTACACCTGGTAAAGTTAAATTTTGAATTGTAAGTTGATTCCACCCTCCTATTTTTTCAGGTAAACCATATCTAAATCTAACAAAATCACCATCAACCCATTGAGACTCGGCTCCTGAATCTGTGACCATTTTGTTAAAACCAGGTTTGAAATTAAGTTTCTGTAGCATAATACCTCATTATATACGCTTTTTTATCTTTTAATAGTACTAATATTATAAAGGATGCAGTAATGTGGTGTGGTGGAATCACTGCATCCATCATAATATACATATTTTAAGCTACAAAATCAACTTGTTTAGAGCTATGTCAGAACCTAATACACCTTTGTAAAAAGTATTAAAAGATAAACTTATCCTAATATTATTTTCTTTTTTAATATCCACTCCATGATTTAATGATGAAGGAAACATAAATAACTTTCCTGTTTTTGCTGGAAAAGTCCACGTTTCAGAATTCCAAAAATTATAATTTTTAATTAAGGGTTTAATAGTGTGATTAATATTTGAATTATAAAATTTAATACTATCATTGTTACAATTAAAATATAGTACACCAGATATAATTGAATTAGAATGTAAATGTTTATGGTGAAATTGATTTTCTTTTGTATAATTTAACCAAGATTGAGTTATATAAAGTTCAATATTATTTTCAGGACAAATAATTTTTTCTAAATAATCTTTGCAACAATCTTCTAAAAAAATTTTTATATTTTTAAATTGTTTTTTATCTAAAATATAACTATCTTCTGTATGTATATTGCCTTCATTTTTAACACAATTATTTTTTTGTTCATTAACAAATTGTAATTCTTGTTCTGTAAAATCTCTGTCTATATTATTTATATAAACAGGAGTAGGAAACAAACCTTCTACAAAAAATTTTTTCATTTTTTAAAATAACCCGGTACACCAAGTAAAGGTCTTCTATCTAAATAATTTTCTTTAGCTTTTTCAAAACTAGCATCATTATAATGTAAAAATACTTGGCAACATTCATTACCTTTAAATTCTTCTCTCCAATGCTCTAGTTCACAACCACGATATATCAACATGTCTCCTTGGTTAAGATTAATCTCAACACCTGGTTGATCGTATTGACCAGTAGGATCTAAATATATTGGATAAAGATCACCTCCTAAATTTAATGTAGTAGATATTTCACAAGAGTATTTATCTTTGTGACGAGGAAGTGTATCTCCTTTTTTATAAATTCTTGCATAAGAATAAGTTTCACTTAATTTTAAACCTGTTTGTTTTTCCATAATAGGCTTTACTTCTCTAAGTAAAGTATCCATAGCAATATCGGAATAATGAGCATAACTATTTGGAGTTTGAAAATCATCCCATGTACCAAAATATTCTGTAAATGGAGAGATATATTTTTGCTCAAATAAAAATTTTGCAACAGCCCTTTTGTTTGAAAAATATTTATAAACAAAATTAGCTAATTCAGGTGAAATTATTTTTCTAACCACTTCATATTTTTTTTCTTTAAAAGACATATTAATACCTTTCTTTTTTATTATTAGTTATTTCCAAATTATCATAGTCCCCTTCAGCCCCTAATTTTCCATCTATAAAAAAACTAGACCCCATAACAATTCTTTCTTCTTCATAATTAATAGAAGATTCATGATGTAATTGTCCTGGAAAAAAGATTATATCACCTTGTTTTAAAATTACTTTATAGGAATGTGAATTGAATACATTATGATTTTTTACATCATATTTAAAATAGTATCCATCTTGTAATATGGATCTGTTTATATTAAATATAAGTTCTGTTTTTTTAGTTTTTACATAATAAACTGAACTAATTAAATGATTAGGATGTGTATGTGAAAAATGTTTTGTTTTTCCATTTTGAATTGTTGACCAACTTTGACAAAAAGAAAAACTATTATTAACCTCTAATATATTAGAAACATAATCATCTAGACTTTCTTTAATAAAATCTTTTAATCTCTTTAATTGCTGTAATTCTAAAACATCTTCATTTTTTGATAGTTTTAAATTCTTTGTATCTAAGTGATCTTGGTATTCTATATTTTTAATAAAATTTAATTCATCATCGTTTACATAAAAACCATTTTGAATAACAAATATAGGATACCCTGCAAAAGGTATTATAAATTTATTTTTTTTATTAATTTTCATTTCTTACTTTATTATTTTTAATTAAGTTTTCAATATGTATGTTTATGTTTCCAGATATAGTTATACTATCCTCACACTCTTGAACTAAATGTTCTAAAAAACTAGGAAATATTATTATCTGTCCTTGCTTACATTTAGGTTCATAATTAACTTCAAAAAAATTTGTTTTTCTAAAAATTATTTCTGGATAAAAAGAAATCATTATTTTATCAGAAGGATTTACAAATACTGTTTTTCCTTCTTCTATTTTTTTATATATTATAAAAGAAAAATGACTATTAGGATGAATATGTTTTTCTTGATAATCTTTCTTCTCGTATCTATTTTCCCAAATATTAAGTAGTTCTATTCTACATTCAGTTCTAATATCTTTATTTATTAAATCATATATTTTATTTAAAATATATAATGCAGAATTGTCTAAAAGTTTATTTTCATAACTATGTCTAAAAGAACTATTTGTTTTAGAAAACCAAGTTTTTTCAAAACTTTTGTTTTCTAATTTAATTTTATTAACGTCTATATTTCCTATGTATATGGGAATTGAAAATAAATTAAGTTTCATATTATAAATACGGATTTCCTAAAGACCAAATAACTAAACTTTTTCTAACACCTTTTTTAATTGGATTTACTCTATGCCATACAAAAGATGGAAACACAACCAAAGATCCTTTAGGTAATATTTCTTTACATTTTATAAAATTTTTCTCACTGGGAGATTTATTTCTTAGATCGAACTCTAATTCTCCACCTTCATAATCATTAGGATCAGATAAAGAAACAGTTACAGATAATTTTCTAATTTTACCTTGAAATCCAACATTAACATCTTTGTTTTTTTCATAAGGTTTAGGCCAACTATCACAATGCCAATCATAATATTGACCTTTTTCATAAGTAGTAATCTGACAAGGTTCAGAATAGTCCCATAAAAAATTCCAACCCGCTCTTTTATTTGCTCTTTGTATATAAGGTTGTATCTCTCTATAAATCCATTGATCACTTGTCCAAACTATATTTGAATTTCTTCTTTTTAAATTTAATTCTGTTCCAGTATTATTGTGATCTATTCCAGCTTTTTCACTTTTCATTTGATTACCATATTTTACAATGTCATCACAAATTCTTTCTGGTATGGCAGATTGAAAATAATAATAGTGATATGATAAATTCATAATTTTTAATTCCAAGTTATTTTAACATTTTTAATTCTATACCAACAAGGAATTGTATATCTTACACCTTCTGTTATAGTATTAACGCCATGTATTATTTGACTTCCTTCAAAGCTTATTAATTTATTTTTTTCTGGTTTAACAATTTTATCTCCAACTGCAGTTTCTCCGCCACTAAAATTATCATTTAGATATAATATACTTGTATAAGGATGAAATGGAAAATCTCTATGTTTATCTTGAAATTCATTTTTTGGCCATTTAACTATTTCAAAATAATTAATCTCATAGTTTTTATTTATGCTTTCAATATGTTTATTTAAGATAGAATAAACATTATCCATAAGAGAATTTTTAGGCATTTTCATAAATTGAAGTACCTCTGTTTCTCTATGTTTTTTACTGTAAGAGTTATCTAAATTAAAATTTTCTTTATGAAAATTAATTAAAGAATCAGATTGTTTATCAGATATAAAATTTTTTATTTCTTTCATTACACACCACTATAACTTATTAAGAAGATGGAGGTTTATATCCTGTTAGTGCAGTTGCTTCTTCTTGTGTAAGTCCTAAATCTAATAATTTTTGATTACCACTTGCTTTTGTTGCTTCTCTAGCTTCTTGTTCTGCAATTTGTTCAGCAGTTGGAACTCTTGGATCTATAAAATTTGTACCATCATAAGTAAAACCAATTTCAACTGTGTCATCACAATCCATCCAAGTACATGAAGAATGAACTGGAAATTCAGTTTCTTTAACATCTATCACTTTGTTTTCAGAATTTAAAAGTGCTTTCATTATGCGTACTCCTCTACTACAATTATTCCATCACCACCGGCACCACCGCCTCTAATTGTTGGTGGTTGATTTGAGGATGTTCCTCCTCCGCCACCGCCATTTGAACCAGATTGAGCAGAATTTCCAACTACACCATTACCGCCGCCGCCAAAAAAACTACTTCCACCACTTCCACCTTGTATGTTACCTGGAGAACTTGAATTGTCTGCTCCTTCACCAGCTTGACCTCTTAGATTATAAGTACCACCAATACCGTTTCCACCGCTACCTCGTCCAGGTGCTGTTAAACTTCCAGCCTGATCTCCACCATTGCCACCTTCTCCTGTACAGAAAGAACCAAAAGATGAGGTACCACCTCCAATTCCATCACCATTACTTGCAGCTCCTCCTGATCCAATAGTTACAGTTTCACTTGTAATTGAAGTTGCATCTAAAATTTCAATAGCAGTTCCACCAGCGCCACCGCCGCCACCTTTTCTATTAATTTCGGCACTAGGACATCCACCGCCACCGCCACCTCCGCCAGTAACATAAACTTTAATTTTATTTATTCCAGCTGGTTTAGTGTAAGTTCCTGATGAAGTAAATACTTGAATAGATTGTAATCCACCTCCTGCTGCTGCAAAAGATAAATTTCCAGAACCATCAGTTTTTAAAAATTCGTCTGCTGAACCATCAGCATTTGGATATTTTAAACCATCTAAAACAACATTACCACTACCTTTAGGTGTTATTTTTAAATCAATATTTGTATCGTCACCTGTTGAAGAAACTTCAGGTGCGTTTCCTGCAGCTGCATTTTTAACTGTTAATTCGTTTATTGCTGATGCAGTGGTTGCAAATTTAATTTGTTCTAAATCATTTTCATCATTAATTGAATTACCATTATCAATTAAAATATTATTTCCGTTAGCATCTAAATCTGCTGCAAGTTGTGGAGATTTATCAGATGATAAATCTGTAAACGCCGTATCAACAACATTAGTACCATCTGAATAAATCATTTTAGTGCCTTTGTCAGTAGCAGACCAAGTTACTCCAGTTCCTGAAGTAGTTTTAAATGTTACTGTGTGAGCACCACTAGTTGCGTTTTCGACTATGAAAGTTTTTTCTATGCTATCTGGAATTACCACATCTTTATTTCCAGTAATAGTTCCAGTTAATTTTATTACTTGATTTTTACCATTTGATAAAGCGCCATTAGAAAAAGTTAAGGTTGCTGCTGCAGTAATTCCTATTGCATCATAACCACCAATTGCTTGTTCAAGAATAAGTAAGTTTGTGTTTGTGATTTGTCCCCAAGTTCCTGAATTTTCTCCAGTTGCTTGTACAGTTAATTTTAAATTAGCTGATGTTGAATTTGCCATATTTTTAATTCCTTATTTGTTTAAATTTACTAAAAATTAGAGTTTTTGTCAAACTCATTATGCAGCAACTTCTACCCAACCCGGTGGGTCTACTGGTGCTGTTCCAGTATCTACTTGATTCCAAATTAAGATATTTGTATTAGTTCCTAATTGCATTGTCAAGTCAAAACCTGTTAAATTAACGACTGCTGTACCTGTTACTTCTGCAATACTACCTAAATTAGCAGACATAGCTATTCCAGTTAAATCAACAGGAGTATTTAAATCAATAGTCCCTAAACCAAGACCTGCTGCTATACCTTCTCCTATAACAGTTACATCTGCATTACCTGCAACAACTGTGCCAACTGCTAAGTTAGCTGCAATACCAATACCTACAACTTCTGCATCAGGAGAAGGATCCACTGTTCCTTCATCCATTGACATAGACATCTGAATAGATGCTTGTCCCCATTCTTGTTGACTCCAACCAACTGATGCACCCCATCCTGGAGTAACTTCTGTAGTTAATTCTACAATTGTATTTGCATCTAATGTCGCTGTACCTAAATTTGCTGTTAACTGTTCTCCAGTAGGTGAAACAATTTCTGGATCAAAACTTAGAGTCATGGTCATTGCTTGACCTGTTACTTCTGCGACAAAAGAAGAAAATGCTTCCGCATCTCCTTCTGTAGCAGTTAATTCTTCACCTGTTAAATCTGCAGACGCATCTGCAGTAATAATTATTGAACCTAAATTTGAAGATAACGCAATACCAGTTACATCTGCATTTTGACCAGAAAGACCCCAAGTTTCTGTTCCCCAAGTATCAGAACCCCAACCTTGATTTATTTCC
>Ga0181597_10005813_pt1 | contig 11718 bp, 10 predicted proteins | sample 041ome_5_FD_148647 | JGI IMG/M metagenome (GOLD analysis project Ga0181597, IMG submission 148647) | Coastal salt marsh microbial communities from the Groves Creek Marsh, Skidaway Island, Georgia - 041403US metaG (spades assembly) | ecosystem: Environmental > Aquatic > Marine > Intertidal zone... | reverse complement strand
TTGGTCTGTCCTGGAGGGTGCATCAATTGGGACCAGAGTTTACGCATTATAAGGATTACATTTACCGCGAAAAAACACGGCTACCACATCCGATCTTGTCTGACTTGTCACTCATCAAAAACCGTGTTCCCAACGAATGGCAGAAACCGATAGACGGAGCACGCGAGATCAAACTGAAAACCGCCACCAACCTGAGCTACGAACAAAAGACAATCACCGTCAAAGCGGGAGAGCCGATCAAATTTGTTCTCGTAAATCCCGATGTCGTCCCCCACAACTGGGTGCTGATCAAACCGGGACAACTGGCAACCGTCGGCGACATCGCCAACAAGCAAATTGCCGACCCGGAATCGGCTGCACGACAATACATCCCGGTGAATGACGACATTTTGGCGGCGACCGATATTGTTATGCCGAGCGCTGAGTATTCGATCTTCTTCACCGCTCCCGAGACACCCGGACGGTATCCGTACCTGTGTACGTTCCCCGGTCACTGGATGGTGATGAACGGCGAACTAATCGTGGAGTGATCAGAACTAACTTCTTAAAAACGTCTCACGCAGCGACGCGGCGTGGTTAAGAACCTAAGCTTCAGCTCTGTAGGTCAGGCTGTGCCTGACGCTAATACGGTTGGAGCGGATGTCCTATTTCGAATACGATGGAAGATTATTCGGACGTTCTTCCACGCTTTGAATCTTTCTCAGGGCCTTGTCAGGCACAGCCTGACCTACTGAACTGTTTGATCTACATCTGCTCTTCACCCCAGAGCTTGCACAGTTCGATGACGACTTTCAGGCCCGCTTCCAGCTCTTCCTGGCTTGTCCACTCTAATGGGCAATGCGGATTATGTTGTCCGCTGGAGATATTGGGAGTCGGCAAACCGGCGGCTGTTAAAAGTGATCCATCAGTTCCTCCTCGAATCACTTCCAGGCGTGGTTCGAGGCCGGCAGCTTTGGTGGCGGCGATCGCTTTTTCGATGGCTCGTGGTTCTTTCATCAAGCCGTCCCGCATATTGCGATACTGATGTTTGATCTCGATCTGGATGTTGGCTTGAGGATATTCCTTCCGCAGTGGCTCGGCAATTTGTTCGAGGAGTTCGGCTTGCTTGATCAAGTTTTCGGTTTCAAAGTCTCGCAGGATCAGTCGAGCGAAGGCTTTCGCCACTCCCCCTTCGACATGATAGGGGTGGATGAATCCGTCGCGTCCTTCGGAAACTTCGGGAGCAAGTTCGTCACGCGGCAACTCAGCCAGAAATCGGCCGAGAATACGAATCGCGTTGATCATCGCATCTTTTCCAACCGATGGATGAGTATTGATGCCGTTGACGGTCACCACGGCTTGGTCGGCGGAGAAAGTTTCGCTGTCCACACGACCTCTACCGTCACTGTCGAGCGTATAACCACAGACCGCACCGACTTCATTGAGGTCGAGATGTTCGATTCCTCGTCCGATCTCTTCGTCGCAGGTGAAGACCAATCGTATTGGTCCATGTGGAATCTCAGGATTTTCGCCGAGATATTCGGCCAACGCCAGCATGATGGCCACACCCGACTTGTCATCCGATCCCAATAACGTCGTGCCATCTGTGGTGATGACGGTGCCGCCGACGAGATCTTTTAAATCAGGGTTTTCATCAACACGAATCACTTTCTCGGGGTCAGCGGGGAGGACAATGTCTTCGCCGTTGTAGTTCTCGTGCAATATTGGATTAACGTTCGCTCCAGAACATTCGGGAGAGGTATCGACGTGGGCAACGAGTGCGATGGTCGGTGCTTCGTGTTCGACATTAGAGGGAATGGTTGCCAGAACCGTCCCGACGCTGCTCATTGAAATATCATCGAGATTCAGTTCTCGGCACTCTTCGACCAAGAGCCGACAAAGGTCGAGTTGCTTTTCGGTACTGGGTGAAGAAGAGCTTGTTTCATCGGACTGAGTATCGATGCGGACGTAACGTAAAAATCGTTCCAAAACTGAAGACACGTTGAGACTCCCTGTTTCCGCAAACCCGAAAGATGAATCGATCAAATCCACAATGCGGCTTCTGCCGTGATGCCGGGACCGAACCCGAGCATCACGCACGGCGTCTCGGACTTCATTTCCTGCAACCTCTGCAAGATAAACAAGACAGTCGGCGATGACATGTTTCCGCACTCGTCCAGAATACCACGTGAAGCAGCCAACTGCGAATCGGTCAGCTCCAGGGATTCCTGACAGGCATCCAGAATTCGAGGGCCTCCCGGATGAACGGCCCACGATTGTACGTCTTCAATCGCAACGCCCTGCTCTCCGAGCCAACCCTCCAGCCAAGGTCGTAGCTCCCGCTTTATCAAGCCGGGGAGTTGAGAGGAAAGACTCATCTGAAATCCGTGATCTCCAATCTTCCAACTCATCAAGTCTTCCGAGTCAGGAAAGACGTGCGAATGATTGGCACGAAGAAGGCAATCCCCCGGCGTGGATTCCAATAGGTCTCGTGCTCGAACCACAACAGCAGCACATCCATCGGCAAACAGAGAATTGGCGACGACTTGTTCGTTATTCCAACCATATTGTTGATGAAGAGAGCAGAGTTCTGTGGCACATAGCAACACACACGCATCGGGATCAGAATCGAGGAAAGATTTCATCACACGCAACCCGTTTAATGCACCATGACATCCCATGAAGCCAAGATGGGTACGTCCGAGATTACGATTTAATCCAAGATCGTTAATCAAGCCGATATCAAAACCGGGGGCCGCAAAACCGGTGCAACTGATCGTAATCAAGTGAGTCACTTCATCGGGGGAGATGTCGGCTTGTTCCAAGCTGGCCGATGCGGTCAGGCAAGCCAGTTCGCGGGCCTCAACTTCGTAGACTTTCATTCTCTCCGAAATGGAAGGGCCACCATCCGTCACGGTTTCAGAGGGAGGATAGAAGGTTTGTCGTGCTGGCTTGACGCCGGATGAAGATTTCACCACCACGCTATATCGTCGCGAAACTCCCGCGCGTCGATAGAGCACCGGAATCAACCGCCGCTTTTCAATCGATTCGTCGACAATCTGCATCGCCATCTCGGTCGCATCACCTTGATCAATGTGATGCTGAGGGAGCCCGGTTGCCAGACTGCGAAGATACGGTGATTGACTGAGCATCGTTAATGTTTGACGGGGACTGACTTGACTCATATAGCTGGCTCACAATCCAGCCGGGAACTGACGGGACAATTCGCCCCAACACCATTCCGACTGACACAAGTTTTGGTTTACGTAAAAACGATGCGAGACGACGACACCAAACATGCCGCTCGGCTCTTAACTTCTCAACGGTTCGCGTCCAGGAAGCTTCGTAGGCAGTTTCTGGAAGAGTTGGAGTCAGCAATAATTCGGCAGCCGAGTATCCCATCTCCACCGCCCATGCCATCCCCTCACCGGTAAACGGCTCAACGTATCCGGTGGCGTCACCCAAGAGCAAAACAGATCCCGCCGCAAATCGGGACCGATGTCGCGATAAAAGTGGAGCTCCATGCCACTGAGCGTCCTGAAATCCCACCGGAACAGGACTTCCCGCTTCCTCCAATATCATCGTCAATAGCTCTCCATTAGACGAAGCATGTTTGCGGGCTTGGGGTGAAATCGCCGAAGAATAATTGATGGCCCCATCTTCTAAAACGACACTACCGACATAACCGGTTTTACCGGTTGCCATTTCAATGGTTCCCGGATCGATTCCCGGATTCGTCTCTGCCGGAAGATGTGCGCTAATCCCTAAATAAGAATTCTCTTCAACCGTCGTCGAGAACTCGTCGCGGTCTTTCAAAGACGATCCCGATAGTCCATCAGCAACCAGAATCACCGCGGCTTCCACGACTTGAACGGCTCCCTCTTCGTCAGTTAATTCTACCCGATTCATGGGGGACTCATCGGCACACGGCAAAACCAACGCAGAAACATTGTCACGAAACTCGGCACCCGCTTCGATAGCAGCATCAACCAGGACGACATCCATTTTTTGTCGAGAGATCACCACTCCGCCCGGCATCGGAATTTTCAATTCCCGTCCCCTTGAACGTAATCGAAACTGATCAACCTCAATCGCGCCGGCTTCATGTAATCGATCAGACAGATCGAGTTGATCGAGAATTCGTAAGGCATTGGGATTGAGGCAGCAACCGCAAACTTTGAAACGGGGAAACTTCTTTTTTTCAACCAACAACACTCGACGACCGGCTCGCGACAAACGAAACGCCGCCACTGCCCCCGCAGGGCCAGCACCAATCACAATGGTGTCCCAAGTTGTCGAGGAGGAAGAGATCATGACTCGACCTCTTCCGTGCGTGTCCACTCCATCAAGAATCGTTGGGGCCAATGAGTCGTGAACTTGGGAGAATTCAATCCCGCCTGTGTTGCCAGGCGTTTGACTTCCTCGATCCGAAAGGCGGCTTTGACCGATTGCGGACCATCAAAATGAACGATCGGTGACCTTGTTAATAATCGACAACCGATGGTTGCCATGATATAACCCCATTGCGAACGCCGCAGGTCATTGATCAGAACGGAATGGCGTGTCGCTTGAGCCTGCTTCTGCAAGAATTTCTCTGCTTCTGCTTCGGATAAGTGATGCAAAAACAGCGACGAATAAAAGATGTCATAATCGGTGGGCAGATCGTCTTCGAGAATATTGAGTTGATGAAACTCCAACTGGTCGAGTGCCGCAATTTGGGACTGTTCTCGCGCGTAGTCTAATGCCGTCTCGCTGATGTCGGCTCCATGTATGACAATCGGCATTGATGATGATTGCGCTTTGAGTGCGAGCGAACGTGTGACATCGCCACCACCGCAAGCCAAGTCGAGAACGCGAATCGGCCGCCCAAGCTCACCAGCGATACGTTCGATGGCGGGCCATAAAATTCGACTGCTGCCACTGATAATGTTGATTCGCGCGAGAGCCGAGAGCGCTGCCCGATGATCGTCCGCAGCGAGCGCGGGGTCGTCCATCAATTCGGGTTGCAGATTGCGGGTCTCAATCAATGCGGGCAGCTTTCCAAAAATTTGAGAGCACAGGATACTACACTCTTAGTTTAGGAAAGCAGTCCCCTTCGGACACTCCACATTTCCGCCTCTGTCTGAAAAAACACAGGAAAGAGAGGCTTCTGCCCCTTAAATCACCCCTATTCCCCCTTATGATGAACAATCAACGACTTAATCTCCCCCAATCAACTCGCCACGAAAGGTTCTGATGCCTCTGAAAACTATCTCGATCACCAACGGACAGCGACAAGTCTTTGATGAAGGAGAGGGTGAGGTTCTTGTCTTCATTCACGGCTTTCCGCTCGATCATCGTATGTGGCAGGAGCAACTGAAAGAATTCTCGCGAGAGTATCGAGTGATTGCCCCCGATCTGTGTGGATTCGGCGGGAGTGAATCTGTCGCCGATGATGCCGTCCTCTCCATGAAACAGTTTTCTGATGAACTGGTCGAGATTCTTCTGGCACTCGATCTTGATATTCCCGTCCATCTGATTGGACTCTCGTTGGGCGGCTACATATTGGGACAGTTCCAAAAAGATCACGCGATGCGGATCGCGTCGATGGTCTTCTGCGATACGAAATCGACCGCTGATACAGAAGACGCCAAAGAGAATCGCTACAAAACCGCACGAGTCGTACTCGAAGCGGGGAGCCATTCACTCGCAGAAGTGATGGGAACGAAACTGTTTGCCCTCGACACACCCGAGTCGACACTGGAGATGATGAGGACCATGATTGCCGATGCTTCGCCTGCTGGTATCGCCGCCGCATCACGAGGAATGGCCGAACGGAACGACTTCACCGATCAGCTTGGAACCTTCAGAGTCCCGACGCTCGTGGTCGTGGGAGAACACGATTCCATCTCACCACCCGATGAAATGCGAGAGATGTCAGAAAAGATTCCCAACTCCGAATTCGTCGAGATCGCCGACGCCGGTCACATGTCACCGCTCGAAAACCCGCAAGAATTCAACGCCGTCCTGCGTGCGTTTTTAAGATGGGTCGAACTGGGTTAACCGGGGAGAACGGGTTACGATACATCACAATCGAGTCCCACTGGTTGCTATACCTAACATTCGGGTAGCACTGGTTGCTTTGCAACCAGTGTGCCTCCGGCACAAGAGGCTATTTGTTCTTCCTGATAAATTGGAAATTCCACTGTGAACAAACGCCAAATCATTGACGACGCACTTTATGTCCATTTCGTGACCTTCGGTACAGACAAGCGGCGCAAACTTCTCGACATGGATGAACCAAAGAAGTTCTTGCTTGATGTGTTAAATCATCAATTGGATTCATTCTCTGCCAAATGTTCTGGATTCGTCATCATGCCCGAACATGTCCATGCACTGCTGTGGTTTCCTGAAACGAATCAACTCTCTCGATTCATGCATGGCTGGAAACGAATGAGTAGTTTTCACATCCGAAAGTGGTATCGCAAACAAGAGTTGAGCTATTATGACGATCTTGAGCAAGGTAATCGGTTCTGGACACCGAAATATTATTCGTTCGAAATTGAGTCTGATCGAAAACTCACCGAAAAGCTTGACTACATCCATTTGAATCCTGTTCGTCGCGGATTGGTAGATAAAGCTTCTGATTGGAAATGGAGTTCTGCTGACTGGTATGCTCATCAACGAGAGGTCGGTGTTCCTATTTCATGGATTGAATAGGCAGTGGCCTCTTGCGGCTTCGCCGCCCCGGTTGACAAGCAACCGCGGCTACCCATTTGTATTACTATGTTGATAGACCGGGTAGCACTTGTTGCTTTGCAGAGACTATCCGCCGACTGTCGCATCAATCGCTGCGAACGCTTTGTCGCACAATTCGTTGACACTTTCGGCAGGCATCGCCGGGGCTGGCATCAAGACAATCACATCGCCCAACGGTCGCAAGATGAGTCCCAGTTTACGAGCTTCCAGCGTGACTTGGTGGCCGATCCTCAATTGGGAATCGAAAGGCACGGCACCATCGCGGTCTTTGACCAACTCAATCCCCACCATCAAACCTCTCTGACGAATCTCGCCGATATGCGGATGATCGACCAGTTCCTGCAAACGCCGAGTGAGTAACATCGATGTTTCTGCGACATTCTTCATCACTCGATTTTTCTCAAACAGATCGAGCGATGCGATTCCCGCCGCACAGCCGAGCGGATTGCCCGTGTAGGTGTGGCCGTGATAGAAAGTTCGTCCTTCGTGCGGCTCACCCAGGAATGCCTCGTAGATTTCATCGGTGGTCAATGTCGCAGCGACCGGCAGATAACCGCCCGTGATCCCTTTGGCGAGACAGAGAAAGTCGGGCTGAACGTCTTCCTGCTCGCAGGCAAACATGGTTCCCGTCCGACCAAAACCGACAGCCACTTCGTCGGCAATCAACAGGATGCCTCGCCTGGCGGTCTCTTCACGAATGAATTTGAGATACCCGTCAGGATGAATAAGAATCCCCGCCGCTCCCTGAACGAGCGGTTCGATAACGAATGCGCTGATCTGATCAGCATGATCATCGAGCACCCGAACCACTTCATCCCGACAATGTTGCAGATAACTTTCGGCGGTATGACCTGCGGGAACTCGATAGGCAACCGGAGATGGAACGCGGAGGGTCTCGAAGAGCAAATCACCATAGACCTGATGAAAGAGATTGATCCCTCCGACCGAGACCGAACCAACCGTGTCTCCGTGATAGGCGTGATCGAGACAGACAAACCGGTTTCGTTTCTCGGAACCGCCCGGTTTTTGATGATGATACTGATGGGCGATTTTCAACGCTGCTTCCACCGCAGTCGAACCGCTGTCCGAATAGAACACCTTGTTCAAGCCAGCAGGTGTTTTCTCGACCAGTTTGCGGGCCAGTTCAATCGAGGGAGGAGAAGACATCCCCAGTAACGTCGTATGGGCGATTTGATCGAGCTGCTTTTTGACGGCGTCATCAATTTCCGGGACACGATGGCCGTGAATGTTACACCATAACGACGAGATGCCATCCAGATATCGCTTGCCTTCGGCATCGATCAGATCGAAGCCGTCTCCCGAAACAATGATCGGCGCGTTCTCTTCCCGATACGCCTGCATGGGAGCAAACGGATGCCAGACATGTTCGTTGTCCCAGTCGCGGAGGTTGTTCACAGGAATTTTCTTTAACCTCCTCATCCGGACTTCGGCCACCCTCTCCTCCTCAGGAGTGTAATCGAGACCGCCGAGCGATCAGCGAGGATTAAGGTCGAGTGCGCAAGAAATCGCTTTTTCTGCTTCGGGACGGGGTGAGGAGGATTCTATTGATGTTGAGCAAAAGAAAGGCAGGGAGGCCCCTGCCCTACATAATTACGACATCAACGCAACAAACCCTACGCCAACAGGTCTTTGACGACTTCTCGTTCGGATTTCAGTTCGTCTACAGTCGCCTGCAGTTTTTCCTGACCGAATTCATTGTGCTCGATGCCTTGCACGATGCTCCAGGTTTTACCATCAGAAGTGAGTGGGAAGCTGCTGATCAATCCCTCATCAACGCCGTAACTGCCATCGCTGCAAACTGCCGCACTGAAACATTCACCGGCAGGGGTTGGAGTGACGACATTTTTGACGGTATCAATGATGGCATTGGCGGCAGACGCAGCGGAAGAGGCTCCACGCGCTTTAATGACGGCGGCACCCCGTTTTTGCACGGTGCTGATGAACTCACCCTTCAGGTATTCTTCGTCGCCGATCACTTCGGCGGCCGGCTTGCCACCGATCTCGGCATTGTAGAAATCTGGGTACTGTGTGGCCGAGTGATTTCCCCAGATGGCCATTTTTTTAACGTCCGAAACAGTTTGTCCCGATTTTTGGGCCAGTTGTGAGACGGCACGGTTTTCATCGAGCATCGTCATTGCATACCAACGATCCTTGGGAACCTTGGGAGCGTTGTTCATCGCGATCAGGCAGTTGGTGTTGCAAGGGTTTCCAATGACCAATACGCGAACATCGTCGGCGGCAGCCGCTTCGATGGCCTTACCGGTGCTGGTGAAAATCGGTCCGTTAATTTTGATCAGGTCGCCACGTTCCATGCCTTCTTTGCGGGGGACAGAACCAACACACAACACCCAGTTACAATCGCGGAAGCCGTCTTCGAGGTGATCGGAATCGGCTTTGACGACACCGGCAAGAGTCGGAAAAGCACAATCGTCGAGTTCCATCTCGACACCATCAAGTGCGGCGAGAACGGGAGGAATCTCGACCAGATGCAGAATGACCGGTTGATCGGGGCCGAACATTTGACCGGAAGCGATCCGAAAAATGAGGGCATAGCCGATTTGTCCAGCGGCTCCGGTGACGGCAACGCGAATAGGCTCTTTCATGGTCTTCTCTTCTCAGTCGGTGGTTTCGGTGAACGAATAATTGATGTTGGTAACTCCCTTTTTACCCGAAAAAGGGTCAACCGGGCAACCGAACGCGGTCCTCTATTGATTTAAGAGTGACATTGCCGACCCGTCTGGATTTTCACTCTCCGAATGGATGTCTTTTTCGGCCTCTTGTGCTTGTAGCACCGGTTGCAAGCAACCGGTGCTACCCATTGTGAAGAGGTCCGGCCCGCTGTGCTCGCGCAGGTCGATTATCTCTTATTCCTTCCGCAGAGTCACTGGCTGACCGTCTTCGTTCGCGGCAGTCAGGAGACCACCAAGTGCCTTTACCTTGACCATCGCCAAAGCAAAGCCTCGCTCGTAGTCCAATTTGGTTTCCCCGGTGTTAATCATCTGACAAGAAGAAGTGATCGTTCCTACTTCTTCGCCCGACTCGTTCAAAACAGGTTTGCCGACAACTGGCGGCTTCTCAGAATCTTCGTACCAGGTGAACTGTTCGAGTTGTCGGTTGACGTGCCCCATCGCATCAAGCCGAGCGATTGGTTCCTGCCCGAGATAACAACCCTTCGTGAACGAAATCGCCTGTTCATTCCGGTTCGCTTCCTGTGCCAGATTGTCATCGGAGACATCGACGCCGTAATTGGGAAACGCTTCTGAGAGACGAATGATTTCCCAAGCGGTGTGGCCAGCAATCACGGCTCCTTGGGCGACACACTTTTTCACGGCTTCGACCAATGTTTCTGTCGGACCAATGAGCCAGGCACTCGGACGAAAGCCGTTGTCCCAGGGAAAGAGACCCACAGCGGAAAACGACGACATCATCTGGTCCAACTCTTCGTTCTTTCCCGAGATAAGCAACGGCTCAACATTGTCATCGACCGTCAGGGTCACATCTTCGGTAATCAAATACTTGTCGAGATGTTGATGCAGGAACTCGACGCGCGATTCATCCGTCAACACGCGAAAACAATCGGACTCACAAATGATGACAGCGACAGCGAGAATACGACCTTTCACATTGCAGAAGAATGCTTCGCAAGTCTCACCCGGCTGCATCTTCTTGATGTCGTTCGTGCAAAAGTTGTGGAGAAACTTGGCCCGGTCTTCGCCGGTGACGGTCATCATGCCGAAGCCATGTTCGACAACGAGGGCCGCACTCGTCCAGGCCGCCTGATATTCTTTCAACGGATCACCGAAATCCGAAACCGGACGTTGTGCGTCGGCGGGAACATTGATCAAACCAGCATCTTTGAGAGCGGTGAGGAGTGGCATGGGTGTTGAACTCTTTGTCAGCGGTTTCAGGTATTGTCTCTCCTTCCAGCATAGCCGATGAATGACTTTTTCGCACCGCGCACAAAAAAAGCGTGTCGGCAAACACCGACACGCTGGGAGATCACAAATTCAGCAAGCAAAATCAGCGACGGAGGCCGACACCAAAAGCGAAGCCGACGGGGCTGATATCTACAGAGTCCCCATTTGCGGATTCGATCAGAATGGCTTCCACACCGGAGCGGACAAACATCTCACTGCCACTGTTCATACAGCGAGCGTATTCCAAACCAAAACCCATCTCTGAGAGCGGGAACATATCGTTCGGTTCGCTATCGTCCGTTTCTCCACCGTATAAAAATGACTGACGAACACGGGCGTAGACGTTCAGATTGTCTGTCATTTCACCAATCAGGCTCACGCCGAGAACTGGACCAACGGCATCCGCGTAGTCTTCATCTGCAGCGTTGTTAAAGTCGGCCACACGAAGGCCCATACTGATATCACCACGCCAATTGCAACCGAAAGAAAATCGGCTGACATATTCAAAATCGAGTGTGTCCAGATCAAAGCGATCATTATCGTTGTCGGTAATTCCGATCTCCATATACCGAATCTGCAACCCACGACCTTTTTCATTCATATAACCGGCTGTGACTCGAGTACCGGTATAATATTTGTCCTGATTCGCATCATCGGATGTGTCTTTGAGTGTCAAGTAGAGTAACTCAATCTCACCGAAAGCTCCCGCTTCGGGACAACACCAACTACGACCGCGACAACAGGTGTCGCCGCAACTTCCGCATGTGTCACCACAGGTATCGGTCGCACAGACCGGAGCGGCGGCAATTGTGTTCACGAAGCTGACCTGTTCCTGCTCCATCTGATTCAGACGAGCTTCCAACTCGGCAAGTCGTTGTGTTAATTCATCATTTGTTTGTGCCGATCCGGTTGTCGGAACAGCGAAGGCGAGGGCCACAGCAATGGTGTAAACATCGGCCAGAAAACGTAGCGCTTGTCGGGGGGTGGTTCATCGGATTAAAAACGTAGCGCCCAGAGGATCACCTGTTGAGTTTTGATCAGACTCTCTGATTTCCCAGAGTGT
>Ga0181597_10005812_pt1 | contig 11719 bp, 9 predicted proteins | sample 041ome_5_FD_148647 | JGI IMG/M metagenome (GOLD analysis project Ga0181597, IMG submission 148647) | Coastal salt marsh microbial communities from the Groves Creek Marsh, Skidaway Island, Georgia - 041403US metaG (spades assembly) | ecosystem: Environmental > Aquatic > Marine > Intertidal zone >... | reverse complement strand
AAAATCTCTAAAGTGTCCCTATTAGCGTAACTAACCTCGCTAAACAAAACATCACAACATCAACATAACAAAACCACCCACCCTCACGGCAATTCAAAAGAATCCTTGAAGATCAATAGGATGGCTTGACATTTGTAAGGAGAATGGCGCGCTCGGGAAGATTCGAACTCCCGACCCCCAGATTCGTAGTCTGGTGCTCTCTTGTTTCACCCAGTATCAAATGCATCCAAAAGTGCTGCATATATGCACCAAATTCAATTAGTTATAAACATTATCGGTGTCTTGTGGTATCATGTTGTTTCAGCTAATCAACATGATTTTGGTACCTCAAAAGTACCTCGGACACGCTATGAAGTTAACAAATCAAACCATCTCAAGCTCCTCTAGCGATAATAGTAAACGCCCACTGCGCGATGGCCGTGGACTTGAGCTTCGAACCTCACAAAGTGGCCATAGAAGTTGGTCTTTGCTCTATTGGTTTGCTGGCAAAAAATATCGATACACAATAGGTTCTTATCCAGCGGTCACCTTAAAGCATGCAAGGCAAATTGCCGATGGTCTCCGTGCGCAGCTAGCTGATGGAACTAACCCGCAACTAATCAAAAAGGCTGCAACGGCTGAAGCTGATTTGACGATTAGCTATTGTTACGAAGATTTTTTAGTACGTCATTTGCGAGCAAAACTGAAGTCTTGGCGAGAGTATGATAGGGCCATGCGGAAGGACTTCCTCGCACGGTTTGAGAAGCGCCCAATCACTGCAGTGAACAAAAACGACCTAATTAAAATGCTAGATCAGATAAAAGGCCGAGGTGCATCAATCCATGCCAACCGTGTTCTTCAGTATGTGAAGCGGTTTTTCGGTTGGTGTGTCGAAATGGATTACATCGATGCCAACCCTGCTCACACGATACCCAAGCCATCAAAGGAGGCCGTCAGAGACCATGTATTGAGTCTGGATGAGCTTCAAAAAATTTATGTATCAGCCGATGGACTTGGAAAGGTACACGCTGTCTTTGTAAAATTATTGATGTTGACAGGCCATAGGCGGAGTGAGCTTTCAAACTTAAAATGGCAAGAGATTGAAGATGGTTTGTTGAGACTATCTGCTGAGCGTAGCAAGAACAGCCGTCCAATCGTTACACCACTAACCGAACGAATGTCAGGATTGCTTGGTGAGCTAGCGCGTGGCGACGGAGAGTTCGTCTTCTCAACTACAGGTGGCGCGCGACCAATATCAGGTTTTTCAAAAATGAAGAAACAACTTGATGAGGTTTGTGAGATAACTGATTGGCGTCTTCACGACTTTCGCCGCAGTCTGGCAACTACCCTTGAGGAGCTCGATTTTGATCGTTTTTCAGTGAAGTGTGTTCTTAACCACACGGATACAAGCGTAACTGCTGTCTACGATCGATCACTCCATGTCCGTCGTAAATTAAAGGCGCTGATGGCATGGGAAAGTAACCTGTTTGATCGTGACAATATCGTTCTCCTGCGACAAACCAAATGACCTATGCATGATTAAAAATTTGGTTTCAATTTGTGCGTTGTTATACGCACAAGGTGATTGATAAAATCCGACATTCAACAAATTTCTGGGATAAATTGATGGTAAGAATCTTATCTTGCAAGCAAGCATGTGAACTCTTGGGAATTAGCCGTACGACCCTTTATCGAAATACTAACAGCGGACTGATTAGAATGGTGAGGGTTTCAAAGGGCAGAGTTGGCTGGTCTATTGATGAGATAGAACGATTTATCGCCAGCCAAACAGTAAACCTGTCATAACGGTTGATCCGTAGCAAATATGCACATGAATTGTCTGATGTAGTAAGTTTCACTTAAGCAAGAGTGACTCCAATAAAGTGCAGCCTGCAAGCCTACTAAAATGATACGCATGTATGAAAGTGCTCAGGAGAATCTTTCATTCCACAGAGCGACAGAGTTATATCCTTACTGTTCGAATCCTACCGATTGTCGCTCTGGTGGAATCAGCTCTGAAGCCAAATATAATTTTTTGTTGGTGTTCGATGATCTCTGGTGGATGTCCTGAGGAAGCCTTCAGTCTTTCAAGCTTGGTGAGTTTTGGACGCACTTAGCCTTCCGCAGGCTAAGTCGTGAAATGATCTCCGGAGCCATATCCGTCGGTCGCTTCAGCTGGCAAAAGCGTCACCTCTTAGTGAGGTTGGGGGTGGTTGAGCGATCTCCCCATTACGCGCCGTCTCTTAACGCAGGAACACTGACTAGCTTTGCCAGCAACAATCAGCTACCCGCAGGTTGTGGTTTTTCACAGAGCCTGCTCATAAAGCCTTTAGGCATTCGCCCGAGTTAGCAATTTTCTCAGCTGAGGTCTTCGCCACACCAAACGCCATATTGCTATGCGCGCCTTCTTGGCTACCATCTACAGCCATTTATGTTGATCAATATACCCTGCCACTAGTTTGATCGCGAAACGCACAAAATGACACTTTCACTTCTTTTCTGAAATTTTTTTGAAGTGCCTTTTTGTGAAAAAATATCAGTACCACATGAGTGCGGTGACAAGGCTCGAGATTTTTGCCCCCCCCGGCCATATTTATCCAAAGTGTATGTTTTTTATCTCATAATAATACTAAGGTTTTATCGTGAGTGATCACTAGAGAAAATAAGCAGGGTGGCTGAGATAAACTTTGATGTAATGCCCAATGGAGCAAAAGCGGACATCCCCCAATCGCCGGCTATACGTTTCTTAGACAACCTAATGCTTGGACTTTTATTGGTGCTTGGCGTCTTGGAAACCGGCATAATTAAGATGGATGAGGCCACACTTGATGCCTCGGTGCCAGCGAATCCAACCCTTTTAGACAAATATGACTGTGTAAATCCAAACCGCATCAGTGGCTGGATACGTTAAAAGCCATCGCGTTTAGAAACTTTGATTTCCAATGTTGCTGGACGGGTTTCGCTTTCAACAACCTCAATTGCTCTTGTTAGAGCCGCCTCTAAATTGGCGGCATCATCAATCGCATTAGCCCAGCCCCCACTCGCCATTGCAATCGTGGTAAACTCGGGTGTCGGTCGTAAATCTGTTAGAACGGGATTGTCGTTTTGAGCTGCAGCTCCATTCGGGTACATATTGTGTGCCGCACGACGGGTTGCATTCCAGCTGTGGTTGTTCATCACAATCACCAAAATCGGCAAGCCCAGGGAAGCCATCACCTGATTGCAAGCAACAGGATTCGCGAAGATGTATGAACCATCACCAACGCAGGCGATCACGCGTTTCTTTGGAGCAGCCAATTTGGCACCGATTGCAGCCGGGACACCCCAGCCAAGACCACCGGAATAGGGCGGCGTGAACCATTGATTTGCTTGTTGTGGTCTTGCGAGGTCAGGTGAGGGCCCCAGTTCAGAAAAAACTAATGTCTTATCGTCCATATAGGGGGCAAGCGCGGCCGCTACTTGATCAGGTTTTATTGCACCATGCTCTTGAAAACCTTTTGTCGTTGCCGCCAGCATTTCGATTCTAGTCTGTTTTAGGTTTTGCAGACTTGGATTCGTTTCGAAGCCGATTTGGCTGAGATGATTAGCCAGTAGATCGAGAGTCAGATATGGTGCACCAGCAATATATTGGCTTGCAGAAAAACTTCGCATAGGCAAATTGGTGAACAGCGGGTCTTCGCCAATGTGGGCTATATGGCAGTCTGCCCTTGGCGCAGAAAAATGGGGAATCCACGGTACCGGACTGTCTACGATTATTATGCAGTCCGCCTTATCTAGAAGGTCTTTAGTCTGATAACCAAGATGGTTTGGATGATCTGATGCCAGGCTATTCCTGATAAAAAACGGTTCAATTATGCCAATAGGACGAGCCGCACAAAGCCTTTCGATAGCGGCGCCAACACGGCCAGCAGGGTCGCCACGCTGACATATCAAAAGCGGGAATTTTGCTGTAGAAATCTTTTTGGCAAGCTCATCAATAGCTGCTACGTCGGGGAGGTGTGGCCGTTGTTGCGGCGGTAGTGGATGATGGGTATCATGCCCCCCGGCAATGGTTTCGGCCAACGGTTCACGCGGAAGGCCCAAAAACACTGGTCCCAGTGGCTCGGAAAGTGCAATCGAAACAGCTCGGTCAACCGCATCAATGATCTGTTCGCCGTAGCGGAGTTCATAATCCCACTTCACCACATCGCGCAGCATACCGGCCTGATCGCGCATTTCCTGGCCGTATTGAATAGGTGTCATACGTGCACCTGGCCGTTGATATTCAGTAATAGGGGTGCGTCCGGCAAACAACAGGATTGGAATATTGTCACTTTGCGCATTTATCAGCCCCATAATTGCGTTTGCCAGTCCGACATTCACATGAACCATCACGGCCTGCGGCTGACCCGACACAAGGTAAGCTCCATGAGCCATCCCAACAGCAACGGTTTCATGTGTAATTGTAAGTGGCGTTGGCCAGCGGGATAGTTGTTCTGTATCAGCGCCTTCATAAGCTTCTATCAAGGGTGCAAAATCAGTCCCCGAATTTGCAAAAAGATAGCTGACACCGTGTTGGCCAAGCCGTGTTAGAAATCCCTGAGCGGCGGTCGTAGTGGCACTGGTCATGTACGATTCCTATATGACAAGCCAAAACATATACCAAAGATTAGCATGCTAACGAGGTATGCCTCCAGCCGGTCATCCAGACTAATCATGACATAGAAGATGACACCAGCATTTGCGGTAAGGATCAGCCGCATCAATGTGCTGACTTTGTTAACCAACGTGCCTGATAAACCAGCATTTGCGTTAAAGATCATCAGGCTCGTGGCGGCAAATAGTTCGGCAGTTCCAATCCAGGTTTGACCGGCTGTACCAATTAGAAAGTCTGATCGAAATACGAAAATAAATGGGATTAGATAGGCCACCCAGGCGTACCGCATTGATACCATCGCAACCTCCAGTGGCTTTTCTCCCGCAAGGCTAGCGGCGGCGAATGAAGCTATAGCGATAGGCGGTGTGATCATCGACATCATGCCGAAATATAGTACAAACATATGCGCTGATAATACTGGCACGCCAAATTCGATTAAACTGGGCACGACTAGCGCCGCCAAAAGAACGTAGACTGCCATCGTAGGCATTCCCATGCCTAAAATAATACTGATCAATGCTGCTAGGATTAGAAGCGCAACGAGCTGCCCACCGGCGAGGTTTACAATTATGAGGGTAAGGTTAAAAACCAGACCTGTTGCGTTCAACACGCCGATGACAAAGCCGGCGGCGGCGACGATGATAATGATTTCAATTGAGGTTTCGCCAGCCTTTTGAAATGCTGTTATCAAGCGTCCAAGCCTTAGTGGTTTATCTGAATACCCTCTCCAAAACCCGAGGACAATCGTCGTTAAGCTTGCACTTAGAGCTGCGAGTTGAGGCGACTGATTTAAGCCAAACATCAAACCGATGAGTACGACAAATGGAATAATGAAATGCCAGCCATCTTTTATAATCTGATTTGCCGGCAGACGTTCTTCCTCAGGTACAGCTTTCACATTATAGCGAATGGCATCAGCATCTGACTGCATGAAAACCGCCAAAAAGAAAAAGAATGCGGGTAAAATGGCAGCAACAGCAATTGTAGGGTATGGAACACGCGATAGCTCTGACATTAAAAATGCCGCGGCACCCATCACGGGAGGCATAAATTGTCCGCCTGTTGAAGCCACTGCTTCGGTGGCCGCGGCAATACGACCTTTAAGACCGGCGTGTTTCATCATCGGGATTGAAATCACCCCGGTTGATGCCACATTTGACACCGCGCTTCCCGAGATCATGCCAAACAGGGCAGATGAAATAACCGCAATTTTAGCGGCCCCACCTCTGAAACCGCCCATCATGGAGATTGCCAGATCTGTAAAAAACTGCCCGCCGCCATTGGCAAATAGAACACTGCCAAAAATGATAAATGGAATCACCACTGTAACACCGATGGTTAGCGGGACACCAACCATCGATGTGGTGTCCAGCGCTAAATGGGGCATTAAATCCATCAACACCCAAGGTCTCGCAGTAAAGGGTTGTGGTAGCAAATCACCAAAAAGCCCATAAGCTATAAAGGCTGTAACAATAGCAAAAAGCATCATCCCAACCTGACGGTATAGTGCTAGCAAAACCACAGGCACCATGAGAAGCCCAAGGGCGAATGATTCTTTTGGATGATAAAACATCTCTTCGGACAAAATGCGGTATCGTATTGCCGCAAATAAAAATGTGCCGATGCAGATGATTCCAACAGTTAAAGAAAACGGCCGCACCCGACGTGGCAATTCATCAATTTTGAAAAAGCTAATGGCAAGGCACAGTCCAAGAATACACAGGGTAAATTCCTGCGTGAGTAGTGCTACTCCAAACAAGGCTCGAGGTGCATCGGCAACCCATGCTATTACGAGTACGGTCAGGGTTAATGAAAGCAATTTCCGCAGCTTTATCAGACCGTCATATGCAGAGTTTTCTGGCTCGCCAGAGGCTGCTGAAGATGTTTCGGTTTGCTGTCCCATGGACTAATCCACCTTAACCGGGATGCACGAGCTTTGAATTAGAAAGGTCGATACAGAAGCCAACGCCAGGCAACTGGATCGACCAAAATTAAATGTTGGTGGTTAGGCGCCTTCGGGCGTGTTTACTGGGCCCATAGTCCACTTGCCTTATAGTATTTCTCGGCTCCAGGATGAAATGGCATGTTTACGTTCTTGCTCATCTTTGAAGGCTCTAACCCGCCAAAACTGGCATAATTTTTTGCAAGCTCTTCCCGGTTTTTAGCCATCGCCTCAACTAGATCATAAACCGACTGGTCTGAAACATGAGTACCGGCATAGAGAATATAGTCATATGCCATCAGATTTGTTGGGCCCTCAACGCCAGTTTTGTGACTCGCTGGTTGGGCTTTTTGAACATAAGTTTGCGGCATTACCTTTTGCATCCGCGCAACAGACTCTGCATCATCATTGATGGACAAGAACCTAATTCCTCCAACGGCGGCATTAACCGCATTGACTTTACCTGCCCCCACTGCAAAGAAGCCAACGTCAGTGCGCCCAGCAGCAAAGTCATCAGCATTTGAAATGATGCCTGCTGTCGGAACTGGTGACATCTCGTCCATTGAAATGCCTGCATTTGCCATAACCGCTTTGGTGAGTGCACCAATAATTTTTTGGCTTGTATAGTCTGATGAAATTCGCATACCTCGTATGTCGTTCACAGACTTGGCTGGATTGTCTTTTTTTACAAAAAATCCAACTTCAAAGGGGTAAATGACGGCTACAATACGGAGATTTTCATTTGGTCGACCATCAAATGCTCCTTTGCCTTTGACTGCCGAAGTAACCTCTAGAATGTTTGCTAAGCCGAAGTCAGCTTTGCCAGAGTTTACCAGTGGAACTACCTTGCCGGTGCCCCCAAATGGCTGAACGGTAAATTGATCACCGGTTTTCTCAGATCCAACCTTAGCTAGTGCGGCGCCAATACCATAGGTTGCTGAGCCCTGACCTGACGTCCCGATCGCATACGATGCGGCCATAGCTGAACTGCCGAAAGCCATTGAGGTCATGAGGGCAGCTACATAAAAGAACCGTGGTTTCATCTTTTCCTCCCGATAGGTATTATTAGCTTGTAAGTTAACTACGATCCCAACCTTGGTGAAAGGTCCAATTTTGATTTTTTGAACTAAATTTTACGCATTTAAAGGGAGAGCGGCGATCCGTGGGTTTGTGCGCCTTTACAATTTGTTCGAACGATACCATTTTCTCTGATAGATCGTCTAAACTCCGCAACACAGTTCGCTAAGGCCTTTAATGAAAAATTCTCAATCATTTGACGCTGAAATTATAATCGCTGGCGGCGGCCCCGTAGGGTTTGGTCTGGCGATAGATCTGGCGTTACGCGGTGTGTCGGTCTTTCTCATAGAGCGACGGAAAGCTATTCAACCAATTCCAAAGGGGCAGAACCTTACACAGCGCACAGGTGAGCATTTTATGCGCTGGGGCATTACGAAGGCAATCCAGGATGCTAGCCCCATCCCGCGCGATTTTGGGAATGCAGGGATGACAGCTTACGGCACTTTACTCTCGGGATATCATCATGATTGGTTCAATCGTTCCAGCGTTGCAGCTTTTTACGCTGCGGAAAATGAGCGACTACCGCAGTACACTACCGAAGAAATTTTACGCGACCGGGCAGCAGAAATTCCCAACATAACCATTAAGACTGGTTGGAGTTTCATATCTTACAGTGAATTTGAAGGTGGTGTTAAGGTTGAAATCGAGGAAACTGAGGGATCAAAAAAGAAAACTCTAACTGCGAAATACCTTGTTGGCACCGATGGTGCCAATTCGGCAGTTCGAGCTGCGGCTGGAATTACCCAGACAACGGATGGGCATCGGCGACGTATGGCTCTATTAGTTTTCCAATCAACTCAATTGGACGAAATTTTAAAAGACTTTGGCGGAAAGACCATCTTTAATGCACTAAGTAAGGAAATGAGAGGATATTGGCAGTTTCTGGGACGAGTCGACTTGCAAGGAAACTGGTTTTTCCACGCGCCTGTACCACCTGAAACTGAGGTTGATGCATTTGATTTTAAGGAGCTGCTTTATGGCGCGGTTGGCAAAAGTTTTGAGGTTGATTTCGACCATGTTGGGCTTTGGGATTTGCGCATCAGCGTTGCCGACAATTATCGAAATGGTCGGGTATTTATTGCTGGTGATGCGGCCCATTCGCACCCTCCGTATGGCGGCTATGGTGTAAATACCGGATTTGAAGATGCGCGTAATCTCAGTTGGAAGCTAGCGGCCCAAATTGCCGGCTGGGCGGGCGATAATCTTCTCGAAAGTTACAGCGCCGAGCGCAAGCCTATCTTTGAGTCAACACGAGATGACTTTATCGTACGCATGATCAACCAGGATGCCGAAATGGTTTCCAGATTTGATCCGGATATCGATCGAGAAGCCTTTGAGGCTTATTGGCATAAAAGAGCCACAGGAGAAGATATTGATGTCACTCAATTCTTACCCAATGTGTCGGGGTCACCGATAGTTTTTGGGTCAGAGGGCGGTGTCAGCAGCGCATGCGGTACGCACAAACATGCAGTAGAAGCGGGTTTTCACCTATCACCTCAAAAGATTTCAGATGACCGAAGCATCTTTAGCTTGTTGGGTGGGCAATTGCTTGGTGATAAGTTTAGTTTAATTCTAATTGATCAGCCCGATGATGTGACTAGCGCGTTCAAAAAAGCCGCAAATGAACTACAGGTGCCTCTGGCTATAATTGAGTGTGAAATGAACGCAGGGCTAGCGTTGTGGGAAAAGCGCATCATTCTTGTTAGACCAGATGAATTTGTCGCTTTTGCCAGTGATACCATTGTTCAAGATAGCAAAAACGAAAATGTTCGATACATATTGAAAAAAGCCGTGGGTCACAATGTTTAGCTAGCACTTAATTCCATTTTTGCTCGCTATATCGGCTCCTTTACGCAGGCTCCTCAACTTCTTCCACGTGACGTCAGGATCAATTTTCCCGTAGCCCGCAAATGTGCCAAACCCGCAATCTGTGCTACCAATTACTCGTTCTTTACCAACGATGTCAATAAAGCGCTCCAATCTTTGAGCTACGAGCATTGGGTTTTCTATATAATTAGAGCATGTGTCGATAACCCCAGGAGCAAGAATTTTATTATCTGGAATAATGGCGTCTCTCCAGACGGTCCACTCATGTTCGTGGCACGGATTTGCGCTTTCAAACAAAATAGTGTTTGGCCTAGCCTTTAGCACAATCTTGATTATTTTTTCGAGTGGAATGTCATGATCATGCGGGCCCTCGTAATTACCCCAGCAAAGGTGCATTCGCATGCGGTCAGCTGGCAAACCTTCTGTGGCAGCATTCAGAGCTTCAACATTTGATGCAGCAATTTTGAGAAATTCCCTCTCAGATAGATCCTGAAACCCTGTATGCGCTGACATTGCTAAGTCTGGGCAATCAAATTGGATCAAAAAGCCGGCATTTAAGATGGCCTCATATTCAGATCTCATCGCCAATACTAAATCTGCCAAATAGGCTTCATGATTTTTGTAGTGCTTGTTGACTTGAAAGGCAGTTATAAGGCCAGGTGAGGCTGCATTCATGAACGCGGAAGGTCGATTTTGTTGCCGATTTAAAGCATTTTCAAAACGCCTGATGTCGTCAAGTGCTGGTTGAAGATTTACGAGTTTCACTTTATCGATGCACGAGGCTCTCGTGAACTCTTGGCTGCCCATGATATGACTTAATTTTTTTGCCAGATCTGGATGGGCAGCTAAATCTTTTGCAGGTCGTCTCTCGATGTGACCACCAAAACCACTGAGTCTTTCTTGGATGTATGTTGAATAACCAATTTTTCCAAGTTCACCATCCGAAATTATTGTGACGCCGTTATCAACCTGCTTCTGGACAGCAGCATTTATTGCCGACTGGACTGTTTCTTCAAATTCAACTTGATCAAAGTTGTCACCTTTGTCTTTTGAGATGAGCAAAGATGATAGTTTGAGACCGCGAGGAAGGCTGCCAACGTGTGTAGTAGGTATTGTCATCCCGAATTCTCAGCTCACTGAATTATTTAATGGTTAATATACCACGTCTTTCAGTGAAGTAGCACTTGTTGTTATCCATTATGAAGCGATCAAAATATTGTCCAATGACAGGTTGAGGTAATTTGTGGGTCGCAGTTGCATGCTTTGATGATTGTTCGCCAACATACAGCTGTACCGTGCACGTAGAGTGGGCTTTAAATTCACTTTCCACTTCAACAATTATGTTAGTAATAATGTGTTGCGTACGTGCGTTGGGCCTAGATTGAAAGCTTTCAAGTATTTTTTGTCTTCCTTTGATTATCTCGTCTGGAGCCGTTGGTCTTGTAAATGTTGCATCTTCTGTGAATGTATCTGCAAGACTGGCCCAATCTCCCAAGTCGTTTAACTTCCCATAAAGCAGAACCAATCTCTGGCACTTGTGTTCAATTAAAATTTCATTGACAGGATCAATCATTCTTACCTCACCTAAAGTGGCCGTGAATTAAATACTGATGCCTGTAGCTCGGAAAGCCAAACCATTTATCTTGCTTGGTTGCGTGGCAATTGTTCCCGCCATGCTGCTCTTTAGTTATTGGAATGGTCACTATCCGTTTCGAGACGAAGATACTGGTGACGATATTTTCAGCAGCACAGCTAGATTCCTATTAGCAGCAGCGGTTATAGCAGCTTTTTTTGGATTGATGTTGGGCGGTGGGGAATGCCGTAGCAGATACTGCTAGCCCATCGTTAGCGAGCCTTGATCCAAAGAACAAAAAATATGATAGTCAATAGCGGTTGCAGTAAAACAAATAGTATCAGATTCCAGGCTTCATAGGAGATATCCGAGGCAGCGGCTAACCAGTGAATCGCACGCACACAGATCATAAAAAAGTTCACTGACTAATGCTTCCATACGAATTGATTGCTATTTAATTTGGTGAAAATTGTGATCAACCACCGACAATTAAACGGTACCTTAGCGGTACCTTATCGTGGATTAAAAACTAGATAGAACTGTTAAGTTATTGAAAGAATGGCGCGCTCGGGAAGATTCGAACTCCCGACCCCCAGATTCGTAGTCTGGTGCTCTATCCAGCTGAGCTACGAGCGCGTCTTTGGCGATTTGCAAAAAAGGCGGTGCTTTGCAGCAGCGCATTAAT
>Ga0181597_10005810_pt1 | contig 11721 bp, 9 predicted proteins | sample 041ome_5_FD_148647 | JGI IMG/M metagenome (GOLD analysis project Ga0181597, IMG submission 148647) | Coastal salt marsh microbial communities from the Groves Creek Marsh, Skidaway Island, Georgia - 041403US metaG (spades assembly) | ecosystem: Environmental > Aquatic > Marine > Intertidal zone >... | reverse complement strand
ATCGCGTCGCAGTCTGCCGAGCGATGCGCTCGTGGCTCCTTGAAGCGTGCGAGCTCATCACGTAGCCAATCAAAATCAAGCATTTTTCTAAATAGTGAAAAATGATTGGTCGTGCGTCGGGAGAACTACTCTCGCTTTTGCGTGTTTTTTCAACATATGAAAATTGTACAGTACATATTCCACATACCATATAGGTCGTGTGGAATTTTGATATCGATAACTGATGAGCACAAAATCATCGAAAGTCACTTTCCGAGGTAACTCTTGAACAACGGCAGTTGAGGGAAACGAGACACTCGCGCAGCATACTTCTAGCCTCGGCGTCGACACGGCGTATGGACTGCGTCACATTCGCGCGTACGAATAGTGAACACATTCGTCTCGTCCACAGAAGGCGACAGTGCATCAAGTCACAAAAATTTCCTCACGTCCGTGGTCAACTCATGAGCGCACACGCCACTTTCTCTGAGCAAACGATTCTAGTAGCCGACATTGGTGGCACAAATGCACGGTTTTGTATATGGCACGCTGATCAGAAAAAGGAAGCGCATACATGGACCTCAGAAACATCAAAGCATGATTCGTTCGATTCTTGTCTCCAGCAACTTATGTCCGAACTACAGATAAATTCGTTTGACGCCGCATGTTTTGCGGTTGCTGGAGTCGTAGCAAACAATTCGTGTACTCTAACAAATATTGGCTGGACAGTGGATGCAGACTCGGTGAAGTCCAAATACAACATCGGCAAAGTAAAAGTGATAAACGACTTTGAAGCAGTTGGCTATGGTGTGTTTGAACTTGATCAGAGTGATATTTTGACTTTGAATGATGGTGATCGAAAGGCAAATGGTTCTATTGCAATCTTAGGACCAGGGACCGGCTTAGGTGAGGCATTTCTCACATGGGACGATAACTTGAATAGATATGAGGTGCATCCGACGGAAGGTTCTCACGCAGACTTTGCTGCAAGAGGTGAGATACAGCATGCCTTATCTCTATGGGTAGAAAAGCAACTTGAGGAATGTGAAGTTGAGCACGTGTGTTCGGGACCTGGTCTTGTTCGAATATATGACTTTTTACGTTCTCAAAGTAGCAATACTTCACCAGTTCTCACACCAGCTGAAATTAGTATGAGAGCAAACTCTGGTGGCTGTGAGCTCTGTGCGCAGGCAGTTGATATATTTTTGGAAATTTTAGGTGCAGAAGCAGCAAATTTGGGATTGAAGTGTCTCGCGACCGGTGGAGTATACATCGCTGGAGGAATACCGGCAAAAATGAAGGACTCACTTTCTAACGGTTGTCTTCTTAAATCCTTTTTGCGGCCTGGCTCAAAGTTTTGCAAGTTGAGAGGTGCTTTTCCTTTGTATGTAGTTCTAAATCCAGAAGTTGGTATTCTAGGATCGAAGGCAGTTGCGCTTGAACTGCTGTGATGGAAAATCAGCAGACAATTTCTTCGCGTTTAGTGTGCGCTCAACGCGATATACCATGTTTGCGCCAGATCGCTTGCAATTTTAGCTTTCTCTTTCCACACTATGCCCTACGAAATGCGCACTCGTGCTCTAATTTACGTCTGAACGACGTTCCATACGGGGGGCTGCTAATGGTCCTAAGACGTGCATGGAACAATTTGTCAACATTTTGTTAACTGTCCAATACACACACGCAAACGAACTCTCATAAACAGTCGCGTTATCACTCAGCACCGGCACACGATACTGTCGACAATCTTGTCCCATCTTCATTCGACAGGTGTTCGTGTACACGTTCCAGTTACAGGCGCTCTTCTGTGACCACACGGGTTTCGACAAACAGAAATAAGTGTGACCCTGCGCTGCATGTCCGTAGCGAACGTAGTAGTGGGCACAAGATATGCCATGTCTTCGACCGATTTCTAATGGTCACGCACGCGAGCTCCGTCTACGGAAGACAAATCGCCAAGGTCCATATATTTCCAAGCACGCCGTGGTCTTAGTGGGGCGTTTTCGTGGTGAATGTCAACAGGCTCAGAGCATGCATGAAGATTCACTTTACCGCGCTACTCACGATGACTCAGTTTGGAATAATCGTACGCCTCCCACATCGAACCCACTCGAGCAATGGAGACGACTTGGGACAGACTGGTTGGGAGTGATATGCGAACTCGAAGGAGTCCTAGTATCTGATGCCACTTCGTATCACGAGGCTGCTTGGCGCGCACTTGCTTTGGAGGAAAATTTTCAATATCCAGTGGAGTATGAGATGAGACATAAGTACAGTCTTAAGGCAGAGCAGTTGATTTCACAAGTATTCAACTGGACCCACAACAAGGTTGAGATAAAGCGACTGGCGTCGAGGAAACAAGAAATATTTGTTCAACAACTTAAACGCGATAAAGTAACATATAAAATTCAGCCTGGCGTTTTAAGGTTGATAAATCTTTTACAAGTCAACGACATTCCGTGTGTTTTGCTGTCGCAAGATACAAGGAGCAACATACAATATCTATTGAAGGATTCTACTTTACATGAATACATGTTTCCAAATGCAACAACTGGAGTCGGCCAAGAGCGATCCGAGATATTTCTGCCACTCATAGCGGCTGATGATGTCCGTTTCGGTCTACCAGATACAGAAGGCATAGCTCTCGGTGCTTTTATGTTGAAACGCCCACTCAATAGACTTGTCGTATTGGGCAGTAGCATCCAGGCACTTGAAGCAGCATATGAGCTGAATACGCACACCATCATGGTGAGTAGTAAACACAAACTATGGGAGTTGAAGCGCGCAGACTTAGTTGTCAGTAGTCTTGAGGAGATAAGCGTTCAGAACTTCAAAAATCTTTTGCACGAAATTTGAAAGGAGTTTGAGGTTGGTGCCGCAAACATTTTTAGTGTCCGCTGCGGTTCACATTTTGTTACTGCTACAGTACTATTTTTTATTCGCGTCGGCCAAAGATAGGCCTGTGCACGCGGAAATTTGCTGCAGTTCTTGCTCAAAGCGTGGCAACAACTCCTCATCGTTCCTTGTGTCCTTCCAAGCTTGGTTTTGACTACAGTACGTATAATGGGCAGGTCCACTTACTGGTGAGGACATCCATAGCTCTTGTGCTGGTGCTTGCTTGTTCAGTACGAAGGTACCTTTTGTACCAAACGACAGCGTTAGAACATTCATTTCATAATTGATGTCTAAGTCCCGAAGGTCCATGTCATCTGCCCAAACCTCAACTGTATCGTGAATGGCATCAAGGGTGCGATCAGCACGAAGATGAAACACATTTTCGGTATTCTCGTGCTTTTGCTGCAAAGCGGTGCTCGCGATAGTCGATACACTATGCGATCTTATTTTCGTAGCTTCTATCCTATTCGCTGATTGTAAGACGACTTGCTCAACAGCGTTGCCACAAGCTGACAACGGTCCATCTAGCTGTTGAACCACCAACGTTCTTTGACTACGAAGGTTCAAAAGGTGCCTCAATCTAAACCGCGCAAACATAGAGCTAGAGTTGCGTGAGCCAGTTCAGTTTTTCGAACAAACGACACGCTCATACGTTGACGAACGAACATTTATGGACGCTGCGCTGCGACCTTGCAACAGGTGCGAGCCAGACGTTGATGAGTTCGTTTGATGTTTTAGCGATGGAGTTGCACGTTTGTGATAGGATTTCCACGCAGTTCCGTACGGGTGATCGTACACCAATAAGGAAAATGAAAAGTGAGCGAAACGCCGTGTACAGCTGTATTCGTGAAGCCGCACTTCCCTGAGCTCGGAACTCGCCGCGAGCGCGAAATGCTTAAGCAAAGTGACGTGGACGACGCAACGATGAGGATAGAGGTACGCTTCGGAAATCCATCAATGTGTGTCCCGCGATTTTTCGTCTGACTTGTCGTTTCATAGGATCCAACTCGAATAGTTGGTTCCGGCTTTATCCAGTTTCCTCCACAAAAACCTTTTCAGCAGAACGTTGTCGTCCAGCCCCCTACAATTGCGGTGAGTGTAGTACTTTGTATCGCCCCAATACGCTGATCAAGACACAGCATTTTCATCAAGATGAGCACGGGTATAGACAACCGCAGGTCCCCACCCCGAAGGTAATGAGACAACAAAGACATCGCGCGCCTTTGCACTAAACACGCCATTATGTCTTTCAGCCAGCGAAGAAAGCAGAACCGACAGGTGAAGTGCGAACGCTGCGTTCATCCAAGCAACCGGATGTTCCTATCTACCAAAACCAACGAGCTGCACAAGCAGAGACGGTCGCACAAGCGCACGAACTGAAGCTCAGCAAGGCCCAGGCCAAGCGCAGACGAAAGAAGCTACGAGATGGATTAGGCGCAATATAGAAAATTTAGATCATCTTGCAAAGTAGCTTCATGCGTCATGTGAAACTTTTTACTCTATCAATCACCGTAAACTCGATGCTTGAGCCTTCATACCTTCAGCAACTCTCTAAGAAATGGTTATGGTTAAAACGTAGACATCACTTGAACGGAACATACCATCGCATACCTCTCGACCGGGCTAAGAAAAGAGTATAACCGCGAAAAGTCAATTGTACTACTTTCGGTATCCCTATTACTTCGATTCTATGACAAGCAACGAGTGAGTACACAAACACCTCAAAAGATGAACTGTCGAGGTCTGGAACTCGTTACTCACCTCATACTCTGTTTCTTCATTTCTCTCCATACCTTCGACTGAGCACGTGTGATTTAATACATTGTTTCGAAGAATCTAAAAATTGCAGTTCACCTTCTCCCTCAAAAGAATTCAAGTTGAAGCGACCCTTCTGAATCGCTAAATCATCTAGCTCTCGCTTTTGCAAAGCCTTTTTGAAAATGTTTTCCTCGATCGTATCCTCCGAAATGAGTCGGTAAATATTCACCTCTCTCGTTTGCCCTATACGATGACAACGGTCTTGCGCCTGTGCGTCCACCGCTGGATTCCAATCGGAGTCGTAAAAAATTACAGTATCTGCTCCTGTCAGATTGATGCCGAAACCACCAGATCTTGTGGAAAGTATGAAAGCAAATAATTTTGAGTCAGCGTTAAACCTTTGCATCAATATCTGCCTCTGCTCCGGTTTAGTTGTGCCATCAAGACGTACATAGCTATAGCTGTACAGATTGAGGAAGCGCTCTAAAATATCTAGAACTTTTGTCATTTGTGTGAAAATAACGACCTTATGTCCACCAGATTTGAGGGCTCGCAGTAGGGGAGCAAGTGCTTGCAGCTTGCCACAGTCGAACTGCACAAGGCGAGCGTCTGGAAAGACAAGGTGGCCTCTAATTGTGAGTTTTCGTATTGGTCGTAGTAATTCATGAAGTCTTGTCAGACTTTCGGTAAACATTTCATATTGAGGGAAACCGATCGGTGTCCGTGCCCTTGCTTTTGGGATACGAAATAAGAACTTCAGAACTTTATCTGATTTCCTGAAGCACTCAAAGCTTAGATCTATGCGCTGTTTTCTCACGATATCGACGACACTGGAGAGTTCTACATAATCTGGTTCAGTTCTTTTGATACGAAATACCTGCGAAACCATACGCGAGACCAAACGTTTATTCTCATTCAAACTTGTGTCTCTTCGCTGTTGTAACTCGGTACTGACAAAAGTAGAGACAGTAGCGATATCACAACTATGAGCGCTAAACTTTCCGACATCACCTGATGAAGTATACAGAGAACTTTGCTGGATGGGAGAAAATATAACCTTCAGCCTTTTTGTGCTACATATTTTGCTCAGAGCACTTGGGTAGTTTAGTTCAAGTATATTAGGCATATCAAAAGCTGATATTATGCTTCGACCGGCGAACAAATCTGGATGATTGCAAACTTTTCTCAGTTGCATCAAGCAGTTCATGACACCCATAACATTCGATGAGTTGAGTGTGTTCAAGGTATCGTTCGATGACATGTATTCATCATAAAGGCGTTTTTGCCGGCGTGACAATCTGCATCGTACTATGTGCTCAATTTTGGATGGCAAAGACTGCTCTACGTCAATCTTTAATCTACGTAGAATAAAAGGACGCAAAACAGCATGCAACCTCGAAGTAAGCTGGTGATCGATTGCAATTTTCCCTTCTGCCATCCCAAGCAACGGGTTTGAAAACCAATTTTTGAACTCAGAGTGTGATTGGAATAAGTTTGGCATCAAGAAATGCATCAGTGCCCATAGTTCCATCACATCGTTCTGTAACGGCGTCCCTGTTATGAGCAACCTATGAGCGCTCTCAAAGGTGAGAAGCGTCTGCCAACGCTGAGAACGCCAGTTCTTTATCATGTGGGCCTCATCTAAGATGAGATATTGCCAACGCTTTCTACGAAAGACGCTTTGATCTTGAACAGCAATTCTGTAAGTCGTAACGCAAACATGGAAGCTGTTCGGTTTGCTCCAACCTGTTCTCTTTAATTTACGGTCTTTCTGCGTGCCAAAGTACGTTAAAATCTTCAGTGAAGGACACCACTTCTTGAATTCTACTTCCCAGTTCACCATCACAGATGTAGGGACGATAATCAAATGTGGACCCCAGATGCCATGTTCGCATGCCAAATGTGCTAGCAAGCTAATCGTTTGGATAGTTTTACCAAGGCCCATTTCGTCTGCCAGCATAGCGTTCACCCCCGTTTCATGGCAGCCAACCAACCATTTGAGACCGAATCGCTGATAATCTCGTAGCTCATGCTTTAAAAGGAATGGAACTTTTAATTCCGTCCGTTCTTCAGTTGAGTCGTCACTCAAGTCTGTGACTTGCCGCTCATGGCCGGGATGTACTTCTGCTTTCATAAAGTTGCTCGCTTGTTCGGCCGAGGCATATCTCTTCAAGAGCTCCTCAACAGATAACTCTGCTTCTTCTCGAAGACTTTGAATTTCAATACTTGCATCAACGCTTTCTTCCTCTTCTTTGCGTACTTGTTCGTCGAACGATTCCAAATCATCCCACTCATCGTTGTTGTTTGGATTGTAATCAACAACATCTATTGGAGCACTTCGTGGAGAACCTTCATCTTCCCCTTCTAACAACCGGCCATCTAAATCAGCGGTTATAGAATTATCTAACGCACGGACAGTCCTGCCAGTATCCATCTGTTTTCTATTCGACTTGGTCTCACATTTTTTCGGTTTAGTTCCTCTAGAAAGAAGCCTTGCCAAAGCACTTGAGAAATTCTCAGTCTTCGTTAGTAAATGATCTAAAATCTAAGTCAGCACAGCGTTCCAGTAAATTGTAACGTACTCACCTAACTGTTGTTCTAACTCGGCCTTTTGCTGAAGTTCAAGTGAACTTGCTTCTCTGCGTGAAATCAGCTGCACAGACAGAGTTTAGAAATGGTTTGTACGTTTGCTCAAAGCATACCTTATCAACCTTATCCCAAAATCCAACTACTTCACGTGCTATTTGCGCTGCAAGTTTACACGACAGCTGTCGCATCTGAATGCCTCTTACTTCGCGATGTCTTCGGCGGGTAACTGCTTGCCGTGCAGCTATGGACGAACACTTTCGCCCTTTACTGTGCCTAGACAGGTCTGTTAGCTCGCTGAGAGTGACACGTGTGCACGCTGTACCTCCATTTACGCTCTCGCACGAAGTCCTTCGCGAGCCACGACATTTCTTCTAGCATGTGTTCCCAGTGCACTTTGTTGCGACTCGGCTCGGGAAAGAGTGGGAGCGGTTTTCCTGCGAAGGAATCTGCGCGCGTGAGGTGCTCTGCGTTCGCAAGGTCGCGCTCATCGCTCGCAGTCGTATAAGCTTCATTCCTTTGGGCGGTTGTTGCCATACTCGCGCCCACGAGGGGAGTGAATACCCTGTCCACTCGGCGTCTGGTGACGACCCGACCGGTTGCGCGAAGGACGGGGGGGCGCGCGTGCTACTGGAATTGTGACTATTGGTAGATGCCTGCTTTTTAGCAGAAACATTGGATGTTTGTGTGAAATATGCGAAAATAAAGCATCGATGCTTCTGAAAAACAGAAACAGGCCTCTGGTACTCGGGACTGAAAAGTTACGAGGGTGCACGTTAAGTTAACTTGTTGCCATCTAAAATAAGAAACTGGCTATAGAAATGAGCGAAAATGATACATTGTTTCACCTAAGTTTTTCATAATTGTTGAGAGTGTTATTGTTCCGACAAAGAAGACGTTTACGTCACATACCAGTTGGAAAGACGCGATGGGTAGGAACGAAGAGGTGGAGCATCCAGGGCAATATTGTATTGTCGAGCTGCAGGTATTGCGGCATCATTTTACACGCTACTTTCGTTGAAGAGGATTCAAAGGGGCAAATCTGCACGAATGGTGCGAGTAGTGACAGGATCTCTAAAAATACTTTGAAAAACAAGGTGGTAGTGTTCGTAATAGAGTGCTGGAATGAAACTGAAATAAGCGAAGGGAATCATAATGAAAATGCGAATTGGCAGGCATGATATCCAAGGTTTATTTATTTATATGTCGATTTCCATGACTCAGCGTTGTTTCAGGAACTAAGCAAATTTTAGCAAAGCCCTTCGTTGTGTTGACTGACCTTGAACATTCGAAACAGTTCAAGGCAATAGGGCTCGTGCGGGAAAAATTTGTATTCCATGAAAGACCTCAGATTACATGAGCGATCGCCGGGTGGAGAAATCAGAACATATCGTATCGTCGCAGAGCGGCAATCAAGGTGTCTGTGTGTTCAGGTCTGCCAACAGATATCCTGATACAACTGGCGAGTTGAGGTGGACTAGAGTAGTACCTCACCATTATTCCCTTGGCGGCGAGATAATTTTTTAGGTTTTCGGCATCGCCGTTGACTCTAGATGGAGAATTACGTGAGCGAAAAACACAGCGGATTAGGAAACGCACTTAGTGAGGATGAAATTTGATTGTGACGGATACGGCGTCAGAAATTCAACCCTCTGCAGCTCCGTGAAAAGTCTTTCGCGCTCATTGATTAGCAAATCCTTGACGTGCTGCAAGCTGTGAGAAGAATTGTAAAACAGTTCAAAAATTTGACAAACCTTCAAATATTCTTGATTCCCAAGAGCAGCACAAGCTGCCAACTCTGCAACTGTTGATACGTTGTATGGCTGCTTCACACGCCACATGTAGTTCATAAGCCAGAGAGGCATAGCTCCGTAGCCAACGCGGATCCCTGGTGACGTTTGCTTAAAAGCGATAATAGGCGGAATCGCATACGCTTACCAGCTAAAGCTGCACGTTTACTAAATGTTCGAAGTACTATCAAATTTTCGTGCGCCAGAACGTCTTGCATTCGACTTTGATGCGTTTCACAGAACTCGATGTATGCCTCATCGAGAACGACCAACACAGGAAGCTCAAGAAGCGCGTCAATATCTGATGGATGAATCACCGAACCGTCAGGATTATTCGGTGACGTGAGAAATAGAACTTTCGGTTTGTGTTCGTGCACAGCTGCTTTGATGGCTGGCACGTCTATCTTAAAATCAGGTGCAGCACCGCGCGGCACATCAATGATTTGCCCATCTAGAGTTGATCAAGTCAGAAATCATACTTAACGTGCAAGGGGTAAGGTACCGTTAATTGAGCAGTCGAATGCATACATTCCAAATGTGGGCGGAGTGTTTATGATACAGTCACCTGGTTCCAAAACCACGCGCAATATCAAATCGATAAGCTTGACGCAGAAACATCATTCATGAGTTAGATTCAGTGCTAATGATCGTACCTCATCTGCTCCACAGCCAACTAGAATATTTTCAGGCGGCACGCCACTTTCAGTAGACTAATAAAACTTACATTAGTCGAAGCAAAAAAAAGAAGGAGACACGCACTAGTTTTGCCCGGAGGCGTCTCGATTCAGGATCTGGGTATATTTGCGGGAATTCCATCTTAGACAGGGCATCAAAAACCTCTGTGTTTAAGCTGATCAAATCGACCGTGGCTACGAAAATCATCAATTGGTACCCGGTGGTGGCCCGTAAGGGTTTTCATTTGCATCTAGTTTGACGAGTTTTTCAACGGGTATCCCAAGTTGATCTGCGGTTACAGCTGATGAGCTAATTCAGGTGACACAGGATTCCTACATACCGGAGAGAACATCCAGTGGAAGTATTGGCTTGTAAGGAGCGAGGTCCAAGATATGACGACGCACAAAGTCGCTTGTGGACAGAGAACTGGCTTTGAGCGGCCTCGAAGAACGTGACCGCGAAATCGGCGACGTGCGATAGCTGTTGCGGTCTGCGGTGCTTAATCCAGCGAATGGTACCCTTTCTCCAGAGACTCGCATTCGGTATACTCGTCAGCTAGTGACGCCGCGTAACTCTTCTGGGACGGCAGCTGGTTTCTATTTGTGTCCCCCAAGTCCCTCAATCGGTTTCTGTGTAATATGTTTGGCTCCATTGCGCAACTAGTAATTAGTCAGAAACATCTCAATATACAGTACGTACGAGCTGGAAAAGGAATACATAAATCGCCTACGTCGTCTGTCCGTTGGAAACCTTGAGTTTCGCGCCCCAGCTGCGGCTGAATCCGCCGACCGTGCGACGTCTGTAGCGCCTACTCGCTGGAGTACCGACATCATAACAGTGCGTATTCATCCCCGGTTGAGATCTTATCGCCATGGCTTCCCTCGATGGCTTCCCCGGCGAGGCTCTTTTCAACCAGGGTAAGTGAAGCCGAAGTGTGTTTCGACTCTTCGCGGCTTACCAATTTCATGACTAGGATTTTGCTACACATACGATGATGTTATCTTCCATCCTGGTTTCATCGATTTTGCGGCTGACCAGGTACGTTTGATCGTTCGGCACGCACTTAACAGCAACTTGATTCAAACACCCACAGGTTGATCTCTCAACACGAGTGAGTAGAAATGTGTCGATCCGAACGCCAATGGTGAGCTCTCCGATGGATACAGGTTGGTCGCAACTATATCTTTACGATTTACAAGGCTTAATGGATTTATACAGTCACCGAGTCTGATATGGCCATCGCAATGGCTGAGGCTGGAGGGATGGGTTTCCTTCACTACAACATGGCGGTACGACAGTCCAACGCATTTTTTACGTCTCTAACTTATGATTCGTCGTAGATGGAATCTCAACTTGAACATGCGAAGATAGTCAAGTCGCATAGACCCGGATACGTCGCAAATCCGGCAGTTCTGCGCCCAAGTGCAACACTTCGAGATTTGGACGAGTTGCGCGCAGCTCGAGGTTTCAGCTCAGTTTGCATCAGTGAAAGTGGAACTTGTGGTAGTGCTCTACTCGGTTTAGTAACTACTCGTGACGCTGAACTTGTGCGCGATCGCAATACCTTACTTTCTGAAGTCATGACTTCCGTCGACGACCTGGTGCTCGGTTCTACCGAGAAGAGTGCACAAGAGAACGAGCAAATTCTTCTTGAGAGTAAAAGGGGAAAGCTACCCATCGTGGATGCAAAGCGATATTTGATTGGCTTATTGACGCGAGCGACCATAAAAGATAGGTTAAATAGACCACCAAGTGGAGTTCCTTCTCTCGATAAACATGGTCGTTTGCTGTGTGGGGCCGCCATCGGAACGCGAGACGCCGATCGTGTCCGCGCTAAATATCTCGCAGATGCTGGAGTGGATGCCATCATTTTGGATTCATCTCAAGGCGATTCTATTTATCAGCTAGAAATGATCAAGTACTTGAAAAACGAGCTTCCGCACGTGGATGTAATCGCTGGAAATGTTGTCACACAGAATCAGGCTCGACGTCTACTCGAAGCTGGCGCTGACGGGCTTCGCGTTGGTATGGGTTCCGG
>Ga0181597_10005809_pt1 | contig 11722 bp, 13 predicted proteins | sample 041ome_5_FD_148647 | JGI IMG/M metagenome (GOLD analysis project Ga0181597, IMG submission 148647) | Coastal salt marsh microbial communities from the Groves Creek Marsh, Skidaway Island, Georgia - 041403US metaG (spades assembly) | ecosystem: Environmental > Aquatic > Marine > Intertidal zone... | reverse complement strand
CTACGGACTTATACCAAAACACGGACTAAGGCCAAGTAACTACGTGTTTTTTTGTCACACCCGAATTCCTTTGGCTGAACCCCATCAATACGATAGGATTATTACCTGCAGGGCAGAAATGATGGTTCTGTCAACAATATCAACAAGTTACACTGGAGGGACAAAGGTGGCGGATTTGTACGTCGGAAAGACCGAGGAATTCGAGGACCGCGATCGCAAAATTATCGCGCAGGGCAGTCTCGAGATCGGTGTATTTCATGTGGATGGTGAATTTTATGCCTATGAGAACAATTGCGTTCATCAGGGCGGCCCAGCCTGCCAGGGCAAAATCATCAATCGCGTTGAAGAAGTCATTCACGAGACGGAAAAGACGGCCCATGGCCTCAAATTTTCCGAAACCGATGTTCACATCGTTTGCCCCTGGCACGGATACGAATACAACGTTCGTGACGGGCGCCACCCGGGAAACAAGAATATCCGTCTGAGACCGTTCAAGGTAGAGATCAAGGACGGAGAGGTCTATGTCGTCGTCTGAACCAGACTTCGCAGCCCTCGAAGCCGCGGCCATTCGAGCGCTGGAAGTTGCTGAAGCAGCACTTACACGTGGCGAAACCGAAGGAATTTCCGACGAGACCGTGCAGCGTCTGTTGACTGCCGGCACCCGGCTTTTCGCCAACAAGGTAGAAATGGAAGATCGCTTCTTCTCGCCTTACACGGGCCCGGAAGCCGTCACGGCCACAGATGTTGTAATGACCTGCTCCGACATGCTTCGGGCGGTAAATCTTTCTACCTTCGATCTCGCCATGTGGTTTCAGCGCCCAAGGCCGGAAGACAATATTTAGCGTTAGCAGAGTTTAATTTTTCTCATAGTCAGGGGTGACGTGATGGATACCGGAATAGAACAGGTCAAAGAGAATCCGATAAAGGAGATCACGACCTATACGGACTCGCGGGATATTCTCGCAAAGGCGCGCCAGCAGGCAGACGAACGTAATTTCGACGACATATTCATCGCCGATATCGATGCCCATCACACGGAGACGGAATCCTGGCGTGAGATCATCGCCTATATTGATGATCCGGTTGTCCGCGCACAGGCCGAAGAAATGGTCCTGCACCGGTCCGGTACGCCACCATACGGCCTGAACGGCGATCTCGCGCTCCGGTATCAGGACGTCGGCGGACGCATCCCGCATCAGGCGGCCCGTAGTGAAAAAGTCGACGAAAGCGAAATCCAGGAAGCAGGTCATCGCGATCTCGTTCTTGCGAAGCGCGCCTATGAAGCAATGGGCATTGACGTTCAGGTCGTGTTTCCGACACCGATGCTGTTTCTCGGCATGCACCCCCAGTTCGATATGGAGGCCATTCTCGGCAAGGCCTACAACCGCTGGCAGGTCGAGAACATCCTCAAGAAAGACCCCAAGCTAAAAACCATGATGTTCCTGCCGTTCAACGATCCGGAAGCGGCGCTGGAAACCATCGAGGAATTCGGAGACTCGCCCGGTTGCGTCGGGTTTATGGTGACGTCTGTTCGCTACAAGGCGGTTCATCACAATCACTACATGAAGGTCTATCGCGCCCTCGAAGAACGCGGCCTGCCGCTTGGTTTCCATGCCGGGTATTACTGGCAGGACCCCTTCATGATGCAGATCAACCGCTTTGGGTCGATGCACGCTCTGTCCTTTGTCTGGTGCAATGTCGTCCACATGACCAACTGGATCATGAACGGACTGCCCGAACGTTTCCCCGGCCTGCCCGTCGTCTGGATCGAGTCCGGTCTGTCGTGGGTGCCCTGGCTGATGCAGCGTCTCGACCACACGTACCTGATGCGCTCATCTGAAGCGCCGTTGCTCAAGAAGCTGCCGAGCGAGTACATGAAGGAAATGTTCTACACCTGCCAGCCGCTCGAGACAGATCACATGAAGGCGGTTGAACTGACCTTCGAGATGATCAACGCGAAGACCCAGTTACTGTATGCATCCGACTGGCCGCATTTCGATTTTGATACGCCCAGCGTGATCTGGGATCTGCCGTTCCTGGACGAAGAATCCAAACTGAATATCCTCGGCCGGAACGCCCAGCGACTGTTCGATTTCAGCAAGTAGAAAGACAAGCGTAAAAGTTCAAAGAGGCGGGTATTCACCCGCCTCTTTTTTATCTCCAGTCATCGACCGAAAAGATACCCGGGACGTTGTATCCGTCATTGCCGTCACCCCCCGCTGTCTTCAGCATCGCAATGCCGTTCATCCAGCTCCGGAATCCCATATCGAGCATGGCCTCGTAGCATTCGGTCCGGCCGGTATTCGTCCCGGCAACCAGCCTGTTTGTTCCACGCAATGCGGCAAATACCTCGCAGGCCGTCATCAGCTTTTCAAATTCGGAAGACGCGTTTGCCGCGGAACGCACGGCGGCAAATTTGACGACCGTCTGCGGGCTTCCGGCCTCCGAACCACGCCCCTGATGACAGCAGGCAAAACCGGTCATTGCACTTTCCTGCCCGAGCAAAATCGTGTCACCAAAACCGGCCCGGTCGATCGACAGGATTTCCCCGCCGAGATCCAGGCCGCCATATACACTCTCGGCTATGCGTCGGCATTCACGAAGAACCGCCGGTTTTTCCGATGAAGGCAGGTCGGAAAAACACCTGACCTCTGCCGGCATCTCGCCGTCGGCTTTCACAGCGCGCTCCATAACAGCCGTGATCCGTTTCATCCGGAACCCGTAATCCTCATAGAGACGGATATGCGTCGGACTTTGTGGATGAGTGAATAAGCCCTGCAGCGCGAATTTGCGCGAATCCATAAACCGCGTCATCTCGTCGAGCATGGCTCTGCCTATTCCCCTGCCCCACGCATCGACGGCAACGGTCAATGGTCCCAGCAGTCCCAGACTGCCCCAATCCATCACGAAACCGCATGCGACCAACGTCCCGTCGATCTCTGCAACAAACGTACCATCAGGGTTCGCCGCAAACCGTCCGGCAACGACCTCGCCATCTCCGCGAAAAGCCGACGGCGTCTCCAGGCCGAAGAAGGTACCGAACGCGATTCGATTGATCCGGTCTGCATCGGCGAAGTCTTGTTCCTTCATTTGCCTGATGACGAGATTACTCACGAACTGCGGGCCTCGCGCCACACACCGAGTTTCAGTTGCACGACACGATCGGAAAAACTGAATAAAACAGATTCAGTATCAGCGCGATGCGCGTATTCCGACCAAGACGGAACAACGAAAATGTCATGACGTTTCCACGGGAACGCCTGGCCACCAATCATGGTCTCCCCCTCACCTTCGAGTACCGTGAAGATGGTCCCGTCCGTGCTGCGATAAGGCTGTCCCGTAAAGCCATCATCGAGCAGCATCAACATCGTGGTCATTGTCGGCATCGCCGAGCCACCGTCAGCAGGATTCAAGTACTCCATCCGGTAACCGTGGCTGGGGTCGATATCGGTGACTTTACGCAGAATTTCCAGGTTTTCGCGGGCCTTGTCATAGGGGTATCGCAGGACCCGTTCCCCGCCTTCGGAAGGCTCTCCGTCTTTCTCTTCCGCTGACGTCGATACCGGGCCGGTGCCCGGTAGTTCCGTCTGGCCGACTTCGAAAAACGTCGTATCCATCTGCGCCATCAGGCCGTTATCAAGGCCATCCAGCCAGATCATCGGCGTGTCACCTTCATGGGTATGACCATGCCATGTCCAGGACGGTGTGATAATGAAATCACCCGGTGCCATCTCCACCCTCCCGCCATCGACAGTAGTTATGCCACCTTCCCCCTCGAGGACGAGTCTGAGGGCAGACTGCGTATGACGATGCTCGGGCGCGTGTTCGCCGGGCAGTATCAGTTGCAGACAGGCATAAAGGCTTCGCGTCGTTCCCTGGAAACCGGAAAAGGCCGGGTTCTGCAGCACGAGAACCCTTCGGCTTGCTTCCTCCGGCGTGACGACATCTCCTGCCTCCATCAGCAATGGCCTGATATCTTCAGATCGCCAGAGAGCCGGGTCGTATGGCGGGGTCGGTTCCTTCGGCACATATTGTGCCGTATCAACCCAGAGCGGCAGCGCATGCTGCGCCGCAACGCGGTCGTAGTAAGTTTCGGGTACTGGCGGGTTGCGCGCCATGTCTACCGAACCTCGACCTCCATCTTGCCGATGATATCCACCTGGCAGACCAGATGATCACCGGGCTCGATTGGCCCCACGCCTTTAGGCGTTCCGGTCATCAGAATATCCCCCGGGTAAAGCGTGTAGAACTTCGACGCGTACTCGATCAGCTTGCGGCAATCATAGATCAGATATTTCGTGTTCGATTCCTGCCGAACCTCGCCGTTTACAGTAATGCGGAAATCGAGGTTGTCGGGGTCGTCGATTTCATCCGCCGTGGTAATCCATGGCCCCAGAACAGCATACGAATCCAGCGATTTTCTGAGGCTGCGGTCTTCGACGCCACGGACGGTATTGTCCAGGCCGATAGAATATCCCGCAACGACATCCAGCGCATTGTCATAGGAGATGTTCTTGGCGGTTTTCCCGATAATCAGCGCCAGTTCGATTTCATGATCATTTCGGCGATCGGTGTGACCAAGCGTAATTCCTTCGCCCGGCCCGACGAGGGCGGAGTTCGCCTTCAGAAACAGCCCGTATTCATTGATCGTCTTGATCTCCCGCCCGAAATTTATCTCGGCATCGTCTTTTGCCTCGGCGACGTGATCCCGATAATTCGCCGGTGCCGCGATAATTTTCGTCGGATTGGCGATCGGACTTTTCAGGGTGACATTTTTCACCCCCTGCACATATCCCATCTTGCGATTGGCTTCGATGCCGACTTTGATCGCTTCGATATTCGCGATCATGGCGTCACCGTGCGGACGCGGCCAGCCGGTTTTCGGGATATCATCGAGCGCGATCGTGACATCGATCAGCTGATCGCCCTTGATCAGACCGAGTTTGTCGTCGTTGTACCGGCAAATTCTCATAGGTCGGTCCCGAACTCTGCGCGCGCTCCATCTGCCCAGATCAGGCCATGCCCCGGTACTTCCGACGGCGAAATATTTCCTTCGGCATCCATCGATACAGGAGAATCGAACAATGGCTCAAGCAGGGGAAAATCCTCCATCCATCTGATCGACGGTGCGGCGCCTGCAAAATGGATAAACAGAGCAGGCAGAAAATGTGGCGAGACGACGAGATTATAATGCTCCGCGATCTGCGCGAGGCGAAGGCTCTCGGTGATGCCACCCATCATCGCCAGGTCGGGCTGGAGAATTGACACTGCCCTGTCGGCCATGAGGGGAGCCAATTCCACCGCCCCCTGGTGATGCTCACCGGTCGCGATCGGAACGCTACAGGTTTGGGCCAGGGTTGCGAAACCGTTCGCATCATGCGCCGGCAGCGGCTCTTCGAACCATAGGGCATTCACGTCGCCCAGAACGTTGGCCAGCCATTGCGCCCGGGCAAGGTCACATTTTTCGTTCGCATCGGCCATGATATCGACGCCGTCCGGCAGTGCCTCGGCAACGGCCTGAATCCGGGGAAGATCCGACGGTGCACCGGCAACACGGAGTTTCACGGCAGTGCACCCCATGTCGGCATATTCAAGCGCCCGTTCGACCGCAGCGTCCGGATCCTGCATCGGTCCAAACCCGCCTGATCCATATACAGGAAGTGTTTTCGCGACGCCGCCCAATGCCTTGTAGAGCGGCATTCCCTGTTTCCTGGAATACAGGTCCCACATGGCGACATCGATCGCCGCAATCGACAGATAGCCCACCCCACGCCCAAGCCGGTTGAGCGATCCCGCCAGCCGGCGCCACAGTGCCTGCGGCGGTACGATCTCCTGACCTTCGACAAAGCGGGAAAGCATGTCGCGGGCGGCATGGGTTACCGTTTTTCCGCCGCCACCAAGGACATAGGAAAAGCCCGTCCCCGTAACCCCAGCGGAATCTTCAAGATCGACGACAATCACATCGACGGCCGTAATGCCCGAGCCACCGGTCGGACCGGACAAGGGGAATTCCCATAGTTCGGCGGTTGCCCGTTTCAGGATCGTGGTCATATCTCAGCCCTTCAAGGTAAGCGTAACGGTGTCGCCGTCTTCGATGCCGAATGCATCCCGGATACCAACGGCTGCAATCACCTCGACCTGTGCCGGAGGATAGCCATCGACCAGCGGGAAGACGATTGCCCCGTCGATTTCATCATTGATGGAAACTTTCCAGCATTTGGCATCGCAATCGTGCGGCCCGTCATTCGGATTATCCATATGGATGCCGTCTGTCTGTTTCAGCCTCACCCAGACAGGCATCGAATCCGGATCATCGACGATAACGTTTATGGTTCCGGGAAAAGGATCAACGCCGACCCGGTTTTTGAACTGGTCTTTAGCCCAGTCGAGCTGGGTGAAAGTCGTTCCCATGCCGATGCCAGTTGCGAGCCGGCCGATAAGCTTTTCGCCCCTCATCAGGAACCGCGGACGTCGACATCCATGCGGCCGATGCCTTCACAGTAACAATGCATCACATCACCCGGCACGACAGGTCCGACGCCCTCGGGCGTGCCGGTCATGATCACATCGCCGGGATACAGCGTATAGAACGACGATCCATATTCGATCAGCTTCCGGCAATCGAATATGAGTTTATCGGTATTCGAGTTCTGACGTTCTTCATCACCAACGTGGATCGAAAAATCGAGTTTGTCAGGATCTGCTATCTCGTCTGCGGTCACCAGCCAGGGGCCGAGCACGGAATAGCTGTCGATTGCCTTGCGCAGGCTGCGTTCTTCGGTGCCCCGAACTGTCATATCGAGGCCGATCGAATAGGCGGCGACATAATCAAGGGCGTTCTCGTAGGACACGTTCTTGGCGGTCTTGCCGATGATCAGCGACACTTCGACTTCATGATCGTTGCGCCGGTCGGTGAAATGAAGGTCAACGCCCTCTCCTGCACCCACAAGGACGGGATTTTTCAGGAACAGGCCGTAATGATCGATCGTCTTGATCTCACGGCCGAAATTCACGCCCGTATCCTCAATCGCTTCGTCCTGATGGGCATAATAATTCACCGGCGCACCGATGACTTTATTGGGATTAGCGACGGGGCTTTTCAAAACGACTGATGAAAGTGCATGCCGTTCCCCGGTTGCTGCCAGAACAGACGCTCTGGCACAGACCGCATCAAGGTTGGCGATAAGCGCATCCCCATTCGGGGCCGGCCATCCTGATGGCGGAATAACGTCCAGCGCACCGGTTACGTCGATGACGTCCTCACCATCCACAACACCAAGCCGATCATCATTAAAGCGGCAGATTTTCATGCCTTCGTCCCCTGACTGAATTCATCTGAGCATAGGTAATGGCATTCCCACCCCGACCGGTCCAGCGCAAATTTCGGGGGCTTGAATGTCGGCAGAAGCCGCGTAGACTGCGCGGCGCGCGGGTGTAGCTCAATGGCAGAGCAGAAGCTTCCCAATAGTGTCGAATAACAACTAACCCATTGATACCATTGATTTATTTCAATGATATCAACCATGTACAGTAAACTTGATACTAAAAACATTGATTATCAAGGGGTTACAAATGACCGACGCCAACACACTACTAACACAGTTGCACGACGAGATGATGTCCGAAGAGTACAAGGCCGAGGTAGCCCTTGAGCTTGAGGGTGTCGAACGTGGCATACGAAACATGCGAAGATCGATGGCTACGAGCCAAGGCCGTGATGGATCGCAGCGTCAAAACAATCTGATTGACACCGAGCCGGGACGGCAGATTTTCCACGACCTAATGGAGCAGTTGATTCCGCCCTTTGCCGCTGCTCAACAAGAAGCTCTCGACGGTATTGCCAGCGGTGGACTCGGCGTTAAACCAACGTGGTGGTGGTTGATCGCCGCAGTGCCGCCAGAGAAGGCAGCATTCCTCACGATCCGATCAGTCCTGACGATCCGCATGGCGGCTCGATCACTTGGCCGCTCGTCTCAAGCGTTATCGATAACCTAGTGCCGCAGCTGAACGACGATGCCGACGATACCGGTGAGCGTCTTGCAGCTGCTTGGCGCAGAATACAGAGAGGCTGACAGTGGCAAGACCATCCTTCCAGACGACAATGGGAGAGCCAGCTGCGGCTCTTCATCTATACCTGAAGCAGAGCCAGATGGATCAGATTGAGAAACTGGCGAACGACGGAAAGACCTCGAAGGCATTACTTGTCCGTGAAGCCCTGGACTACTGGTTGACCAGCTTTGGGGAAACTATACAGTGAATGTGTGTTTAAGGAGACTTATATGACAAGGGAAACTACATGCGGCGCAGGTTACTGCTTCCGGTCACATGTCGGGGTATACCTACAAGCTGCTATAGTGATCTTCCTGATAGTCGATTGGGCTTTTTGACACTCATGTTTTTTAGAGCCTCCTTCAGCAAGAGAGCGAAGGACTCTTAAAGACAACTGAGAGACCGCCTTAGAGTACCCAAGGGAAAGTATCCCGTCAGGGACGACGAAGGGGGTCATACCCTTAAAGCAGACTTAAAGAGGACTTAAAGAAACAAATGGTACACACAGCCTACGATGCTTCATCAGAACAGTCGAAAAGATTACGCAAAGCAGCTGGAAGGTATCTAGCACAGCTTCGCAAAGATGCCGATCTGACCCAGCGGAAACTGGCAGATGCGGTTGGTCTCGACTACTACACATTCATCAGTCAGTTGGAATGTGGAGCCGGTCGAGTTCCGCCGCATCTGTACGAGGCTTTTGCCATAGCTCTTGGCGTAGAGCCGAAGATTTTTGGTCGTGAGATGGTCAAATACTACGAACCGTTCACGTTCAAAATTCTGTTTGGCGACAACCCGTATGAGATGCAATTTGAAGACTTGGAGAATGGAACTAAATGACCAACATAATAAACTTTCCTCGCGTATATGTAGCCTCAAACGATCACGTAAGACACGCCTTTACCGCTGACGAAATCCTTGTGCAAGCCGGTATGAGCCTGTACGCAGTGGCTGGTCTGCTAGGACACTCGACAAAACAAAGAGCGGCAATGACGCAACGGTACGCACACCTACAGCCAGCTGTCGATGCTCAACGAGCAGCAGACATACTGAATGGAGCGACACGATGAACGACTTTTTTAACTGGTGCGTTTGGCTCCTCGAAGTGACCGCACCGATGGTAGGTATGACCTATCAGGAGATAAACATTTGGCTGTTTGTCATCATCCAGCCAGCATTGATCGTCCTGTTCTTTGTGCTTTGGATTCGAGCGATCAATAAGCCAACACATAACCAACACAGCAAGCGAATCGAAGTCTAGCAGTTACTGTATAGATGATATTTTATCTCTAATGTTTTCAATGGGTTATGTTGTTATCTGACTAATTATGCGGGTGTAGCTCAATGGTAGAGCAGAAGCTTCCCAAGCTTACGACGAGGGTTCGATTCCCTTCACCCGCTCCAGTCGGACTGATGTCAATTCAGTCGAGCACCTGTCTGCCGGGCAATCGGCTGTGCGGTAAAGTGAAGACGAAAATACTGCCGCCCCCTTCGTTCCCTTCGATAGTTATATCTCCTCCCATCTGCTCGACTATCTTTACGCAGATCGCCAGACCGATACCCGTGCCTTCGTATAGCTCCCGCCTGTGGAGGCGCTGAAAAACCCCGAAAATTTTATCCCGGTGCTCTGGCATTACTCCAATACCGTTATCTGCGACCAAAATCGTGGCGCCGGCATCGTCTTCCCGACAATTGATCTCTATCTTTAGCGGCGCATCGGATCTGAACTTGATCGCATTGCTCAGTAAATTCTGGAACAATCTGAACAGTTCGGTTCGAAACCCAGCGACGACCGGTAGCCCGCCAACAGTGATGGTCGCCCCGGATTCTGCAATTCTTTCAGACAGCACATTCAACACATCCCCGACAACCCCGCTCAGATCCACATGCTCCTCCGTTTCTCCCCCGCGCCCCACCCTTGAATACAGCAACAGGTCGTCAATCAATGCCTGCATCCTCTTGGCGCCATCTGTCGCGTAGAAAATGAATTTCTGACCGTTTTCGTCCAACTTGTCGGCATAGCGGTCGGCGATGAGTCCACAATAACTGGACACCATACGCAGCGGCTCTTTCAGGTCATGCGACGCAACATACGCAAACTGCGCCAGGTCGTTATTCGACCTTACCAGTTCTCTGGTCGCCCGCTGGATCTCCTGGTCGGCCAGTTTTCTGTCTGTTATGTCAGCGAACACGGTCATGTAGAATATTTTTCCGGACACATCTACGGGCATGGCCTGCGCTCGGACCCAGAATGATGTGCCATCAAGCCTTAATAATTCGAGTTCTGTAGATTCAACTCTGTTCCCTTCCGACATCATTTGGCGGCGTTGGGACATTCTGTCGCGATGGGACTCTTCGACGAGCGATATCCAGTCGCGCCCCAGAATGTCGGCTTCCGTCTCGGCGCCATAAAGCCTGAGCCCGGCCGGGTTGATCTGCGTGATGTTTCCCTTTTCAGTCAAAAGAACGCCCTGTGGGAAAAACTCGATCAGCGAGCGGTATTTTTCTTCACTGTCCTTGATCGCCTGCGCCGCCCGCCTGACCAAGGAGACATCTTCCAAAACAACAATTGCGTAGATATGCCCGTCGATGTTCACCTGCTCCGTGCGAATAAGCGACGGAAACGATACCCCATCGAGCCTCACTGTCTCCACTTCCCAGACCGGCAGGTCCCGCCCTTCCTTAACAAGTTCCCAGCGCCGCGTAGCGCCATCAACATCTTCCGGCCTGAGGAACTCAAGTCGACTTCGGCCGATAAGTTCCTGAGGGGACGCTGCCCCCAACAGACGCGATGCGGCAAGGTTGGCCTGATCGACCTTTCGATCCTTGAATATCAGAATACCGACGGGAGCCATCTCCGTCAGTTTCGCGTAAGTCCGTTCACTTCGCTTGAGCGCGGCCTCAGCCGCCTTTCGCTCGACAATCTCGGCCGCAAGCTCACGGGTGCGGTTTTCGACATTCCACTCAATCATGGTGTTTCGCATACGGCTCGAAACAAGGAGCCCGTAAACAAGCAGTGAGCCCGCCAGACCGGCAACTAGAAACATGTACTCAGCCGCTCGTTCGATCGGACTGGAAAAATTTTCCGACGGCCGAACAACAACGGTCCAGGTGCGCATTGGCAGGGTCAATTGGGCCGTATGAACGAACGCGCCGTCTATCCTCACCGGACGCCCCTGTGAGCTGCCGACATGGGGACCCTGAGTATCGAAAACCGGTGTCAAAGAACCAACATCACCCTCGCCATCAAATATCGTTACCCGTGTTCTCGCGGGGATCGCGGCGTCAAGCGCGCCGGCGAGGATAGACGAAACATTATAGACCCCGACCACGAAACCTTGGATCAGTCGCCGTCTGTCTTCTACAGTTTCAGGTGACCGGCCATTGAAATACACGGGGCGGAAGATCAGGAACCCGAATTCATTTTCCAGGCTTTGCACCAGCTTGACCGGGCCCGAAGAAAGGGCTCTCCCGGTATCCCGTGCCTGGTTCAGCGCGTCACGGCGGATTGGGTCCGACCCGACATCATAACCCAGCGCCTTACGATTTTTCCCGTATGGCTCAATATACAGGACCGCTACATAGTCGGACCGCGCAGTCAGCGATTCAGGTTTTCCGTCAGGACCGCTCTAGAAAAAATCGAAGTTGTCGAGGCCATCCAGTCGCGCCAACCGTT
>Ga0181597_10005788_pt1 | contig 11752 bp, 10 predicted proteins | sample 041ome_5_FD_148647 | JGI IMG/M metagenome (GOLD analysis project Ga0181597, IMG submission 148647) | Coastal salt marsh microbial communities from the Groves Creek Marsh, Skidaway Island, Georgia - 041403US metaG (spades assembly) | ecosystem: Environmental > Aquatic > Marine > Intertidal zone... | reverse complement strand
TTAAATGTAAATTTTTTTCATTTTTATTGAAAAAAAGTCTATTTGAATTTAAATCCATAATTTTATTTGCCAAATCGTTTTCACTATTTACACTAAATATTTGCCCATATTTTCCGTTTTTGACAACTTCCATATTACCACCCGGAGATCTAGAGCAAATTACAGAAACATTAAAGTTTAAAGCCTGCACCAGTGCATTTGGTAAACCTTCAAATAATGATGCATTAATAAATAAATCAGCATTTTTAAAAATTTTATTATGGTTTTTTTGGTGGCCAAATAATTTTACTACTTTTTCAATTTTATATAATTTGATTTTTGTTTGAACTATTTTTTTTTCGTTACCATCACCATAAACTTTAAAATTAAATTTTAATTTATTTTTAATTATTTTTAAGGCTTTTAAAATTGTCAAGATACCTTTTTCTTTTGATAATCTACCTACATAAATAATTTTCAAAACCTTGCTTGACTGTTTACTTTTATTCAAAATAAAAATTTTTTTTAAAGAGGGTGGATGAATAGTGATAATCTTATTTATTTTAATATTTTTTTTTATATATTTTTTTTCAAAATTAGAATTTGCTATAATTAAATCTGCATATCGATAAAAAATTTTCACTAAATAAAAAATTATTTTATTTTTAATTATTTTATAAAAATTATTAGTTAAGTGTAATTCAGAGAGAGATGATCTTTCAGTTAAAATTATTTTGATATTTTTTAAAAAAAGTGTTGATAATATCGAGACTATATTTGCATAGTGAATATTAGAAAGTAAAATAGTTTTTTTATACTTTTTATTGATTTCATTTTTAAAAATTCTTCTTAAACTTATTATAGAGAAGAAAGTTTTCTTGTAATTTATTTCAATGATATCACAGCCCATATTTAAAAGCATTTTCTTATAACTATTTTTCCCTAAGGAAATTATTAGTATTGAAAATTTTTTTTTAGGTAAAAATCTAATAAGTTTTACTAGAGATTCAGCCGCCCCACCCAATGTAAAATTTGGTAGAAAAACTATTATTCTTATCTTATTAGTATTCTTAAACATATAATTTAAAATTGAAAAACCATAGAATAATAAAAATTGGACTAATAATACCTGATATCAGTCAAATAAAGGATTATCAGATAAGTTTAATTAATTCATTAAAAAAAAATAAAGAATACGAAATTAAATTAATAAAAACAAATTCAAACTTAAAAAAAAAAGAAAATAGATTATTATTTTTTTTTGAGAAAAAATTTCAAAAAAGAAAAAAAAGTTTGTCACTTAATAATATAAATTTTATTAAAAAAGCTATATTTATTCCAATAAATAAAATAATTGATTACAAGAAAAAAGATATAGATATTTTTATAAATATATTAGGTTCTAAATTTCCTAGCAGTTTTAAAAATAATACTAAGCCTTTTTGGGATATTAACTATGGATATAGTGATGATTCAAGTTACCCAATATGTTTTGATGATTTGATATTTCAGAGGCCTTACAGTTCTGTAAAAATTACTGAGACTTTTAGAGGGAAGTACAAAGAAGTGATAAAGGGAAAATTTAATATTAGAAGTTATGCTTTATTACATGAAGAGTTTGTTTTGGAAAAAACAATTGTATTAGTGATAAAAGCACTCAATTTATTTACTAAACAACAATTAAATTATAAAAAAATATTACAAAGAAAAAATAAAAATCTAAATATAAATATTTTTCATATTTTTAATTATTACAAAAAAAGATATTTTGAAAAAATTTCTTCAACATATAAAAGCTGGAAAATTTTTTATTTAAAAAATAAAAAGGATATTAATTTAACCGGAAATAAATTTATAAAATATAAAACAAACGAATATTTTGCAGACCCTTTTATATATAAGTTTAAGAGTAAAATATTTATATTTTTTGAAAATTTTAATAAAGATCAGGGCAAAGGTAATATTTCTTTTGTAGACTTAAGTAATAATCAAAAAAAAGGAAAGATATTAAGTAAAAATTATCATCTTTCATATCCATTTATTTTTAATTTTAAAAAAAAAATATATTTATCTCCAGAAACGGCTAAAGCTAAAGAGTTGCAAATTTGGAAATGTACTAGTTTTCCAACTCAGTGGAAACTTTATAAGAAAGCATTTAAAAATCAAAGCATGGCAGATCCAACTTTTTTTTATGACAAAAAAAAAAGATTATGGCTTTTTATAAACAAAAGCATTGACAAATATAATGATCATAATTCTGAGCTATATATCTATGAGGTTAAGAATAATTTTAGAGATTTTATTCCTCATAAATTAAATCCGGTTATTATAGATTGTACTATTGCTAGAAATGCTGGAAATCTTTTTTATTATAAATCTAAGTTAATTAAACCATGTCAAATAAATATTAATGGAGAGTATGGATATGGACTTCAATTAATAGAAATTAAAAAACTTAGCTTAGATGAATTTATTTATATAAAGATAAAGTCATATAGAAAAATACATCATTTATCACATTCTAATAACTATATAGCTTGGGATAAGGCAATTTAATTAATTAAAAAAATTAAATGGATCAATTATAGTTTTTTTTCTTTTTTTGAAATATATATAATCTTTTTTAAAGCAAGTGTGATTTACTAAAAAAATTATTACATCTCTAGATTTTACTTTTTCAAATTTGTTTATTATTTTAAGTTTTTTTGCTTTGAACTTTTCAGCTATTGGATCGTAACCAGTCACGTTTTTTAATTTCTTTTTAATATTTAAAAAAATTTTAATTGCTAAAGAATTTCTTAAATCAGATACATTTGCCTTATAAGTAAGACCAGATACTAGAATTTTTTTTTTAGGAAATTTATTTATTTTACTAATTTCTTTTATTACTAAATTAGTAATAAAATTTTCCATTGAATTATTTATTTCTCTACCAGCCAGTGTAACTTTTGTTTTATATTTTGATTTGCTTGCATAGCTAGACAAGTAGAATGGATCTACTGGTAAACAGTGTCCTCCAACTAATCCTGGATTAAATTTTAAAAAGTTCCATTTTGTTTTTGCAAGCTTAATTACTTCATTGAAATCCAAATTTTTTTTGTGACATAAAATCATAATTTCATTCATTAAAGATATATTTAAATCCCTTTGAGTATTTTCAATTAATTTAGATAATTCGGCCTCTTTTATTTTTTTTGAAATTACAATCTTCTTAGAAACATTATTATAAACTTTTTTAACTTTTCTAATTATTTTTTGATTTGTATTAATGGACACTACTTTTGAAATGTTTTTTAGGTTATGTTTTTTATCACCAGGATTAATTCTTTCTGAGCTATATCCTAAGTAAAATTCTTTTTCTGTTATTTTATTTTTATTTTTAAGAAGTATTTTCTTACATATTGTATCTGTAGTTCCAGGAAAAACAGTTGACTCTAAAAATATAATATCATCTTTTTTAATTACTTTTGAAATTGTTTTGAAGGCACTCAGCACATATTTTAAATCAGGTTGATTTTTATTTTTTAATGGAGTTGGTACAGCAACTATGAAAAAATTACATTTTTCTATATCTTTAGATTTATTTGTAAATATTGAATTATTCTTAATTTTTAAATCATTTTTTTTAAATTCATTATTATTGTCTTTAAGTATTCTTAAACTTTTTATTCGATTATAATTAACGTCATATCCAACAACATTAAATTTTTTTTTAAGGGAAATAAAAACAGGCAATCCAACATAACCTAATCCGATTACACAAGGTAAAATTTTTTTCATGTGAAAAGTATCAATGTGTTTTATAACAAAATATACTATAATCAATATTAATTCTTAAATATAAGTATAATGAGAAATATTTTTTATTGGTCACCTTTCACTTCAAAAGTTGCTACTGTTTATTCAGTAATTAATTCTGCAGAAATAGTTAACCTCAATTCAAATAAAAATGGTTTTAAAGCAAGCATTGTTGATGCTGTAAAGGAGTGGGACGAATTTAGGGAAACAATTAATAAAAAAAAAATTGGATTAATTAATTTAAATAATAATTCTAGATTTAGTTCTATGAAAAGGGAAGGTTTCTTAAGAAGTAGGTTGGCTTATTGGTACATTTTTTTTAAATGCTTTAATCCACTTAGAAAATTACTTAAAACACAAAAACCTGATTATCTTATTATTCATTTAATTACTTCTTTGCCATTATTATTGTTTAGAATTTTTAATTTTGAAACTAAATTAATTTTAAGAATATCTGGTTTTCCAAAAATGACATTATTAAGAAAATTAATTTGGAAAATTGCGGTTAAGAGAATTTATAAAATCAGTTGTCCTACAAGAGCAACATATGAAAATTTATCAAGATACAAATTTTTAAGAGAAAAATTAATTATTTTAAGGGATCCAGTTTTAAATATTTCAGAGATAAAATTAAAAAAATCACAAGTCGATGATATTCCAAAAATAACTAAAAAATTTATTGAAAATGAAAAATTTTATTTATCTATTGGAAGATTTACAAAACAAAAAAATTTTTTATTTTTTTTAGACTGTATAATTGAATTAATTAAATCTGATAGAAAACTAAAATTTTTATTAATAGGTGAAGGGGAAGAAAAAAATATTTTTTTAGATAAAGTGAATAAAAATAATCTTTCAGAGAATATACATGTTTTGCATTATACAAATAATGTTCACAAGCTAATGGCTAAGTCTGAAGCTTTTATTTTAACATCTTTATGGGAAGACCCTGGATTTGTCATAATTGAAGCTGCGTATAATAATTGTTCAGTTATGTCTAGTAATTGTCCAAATGGTCCTCAAGAAATTATTGGAAATGATGGAGGTTATTTATTTAATTCAAATTCTAAAGAGAGTTTTATTAGAGTTTTTAATAATTTTAAAAAAGACAAAGCTGAAACCAAATTTAAAAAAAAAATAATTATAAAAAAAAGAGTAAAAGAATTTACTTGTTTTAATCATTTTTTAAAATTAAAAACAATTCTTTGAAATGAAAATATTAATTACAGGTACAGCAGGTTTTATTGGTTATAATTTTTCAAATTTTTTATTAAAAAAAAATAAAAAAATTAAAATTATTGGTTTAGATAATTTAAATAACTATTATGACGTAACTTTAAAAAAAAAGAGGCTTGAACAATTAAAATTTTTTAAAAATTTTAAATTTTATAAAGTTGACATTTCTAATTTTAATTTTTTAGAAAAAATAATTAAAAAAGAAAAAATTGATATAATATTCAATTTTGCAGCGCAAGCTGGAGTAAGGTATTCACTATTAAATCCAAAAAAATATAATGATTTTAACGTTTTAGGATTTTTTAATATAATTGAATTAAGCAGAAAATATAAGATTAAAAAAATTTTTTACGCATCCTCGAGCTCAGTTTATGGAGATAGTAAAGAATTTCCATTGAGTGAAAATTTAAAACTCAAGCCAAAAAATATTTACGCTTTGAGTAAAAAAATTAATGAAGAAATGGCAGAATTATATTCAAATTTGTACAACATAAACATGATAGGTTTAAGATTTTTTACAGTTTATGGTGAGTGGGGACGTCCAGATATGTTCATAATGAAATATATTATTGCATCAATTAAAAAGAAAGTATTTTATCTAAATAATTATGGAAATCATTCAAGAGATTTTACATACATTAATGATGTAAATAATATTCTATATTTATTGCTGAAAAAAGGTAAAATTAAAAAAAAACATAAAGTTTTTAATATTTGCTCTTCATCTCCTCAAAAAATAACTACAATTTTAAAATTACTTGATAAAAATTTTAAAAAACCATTTATTAAAAAGTTACCATTACAAATAGCTGATGTTTTAAAAACACACGGTTCAAACACTGAAATAAAAAAAATCTTAAGATTTAATAAGTTCACTAAAATAAATGACGGTATTGAAAAATTGTCTTATTGGGTAAAAAATAATAAGTTTATATTTTAGAGAAATGCCTAAAAAATTTTAAAATAAAAATTAGAAGTACTATTAATTTATTTTGACCGTTATTTATCCTAATATTTGTTTCTTCTAACATGTGCTCAAACAGGCTTAGTTTGCTTGAGTACCCACCTAAGTCAAAAGTGGAAATAAGTTCCTCTTTTTTTGTAATTGTTCCTTTTTTTTTATTTTTAACAATTAGTTTATAAAAAAAATCATAATCAGCTGAACATTTATATCGAGTATCATATAAACCTAATTCTTCGTGCATTTTTTTGTTTACAAAAAAACCTCCAGAGTGAGCTGGGTAAAAATTAAAGCTCCACCAAATTTTTTTTGGTTCAAATTTGTGCAAAATTTTTTTTTTTAAGACGGTTCCAAACATGAAATCTAAATTATCATTTTTAAAATAATCATTAATAATTTGTAATGCATTGTTGGAATAAACATCTCCACTATTTATTATTCCGATTATTTCTCCAGTAGAAACTTTTATTCCTTTATTCATGCCTTCATAAATTGATTTATCTGGCTCTGAAATAATTTTAGTAATATATTTTCTATATTTTTCTATTTCCTTAAGTGTGTTGTCTTCAGATTTTGCATCAATAATAATGTATTCATAATTATTATATGTTTGAGAAATAACGCTTTCTATTGTCTTAGCAATTGTTTCTTCACCATTGAATACTGTTGTTATTATTGAAAATTTTTTCATTTAAGTATTTTAAAATCTTATGAGATCTTTTCCTTTAATGTACGGACCATTTTTTACTTCATAAATAATTGTATTTTTTTCTAAAGTTTCAAATTTATGACCCCCTCTAAATAAGATTGAAATATCCCCTATATTTAAAATTTTAGAGCATATTTTAGTTTTATCAGTTTCATAAAAAGTTGCTTTTAACTTTCCACTTATAACAATCCATATTTCTTGTGTTCCAACAGTTTTTCTTTGTACTTTAGTATGAATATGTCTATTTAAAATGAATTTTTCATCAAGATTTATGATACTTGCCTGAAGTAATTCATTTTCTGGACTTAGATTTATTCTGCTATTTATTTTTTTTTTAAGTTTGTAAACACATGCGATTAATTTTTTTTTCTTAGAATAAATATACATAAATTTTTTTAAACTTTATTAATATTTAAATAATATTGGTTTAAACAATAATTATAATCAAATCTATATAATTGTTTATAACCATATTGAGCTTTTTTATTTAATTTATTTTTATGTTTGTAAAAATGAATTATTTTTTTACTTAAATCTTTATAGTCATCATTTTTAAATAAAATACCTGCTTTACCATTAAGCAAAATTTCTTTAGGTCCAGTTGGGCAGTCACTAGAGATAATACTTTTTTTTAAAAGTTGTGCTTCCACTAAAACATTTGGTAAACCTTCATATTTGGCTGTATGGATTAACACATCACAAGATTTTAAAATATTATATGGGTTTTTTTGATATTTTATTATTTTTATATTTTTTTCTAGTTTTTTATATTTAATAAATTCTTGCAACTTACTTTTCATTATTCCATTACCCATGATTAAAACTGTAAAATTAATTTTATTTTTAACTAAATTTAAAGCTTTTAGTAAAATAATTTGATTTTTTTGATCAACTAGTCTTCCAATACTTAAAATTTTAATATTTTTTTTTTTATTGAAAATAATTATTTTTTTTTTTGACAATTTAATAATTTTTTTCTTATTCAGTGGATTATAAATACATACAGCATTTGTGCTAAAAAAATCTTCAAATTGTTTTTTAAATTCTATACTATTTACTATGATCAAGTCTGCAAGTTTGTATATTCTTTTAAAAAATTCTTTTTTAATAATATTATTTATCCATCCAGAGGGTGCAGAATTAGCACGAACTACAACCTTATAACCAAAAAATTTTCCAATAATAATTGCAAATATATTTGCTTGAAAAGAAAAAAGAATAATTTTATTTTTTTTTACAAATATTTCACTTAATAGATAAAAAGAGCAAATTAGATATTTAACAAATCTACCTACATTCATTTTTTTTTTTGGCCCGATGAAGTTAATTTTTTCTGAAAATTTTTTTTTGTATTCTCTAGATACTGTAACAATACTAACTTTTCGAAATTTTTTTGAAAAAAAGTTACATATTTCAAATAAATTTCTTTCTACACCACCACCTTCAATCGATGGCATGAATATAATAATTTTTTTATCTAACATTTACTTTAATTATAGTATATGTAATTTATAATTTTTTAATGGATTTAGTAAGTATTATATTACCCTATTATAAAAAAAAAAAATTTATTTCAAAAACTATTCAATCAGTCGTTAATCAAAAATTTAAAAAATTTGAATTAATTATTATTTATGATGATCCTGATAAATCTGATTTAAATTTAATAAAAAAGATCTGCAAAAAAGATAAAAGAATAAAAATTTTAGTAAATAAATTAAATAAAGGTGCTGGTTATTCAAGAAATAAAGGAATTAACAAAGCAAATGGTAAATATATTGCATTTCTGGATGCAGACGATATTTGGCACCCCAATAAAATTAAATTTCAATTAAATTTTATGAAAAAAAATAAATTTGATATAACTCATACATCTTATTACATTGTAAATTCAAATAGAAAAATAATTAGTAAAAGAGCAGCAATTAATCTGAGTTATGATGATTTAATGAAGTCCTGCGATGTTGGACTATCAACTGTAATGATAAATAAAGAAATTTTAAAAAATAATAGATTTGCATTTTTAAAAACCAAGGAAGATTATGTTTTGTGGCTAAGACTATCAAAAAGAGGTTTTAAATTTTATGGAATAAATAAATACTTTACTTATTGGATGTTTTTGAATAATTCACTGTCTTCCTCAATGTTTCAAAAATTGATAGATGGATATAGGGTATATAGAATCTTTTTAAAAAAATCATTTTTTAGTTCTTTTTATCATTTAATAATTTTATCTTTAAATTTTTTAAAAAAATGATGGTTTATTTTTTTTTTATACCTTTGATTTATTTAATAAATATGTTTTTTGAAAAAAAAGGCTATTTAGTTAATAATACTGGTCAATCACACCAAACATTTTCTGAAAAAAAAAGAGTACCACTAACAGGAGGTATCTTTATATTAATTTTTTTTACTTTTTATTTTTCTAATGAACTAGTTTTTGTTTTCTCTTTAATAATATTATTTATAATTGGAATATTAACAGATTTAGATTTTATAAAATCTCCTACAAAAAGATTTGTTATACAAATATTATATTTAGCTTCATTTATAATCTTTTTTGATTTGAAAATAAGTGATTTAAGAAATGATTATTTAAATTTTTTATTATCAAATTTTTATTTTAATTTATTTTTCGTTTTATTTTGCTTTTTAGTTTTAGTTAATGGATCAAATTTTATTGATGGAAACAATGGTTTATCAATTGGGTATTATTTGATAATTTTTACAATACTTATTTTATTGATTAATAATAATGTAGTTAATTATGATTATGATCTTGTAATTAACTTCACAATTTTTTTAGTTATTTTGTTTTTTTTTAATTTGTTTAATTTTTTTTATTTAGGAGATAATGGAATATATTTAATTTCAATATTTGCTGGCTATGTTTTGATAGATTTAATAAATCAAAATATTAATATAAGTCCTTATTTTATAGCGGTTTTACTTTGGTATCCTTGTTTTGAATTATTATTTTCAATGATAAGGAAATTTAAATACAAACTTTCTCCAATGGAGCCAGATATAAATCATTTACATCAACTACTTTTTAAAAGTTTAAATATAAAATTTAGTTTTCCAATAAATTACAATAATTCTTTAACTGGATTAATTATAAATACTTATAATTTAATTATATTATTTTTAAGCTCTTTAAAACCTTTTTCAACAAATTTTCAAATTGGTTTAATTTTTATAAATATTGTAACTTATTTAATCGCTTATTTAATTTTTAAAAAAATATCTAGAGTAAATTAAATTTTAATTTAAACATTGATAGTAATATTTTAAAACCATCCCTAAATGCATTAACTTTTTTTTCCCCAGCTATTCTTTTTCTTTCATTTGCTGGAACTGAAATTAAAGTTAGTTTTTTCTTAGCTGCTTTAATTGGTAATTCTACACAAAAACAAAAATCTTTACTTATAAGATTTAGTTTATTGACCTCTCCAGTTTTACCAAGGACGAATGTATATAAAATATCTGTAATAGGTAATGAAAAAAAAAATTTGCCAATAAATGAGAAAATTTTATTTCCAACATACGTTATAACTGTGTCATCTTCACTAGTTGAATTTTTTTCATAACGACTTCCAAATACTAAATCATAGTTTTGGTTTTTTGATAATTCTAGCATTTGTCCTAGTTCATTTGGATGAAAGGATCCATCTGCGTTAAATATACAAAAATAATCTGTTTTAACTGACTTGATACCTTGAATTAATGCATCACCATAACCTTTATTTTTTTGAAATAAAATTTTACAATTAAAATCACTTATCGATTTTATAGTATCTTTATCACTTTCCTCTAAAACAATTGTTATATTTAAATTAAATTTATCAAGTTCTTTTAAAACTGACGGTAATGATTCTTTTTCATATTTAGCTGGTATTACAAGAGTTAAGTTGTCCATATGTATTTTAAGTTACTAATTAATAAAAATATAAAAAAATATGAGTAAATTGAAATAAAATTTTTAATTTTTTTTTCTTTTAATGATATTTGAAAATTAAATAAAGAAAAAAACATGATTAATAAAAAAGGGTCAAAATATTTATGGTAAATCGTATATTGGGGGTTATTAAATAAAATTAAAACTAAAATTATAAAGTTTTCTTTGTTTATGAATAAATAGGGTAAGAAAATAAGAATTGAAATTAATGCAATAATATAAAAGAAAAAATTATTATTAAGTAGAAAATATGAAATTTTAAAAAATATACCTCCTCCACTATAACTATAATTATAATTAAAAAAATAAACGCATACCAAAAAAAGGATAAGAGAAAAAATTAAATAATTTAATTTATAAACTTTCTCAAATTTGATTATTTTTTCAATTAAAAATGGCAAAAAGTAGAAAAAAATTATCGAAAAGGTAATTAATATGTCATTAAAAATATTATTAAAAAATATTTTTTCTCCTTCATTAAAATTTGTAACTGCCGTTTTATTTAGAAAATTTATATTTAATACAAAAATGTAATAAATCGCAGGTAAAGCAATAATTAAATTTAGTGAATAAATAATCAACATTTTTTTTGAAAGTACGTTGAAAATTTTGAGATAATTGTATAAAAAAAATAGAGAAAACAAGGAAAAATTAGGACTTATGTAAGAGCTAATTGCACATGTAAAAACATTTAATAATGCAAAACCAAAATTTAATTTTTGTTTAAATTTAAGGTAGTAAATAATACTAAGTGAAAAGAACGCTAAACCTAAAATTCTACTGTCAGGCCAGATCGCTAAACTTCTAAAAGTTGGAGATAAAAAAATTAGACCCACTAATAATAATAAAATTTTTTTATCAATACTCTCAAACTTTAATTTTAAAATTTGATAAAAAAAATAAGGTAACAATAAGCAGAGATGAAGATGTATAATTCTTATTACTAAGTCGCTTAAATTTAATTTTTCAAATATAGATAAAAATATAATTAATATTGGCGAATGTCGTGTTGAAAAATTGTCATAATTAAATAAAGTTTCTTTAAAATTTATTGAAAAGCTTGAGCTTATAAGTTTTTGATTGTTATAATCAGATATGGCTCCACCGGTTG
>Ga0181597_10005787_pt1 | contig 11755 bp, 10 predicted proteins | sample 041ome_5_FD_148647 | JGI IMG/M metagenome (GOLD analysis project Ga0181597, IMG submission 148647) | Coastal salt marsh microbial communities from the Groves Creek Marsh, Skidaway Island, Georgia - 041403US metaG (spades assembly) | ecosystem: Environmental > Aquatic > Marine > Intertidal zone... | reverse complement strand
GCGCTTCTCCGGTCAGGATTACCACATCCTCCTCATTGGTCATGAAGGACACGAAGAGGTCGAGGGCACCATGGGCCACGCCCCCGAGCACACTACGTTGGTCAATGACCCGGATGAGGCGGACCGAATTCAGATCCCCGACACCGAGAACTTGATTTGGTTGTCCCAGACCACGTTGAGTGTTGACGAGACCATGGAGACTGTTCGTCGGCTCCGCTCTCGCTTCCCACACTTACAAGATCCTCCCAGCGATGACATTTGCTACGCGACCCAGAACCGTCAGGTCGCCATCAAGAAGATTGCTCCCGAGTGCGACCTGGTCATTGTGGTGGGATCCCCGAACTCCTCCAACAGTGTTCGCCTGGTCGAGGTTGCCCTGGAATACGGAGCAAAAGCCTCCTACCGGGTTGACTACGCCAGCGAAATCAAGCAGGAATGGCTGGAGGGTGTCGAGACCATCGGGGTGACCTCCGGCGCTTCTGTCCCCGAGATCCTTGTGGACCACACCCTGGCAGATCTGGCAGATGCCGGTTTCACTGAGGTCGAAGAAGTTCGCACTGCCGAAGAGGACCTGCAGTTTTCGCTGCCCAAGGAGCTCCGCAAGGACGCGTCGGGCAATGTGGATCGCACGACCCTCGGCGGCCGCAACCGCTCCTAGAGCTTGTTGCCGGCCGAACCCAACTGCTTAGTAGCTTCCACCACGCGGGCTGCCATGTGGGTTTCCGCTGCTTTACCCCAGGCTCTCGGGTCATAGAGCTTCTTATTACCCACTTCGCCATCAATACGCAGCACCCCGTCGTAGTTGGCCATCATGTGGCCAGCAACAGAGCGGGTGTAGGCGTACTGGGTGTCCGTGTCAATGTTCATCTTGATGACACCATTACGCACAGCTTCGGCGATTTCCTCGTCGGTACTGCCAGATCCACCGTGGAACACCAGATCCATGGGCTTTTCGGCTGTTCCATACTTCGCCTGAAGCCCAGCTTGGATTTCTGCCAGCAGTTCGGGGCGCAGTTTCACGTTGCCCGGCTTATAGACACCGTGGACGTTTCCAAACGTCAGGGCTGCCATGTAGCGACCCTGTTCGCCCAGGCCCAGTGCCTCCACGGTGGCAATAGCGTCGTCGAGAGTCGTGTAGAGACTGTCGTTGATGTCGTGGCTGACACCGTCCTCTTCGCCACCGACAACACCGATTTCCACCTCCAAGATGGAGTGGATGGCGTTCATGCGGGGGAGAAGGTCTTTCGCAATTTCGAGGTTCTCAGCTAAGGGCACTGCAGAGCCATCCCACATGTGGCTTTGGAAAATCGGGTTGCCGCCAGCCTTCACGGCTTCCTCACTCGCCGCAATCAGGGGCATCACGAAGCCATCGAGTGCGTCTTTCGGGCAGTGATCAGTGTGGAGTGCCACCTTCACCGGGTAGTTCTTAGCCACCTCGGTTGCGAAAGCGGCAAAAGCGAGAGCGCCGGAGGCGCGTGCTTTCACGCTTTGGCCGGCGAAGAAGTCAGCACCACCAGTGGAGACCTGGATGATGCCATCAGACTCTGCCTCGCTGAGGCCCTGGAGTACGGCGTTGATGGTGGAGGAGTTCGAGACGTTAATAGCGGGGAAAGCAAAACCTCGGGTCTTAGCTCCATCGAGCATCGCGGCATATTCTTCGGGCGTGGCAACAGGCATGAGGGTCTCCAGGATGGGGGACAGGACGGATACCAGCCTATCTCGCTGATGTTGCCTTCCCGGGGACTAGGCTGGAGCCAGACAATGACCGCTCCATCTTCCGGAGGACTCGCAATGTCCGGTGCCGAAGCGGCAGAACTATTCGTCCATCCGGACCGCAACCTGGCCATGGAGTTGGTGCGTGCCACAGAGGCCGCGGCCATCCGGGCAACACCGTTTATTGGGCGAGGAGACAAGAACGCAGCCGACCAAGCAGCCGTGGACGCCATGCGGAAATTCCTCTCCACCGTGAACTTCCAGGGCCTGGTCGTCATTGGCGAGGGCGAGAAAGATGATGCCCCGATGCTCTTCAACGGTGAAGAGGTTGGCACAGGGAACGGACCGAAGTGCGACATTGCGGTGGATCCGATCGATGGGACCTCCCTCACAGCCGCGGGACGCTCCCACGCCATTTCGATGATTGCAGTAGCAGATCGTGGCTCCATGCTCGATGCGTCCAGCGTTTTCTATATGCGGAAGATCGTGACGTCCCATGAGGGCATTGGTGTTGTCGACATCCAGAAACCGATCGGGGAGAACATCCGAGCTTTGGCTAAAGCCAAGGGCAAGCCCGTCGAGGAGATGCGGATTGCCGTGTTGGATCGTCCCCGGCACGAGGACCTCATTCGTGAAATTCGGGAGGTGGGAGCTGGAACCCGGTTGATCCTCGATGGTGATGTGGCGAGCGGTATTAATGCTGCTCGCCATGACACCCGCATTGATATGTGTGTGGGGATTGGGGGAAGCCCCGAGGGCGTCGCCACTGCTTGTGCCATTAAGGCACTCGGTGGCTTTATGCAGGGCGTTTTACACCCCACGGATGATGACGAGAAGCAACTGGGCATTGAGGCGGGCCTGAAGTTTGACCACGTCTACGGCTTAGATGACCTAGTCTCCAGCGACAACACCTTCTTTGTCGCCACTGGTGTGACTGATGGGGAACTGGTGCGCGGTGTGCGCAGGAACGGTCCCCTGATCAGCACCGAGAGCATTGTCTTGCGAGCCCGCTCAGGAACACTTCGTCGGGTGTCAGCAGATCATCAAGCCAGTAAGTGGCTCGACGACTAGGCCTTCTTTTTGTCTTCGAGCTCAGCTTTTTCAGTGAGTTCTGGTGCGCTGAGTTCCCTAGGCATGGACTCAATTCCCTCAAGTTCATCTGGGAAGTCTGCAGCATTGCCAAGCTCTGTGAGCTTTCGAGCACTCGGGAACACTCGGCTTTCGAGTGATCCCACAAACGCGTTATAGCCCTTGACGGTGCTGGTAATCGAGCGACCGAGCGTGTCGATGTGTTTGGCCATGGCTCCCAGTCGGCCTAACAACTCCTTGCCGACATCGAAGAGCTTGGCGGCGTCCTCGGTGAGAACATCCTGCTGCCATGAGAACGCCACAGTCTTCAGCACTGACCAGAGCGTCACAGGTGAAGCCAGAGCGACCTTCTTGCTAAACGCATAGTCCATCAGGGCTGGGTCAGCCTCTATGGCGGTGGAGATCAAGGCTTCACTCGGGATAAAGCAGATGACAAGCTCGGGGGAGGCGGCAAGACCATCCCAGTATGACTTCTTGCCCAGAGCGTCGATGTGGGAGCGAACCGCGGTCACGTGCTGTTTCAGCAGTGACTCACGCCTGGCTGCTTCCTCCCCGGTCGCAGTGAAGGGAATCTTGCTGGCTTCGAGGTAAGCAGTGAAGGGGACCTTGGCATCCACCGCAATGTTCTTGCCGCCAGGCAGGTGAATCACCATGTCGGGCTTACCGATACCGGCATCGGAGGAGATCTGGGATTGCACGTCAAAGTCGACTCGCTCAATCAGCCCTGCTGCTTCCACCACTCGGCGCAACTGGACCTCACCCCAGACGCCTCGAACGCTGTTTGATCGAAGGGCTGAGGCGAGTTGCTCTGCGGTGCCGCGGAGAAGCTCATCGCTCTCGAGCGCTGCACGAAGTTGTTGGCTGATTTGGCCGTGCTGTTCATTACGTTGCTTCTCGAGCTCAGAAACGGTTCGCTGCATATCCGTGAGGCGCTCTGATACAGGTGCCAGGGCTTGCAAGATCTTGTTCTCGGCTTCTTGTTTGGTGCGAAGGTCCTCATATTGACGCTGAGCCATGTCCAGCTGAGCTTGGAGCGCTGTGTGGTCTTCGCCCGTGGTGGCCTTTCGAGATTTGACCACCCACCCGGCAATAAACCCCAAGGCTGCTGCCATGACGAGAGCTATCGCGACTAACCACACCGATTCATTCATGTCCACAGTCTGCCAGCCACCCCTGACGTTTCACAGATACCCCCGCTCGGGCTCCGCGCTCCTCCACTGCAGTAGGCTTCCTAGCCGTGGCTCTCACAATCGGAATCGTCGGTTTACCCAATGTCGGTAAATCCACCCTCTTCAATGCTCTGACCAAAAACAGTGTTCTGGCAGCGAACTACCCCTTCGCCACCATCGAGCCCAACGTTGGAGTGGTGAATCTTCCCGATGACCGCCTGGACACCTTGGCCGAGATCTTCAGCAGCGAGCGCATCCTCCCAGCCACGGTGTCGTTCGTGGATATTGCAGGCATCGTCAAGGGCGCCAGTGAGGGTGAGGGCTTGGGAAACCAGTTCCTCTCCAACATTCGAGAAGCCGATGCCATTGCTCAAGTAGTCCGGGTGTTCTCCGACCCCGATGTGGTCCACGTTGATGGCCAGGTCGACCCAAAGGCCGACATGGAGACCATCAACACCGAGCTGATCCTTGCGGACTTACAAACCCTTGAAAAAGCGATTACTCGCTACGAGAAAGAGGTCAAGGGTAAGAAGCTGGAACCCAACGTTCTCGCCGCTGCCGAGGAGGCTAAAGCCATCCTTGACACCGGGAAGACTCTGTTCCAGGCCCAGTTTGATGCTACCGAGATTGCGGAGCTCGGGTTGCTCACTGCAAAACCCTTCCTCTACGTCTTCAATGTGGATGAGGCAACCCTTGCGGATCCTGCTAAGCAGGCAGAGCTCGCCGGTCTGGTCGCTCCCGCTAAAGCAGTGTTCTTGGACGCCAAGGTGGAGAGTGAACTGATCGACTTGGATAAGGCCGAAGCAACGGAGTTGCTGCAATCGCTCGGTCAAGAGGAGAGCGGGCTCGATCAACTAGCCCGAATCGGCTTTGACACCCTGGGGCTTCAGACCTATCTGACGGCTGGCCCCAAAGAGGCCAGGGCCTGGACTATCCGACGCGGCTGGAAGGCGCCGCAAGCAGCTGGTGTTATCCACACTGACTTTGAAAAAGGGTTCATCAAGGCTGAAGTGACGTCTTTCGACGACCTCGTTTCCACCGGCTCCCTTCAGGAGGCCCGCGCTGCGGGCAAAGCCCGCATCGAGGGTAAGGACTACGTCATGAAAGATGGCGACGTGGTCGAGTTCCGTTTCAGTTCCTAGTGTTCGCTGGGAATATCTCTCCCTGATTTGGTCTGGGTCACCAGGAGTGGTTCGCTCTAGGTATGCCGGTGATTCCCATGTTCCCCTTGGGCTCTGTGCTGTTCCCGGCCATGCCTTTGGCTCTCCAGGTGTTTGAAGAGCGCTATCTCAAGATGATGGGCGCGATTCTGGACGCCGAAGAGCCTGTCTTCGGTGTTGTCCTCATCGAGCGTGGATCAGAAGTCGGGGGAGGGGACCAGAGATTCGACCTCGGAACCACCGCTCGGGTGTTGCAAATCGAAGCGCCGGAGGGGCCTTTGCAGGTGGTTGCCAAAGGCGACCGTCGTTTTCGAGTGCTGTCGTGGTTGGACGAAGACCCCTATCCGCAAGCCGAGGTCGAGTTCCTTGAAGAATTCCCGAGCGATGAGGTCGAGCCTTCCGCTCTGGAATCGGCGGAGAAGGTTGTCCGCGACACCTTGGCTTATTTGCTGGAGCTTGACCTCTCGATTCCTTGGCCCACAGATATCGAACTGGCGGAGAATCCCGTGGAAAAGGCGTGGCAGCTTGCGGGCATCGCACCGCTCGGAACCCTCGACCATCAAGATTTGCTGGAATCGGCTGACGTGTCGACCCTCCTCACGGAGGTTGAACAGACCGTCACGGCCGCTCTTGAGGTTTTTAAGATGTCTCGAAACGAGGAAGGCGAGGACTAAGGTTTCCCTCGTTGTTAATCCATGGAGGGACCGTGAGATGGCTTTAGCTTTGCCTGACAGATGGGTATGGGATTCGTGGTTCGTATGGGACGGTGACGACTGCCACGCTTTTTACCTCTGCGCTTCTAAAGGGCTCAAAGATCCCGAAGAGCGCCACAGAGCACCATCTATTGGTCACGCGGTTTCTCGCGATCTCGTGAAGTGGGAGATTCTCCCCGATGCGTTGGCTCCAACTCAGGGTGAAGGATTCGATTCGTGGACCACCTGGACTGGTTCGGTCATTCGGGCAGATGATGGCTCGTGGCTGATGTTCTACACCGGCTCTTCGAGGGAAGACGGAGGAATGATCCAACGAATCGGAGTTGCGACCTCAGACGACCTCATCACGTGGGAGAAACGCACTACCCCCGTCATCGAAGCAGATTCCCAATGGTACGAAACGCTTGAGCAGGGAGATTGGCCTGACCAAGCGTGGAGAGATCCTTGGGTCTTTCAAAAACCAGGGAGCTCCTCATGGACGATGTTCATTACCGCAAGACACCGTCATGGCGACCCAGCGAGGCGAGGTGCTCTGGGCGTTGCTCACTCAGACGACCTTGTCACCTGGGCCGTGCGCCCGCCACTGTCCGAACCTCACCATGGTTTTGGTCAAATGGAGGTCTTCCAATACGCCGAGGTGGACGGGGTGCCTATTCTTTTGTTTTGCTGCGGATGGCGAGAGCTTTCTCCGGAGCGGCTGGCACAGTGGGGAAAGGTCGACGCCACCTACTCAGTCGTGGTGGCGTCCCTCGAGGACTTCATTGATTTCAACTCTGCGCGACCCATCCTCGATCCGAGTGTTTATGCAGGGCGCCTCGTGCAGAAGCCGACTGGTGAGTGGTATCTCATCGGCTTCACGGGGTATCACGATGGTGTGTTCGTGGGTGAGTTGTCCGACCCCTGCAGAGTGTCGGCGACAAGAGAATCCGGGCTTATAGTTCTGTCCTAAATTCAGACCTGTCTGCAGGTCACCCGCGTGCCCTCTTGGTTTATTCCAGATTGGTAACACGCTTCAATCAGGGTTTGAAAAGTCTTCCCTCGCCGGTAGAGTAACGACATTGTGCAATTGCGCAACCGGTTCCATGATCTGGACAAAGGAGAACAGATTGATTAAGAAATGGTTGGCTGTCGCTACGGCAGCTGGGCTGACAATCGCATTGTCGGCATGTGCGGCTGATGCCGACAGTGACACCTCGAGTGCACCCGCCTCAAGCGGAGACAGCGCTGCGTGTGAGTCTGTAACTGAGGTTACGTGGCTCAACACCATCAAGATTGAGATTCGCGATCAGTTCCTTGGAGCAGTTGATGAGTACAACGCGTCCCAGGAATGCTACGAAATCGTTGTTCTTGACTACCCACAGGGTGAGCCCTTCTTCTCTGTAGTGACTCCCCTTTACGAGTCCGAGCAGGCGCCAGTAGTGATGACTGCTCTACAGGAACTCCCTGACATGGCGGACCGTGTCATGGACTGGACTGGTTCGGACCTCGCTGCACTGGCTGCTCCTGGATCACTCGACGGAGCAAACATCGGCGGCAAGCAGGTTGGTATTCCTGTTACCGCTGAGGCCTTTGGGCTTCTCTACAACAAGGCCGTTTTGGACGAGGCTGGGGTTGATCCCACGGCTATCCAGTCCCGTGCCGACCTTGAAGAGGCATTCCAGGCTGTAGAGGCAACCGGCCGTTCGGCCGTGCACTTCTCAGGTCTTTGGTGGTCACTAGGTGCTCACTTCAGCAACATCTACCACACCACCGCTGCTGAGGACCTCGAAGGCAAGCTGACCGTTTTGGACGGCCTTGTTGACGAGACTTACTCACTGATGGATGACCCCAAGTTCATTGAGTGGCTTGACACCTTCGACCTAATGAAGGAGTACTCGATTGACTCGGCATCCATCGCCGACACCGACTACGACCAGGGCGTTGAGAACCTTGCCACGGGCGAAGTTGGCTTCTGGTTCATGGGTAACTGGGCCGAGCCCAACTTGCTCCAGACAACTCCTGAGGGATCCTTTGGTGTGATGCCGATGCCTACCGGCGCAAACGCTGGTGACTACGGCAACGACTCCATCTCAGTTGGTGTTCCCTTCTACATCATGATCGACGAAACTCAGTCGACCGAGGGAGAGCGCGCAGGCGCAATTGACTTCCTCAGCTGGCTGCTGACGACCCCAGAGGGTCAAGCTCGTTGGGCTGGTCCCATTGAGGAAGACGGCATGAACTTCATCCCGATGTACGAAGGCTTCACCGTGAGCCCGAGCACGTACATGTCGCAGGACATTGCTGCATACATCGCCGGGGGTAAGACCCTCGAGTGGATGAACAGTTACTATCCCGCAGGTCTGCAGGATGTCTACGGTTATGAAGGTGGACAGCCTTACTATGACGGCGTCGTCGATCGCGCCGGCTATGCAGAAGTGCTGGAAGGCGCATGGGTTGGAGCAGAGAAGAGTTGGCGATAGTCGCCAGTTCACTCGGCTTCGGCTGACTTAATGGTTGCGTGGCCCTAGTCGCTAAAATGGCTGGGGCCACGCGCCCTTAGAAATCGAAAAGTAGAGGACGATGAAGTCTGAAACATCAAAGAAGAGTTTGAAGAGCTTTAAACGTTTTGGCATTTTTGCCGCCTTACCTCTAGCTGTTTTTGCGCTGGTGCTCATCGTTCCCTTTCTGAGAGGCATCTTCCTCACATTCACAAACTGGGACGGTTTTGAGTTTGACTCCTTCGTAGGACTCGATAACTACGTGTTGTCGGTTCAAGATGAAGCGTTTTGGTCAGCGATGACGATGACCTTCGGATACGTCATCGCTTCACTGATTCTGGTCAACCTCGTCGGTTTTGGTCTTGCGCTCCTCGTGACGATCCCCATGAGGGCAGCAAATGTCTACCGAACTTTCTTTTTCGTGCCGAACCTCATCGGTGGTGTAATTCTTGGCCTCATTTGGCAGTTTATTTTTGGAGAGGCGCTTCCCTCGATATCCAAAGCTTTTTCACTGCCGATATTTAATGACAATTGGCTCCTGTCGCCGACCACGGCATTCTGGGCGATGGTTATCGTCACGGTCTGGCAAATGGGTGGCTACATGATGATTATTTATGTGACTGGTCTCATGAGCATTGAGAAAGACGTTCTGGAAGCTGCCATTATTGACGGCGCCTCTGCACTTCGAACACTGCTATCCATCAAGATTCCGCTCATGGCTTCGGCATTTACTATCTCGATGTTCTTGACGATTAGGAATAGCTTCATGGCCTATGACTTGAACCTTGCACTTACAGGGGGCGGGCCGTACCGAACTACCGAGCTCATTTCCTTGCATGTGTTCAAAGAGGCTTTCGGGTTTGGAAATTTTGCCACCGGCCAGTCTCAGGCAGTCATGATGTTCCTGGTTATTGCGGCAGCAGCACTCACCCAAGTTGTCCTGAGTAAGAGAGCTGAGGTTCAGCGATGAAAAAGTCACGCAATATTCGTCGCGGATTCGCGATCGGAGGTGGGATTCTTGCCGCCATTTATGCTTTCCCCTTCTTTCTCGTGCTTCTCAACTCCTTCAAAGAGAAACGCGACATCCGCAATAACCCGTTGTCTCCGCCTCAGGACTGGCTTTTCAGTAATTATCTCGAGGCTGCGGAGCGAATGGAATACTTCCAATCGCTGACCAACTCAATTGTGGTGACAATCACTAGTGTGGCGGCGATCATTGTCACCTCGTCGATGCTTGCCTATTACCTTGCGCGCACTAAAAATAAGTTCAGTTCGGCAACCTTTCTTATTCTCGTTGCCTCGATGATTGTTCCGTTTCAGGCACTCATGATTCCATTTGTCGGATTGTTTGGTGACTTTGGGATGTTGAATTCGCGAACCGCATTGGTCTTCTTCTACGTGGGTTTCGGCGTTGCTCTATCGACCTTCCTCTACCACGGTTTCATCTCCAACATCCCCTACGAACTCGACGAGGCGGCTGCAATGGACGGGGCATCGGACTTTATGATTTTCCGCCGGATCATCTTTCCAATGCTCTCTCCGGTGACCGCAACGGTTGCCATCGTGAACGGTCTGTGGATTTGGAACGATTTCCTACTTCCCTCGCTGGTTCTCACGCAGGATTTGAGGACTCTGCCGCTAAGAACCTATGTGTTCTATGGAACGTATACTTCGGATTACGGCCTGGCGATGGCCGGATTGGTGCTTTCGGTGGCTCCCATTGTTTTGTTCTATTTTGTGATGCAGAAGCAGATCATCTCTGGTGTGTCGGCGGGGGCTGTCAAGTAGCAGACCGAAAGGCGACGAGAGCTACTCCACGAGGCTCGTTGTCCCTGGGCCCTTCCAGGCAGCTCCTCCCGGGCCCAGAATGCCCATTAGGTTCGGAGATCTTCGGACCGGTCCAATTTCCGTTGTTTCCCGACTCAGGTTCGGAGGGTAGGGTCTACGAGCCAAGGAGGTTAGAGATGGTCGCATCCCAGCCGTACACGATTTTGGAGGAGCTCTCCGGTTCTGTTGAAGTTCGGCACTATCCCGCCCATACCTTAATCTCCGTGGACGTGGCTGGGCCCTTCCAGAATGCGGGGAACGCGGGCTTTCGGCCGCTTGTCAGTTATATCTCGGGTGCCAACCAAGCGCGTCGACAGATTGCTATGACCACCCCCGTTACTCACCTGCCACAGTCTGAGTCCCTCCACACCATCAGCTTTGTGTTACCAGAGGGGATGACTCCCGAGGATGCCCCTTTACCGGTCGATGCGAGTGTTCGCATCGTGGATAAACCAGACTCCACGGTGGCCGCCCTCCGTTGGCGGGGCGGCTTTGACGATCGTGGCGCACACAAAGCCGAACAGAAACTTCTGGCCTCCCTTCACAGTGCTGGGCGAACCACCGCGGGCGGGGTGTTCTTTGCCCGATATGACCCACCCATGACGCCGGTGTTTCTGCGACGGAATGATGCACTCGTGGAGCTTGCCTAAGTTTCAACCTGTGCTGAAGGTGTGGCGTGGGGAGCGGTCAGGTGCCACTGCTATCGTTCCCCTATAACTGCATACAGGGCTATGTACTATGCGGGAGAGACACCGGATGTTGCGGTGTCACCGAAGGAGCAAGCCTCCCCGCCAATCTCTCAGGTCATCAGTACCGCATAGTGAAGCCACTCTGGAAAGCGGAATGCCACCATTCCCGCCGACGGTGAAAGAGCACCACTGCTCGAAACTCTCAGGCCAATGACAGAGGGGGAGTCAGGGAAACTATTGTTTCCCTCTGACTCCAGGAGCCCGTATGACTCGCGAGACACCACTTCACGCGGTGCATGAGCGCCTGGGCGCAAGCTTCACCGATTTCGCCGGGTACCAAATGCCGGTGCGCTATACCTCTGACTTGGCCGAGCACCATGCTGTGCGCCACGGCGCTGGCCTTTTCGATCTCTCTCACATGGCAGAAATTGAGTGCCAGGGTTCAGGCGTTGAGGCGTTTTTGGACTACGCCCTCTCCAACTCCCTCTCCGCCTTGGTGGACGGGCAAGCGAAGTACTCGCTACTTCTGGCGGAGGATGGTGGGGTCATCGATGACCTCATCGTCTATCGACTGGGCGAGCACAAGTATCTGATTGTGGCCAATGCCTCCAACCGCGACGCCGCGGTGCAGGCACTGCAGGCGCGGTCTGCGGGTTTTGATGTCCAGGTGTCCGACACGAGTGATGAGTGGGCGCTCATTGCCCTACAGGGGCCACTCGCTGCCGGGATTCTCGAAGCGTCACCGATCACTCTGGAAAGCCCACTTGCTGAGCTAGGGTACTACCGCGTTGTGGGGGGTGCATTTGGTTCCGAGCCCATCCTGGTGGCCCGCACCGGATACACCGGCGAGGATGGCATGGAAATCTTCGTTCACTCCGCCCACGCAGAAGCACTGTGGAAGGCACTGATGGAGACCGG
>Ga0181597_10005783_pt1 | contig 11760 bp, 8 predicted proteins | sample 041ome_5_FD_148647 | JGI IMG/M metagenome (GOLD analysis project Ga0181597, IMG submission 148647) | Coastal salt marsh microbial communities from the Groves Creek Marsh, Skidaway Island, Georgia - 041403US metaG (spades assembly) | ecosystem: Environmental > Aquatic > Marine > Intertidal zone >... | reverse complement strand
TAATCTCTTAAATAAGAGGCTGAATGCATCTGGTAATATATCTCTAGAGGCCATCCCTATAAAAAATATAAATAATATTAGTGCTGAGACTAATATTGAAATTGACTTTTCAGTTAAAAATTTTATCCAATCTAATTTAAAATTGAAAGAAATTAATATTGATGCATCCAATGATAAAATATATTTAACTGAGCTAAGTGAAATAAATGAAATTCTAGATGATGACTTCATAGAAACAAATAATAATTATGATTTTAATATTCAATGGGTTGATAACAAACTTAATTTAGAATCAAATCTTGGCTCTAACATTTTAATCAATGGTTTTTATAATAATGAGAATGATATTGATTTAAATTTTGAACTTTCAAACTTATTTATTCAAAATTTCTATGAAATAAATAAAAACCCAATTTCTGGTTATGTTGAGTCTAAAATAAAGTTAAACAGGAGTGAGACAAACAGAACACTTAGTTTAAATGCTTCAATAAAAGATATTAATATCAAAGAATATCAATTAGGTAATTTAGAACTTAGTGCTTTTGGAAATACAGATTTTGATTCATACTCAGTTGATTTAAAATTATTAAAAAACGAAAATATTACTCTTGAGTCTGAAGGAACAGTTATTGCAATTAATGAAAAACCCAATTTAGACTTAGATTTAAATTTTAATGACTTTGATATATCATTTGTTGAAAAAATTGGCTCAAATACTTTAAAGGAAATTTCTAGTTCAATTTCTGGACAAGTTAATCTATGGGGTGCGTATGATAATATTCAACATAATGGAAGTTTGATATTAAATAATTCGAAATTTTTCATTCCATATCTAAATATTGAATACTTAATAAATGATAATTCAGAGCTCACACTATATAATCAAAATATTGAATTTAATAATATATCAATAGGTCATATTGATTCAAAATCTTCTTCTTCTTTAAATGGTAAAATCAACCACACAAATTATAAGGACTGGAATTTAGGTTTACTATTCCAATCTGACAGGTTATTTATTTTAAATAAAGAATTTAATGAAGATGAAAACTACTATGGTAAAGCATTCATCGATGGTCAAATTTCAATTATAGGTCCAACTGGTAAGGTAGCAATTGATATTGATGCAATAACAAAGCCAGGCACATATATTACAATACCCAGATCTAATAACTACTCAATTGATGACTTTTCTTTTATTGAATTTAATGACTTAAACAATTCAAATCTATACAATGAGAATAATTTATTTGAAGATATTAATCAGTTAAATAATAAAACTCTTGACTTAAATATTAACCTTGAAATTGATAATAATGCCCAAGTAGATATAACAATAGATCAGGAAACAGGAAGCTATATAAGTGGGACTGGAAATGGCAACCTATTTATGGAAATAGATTCGGATGGAAAATTTAATATTTATGGAGATTATATAACTACTGAAGGTGAATATAATTTTAAAGATCTTGCTTTAATTGATAAAAAATTTAAATTAAAAGATGGTGGGACAATAGTATGGGATGGTGAGCCTCTTGGGGCTCAAATGGATTTACTTGCAACCTATGAAGTACCTGGTGGTTCAAATCCAGCCCTGCTTCTGGATAATCCAAACTTCAACAAAAAAATTCCTACTGATGTTGAAATTAAGCTTACTGGAAATTTAACAAAACCAAACAGCCCAGATTTTGAGATTTACTTTCCAAATACAAGTAGTACTGTAACATCAGAAATTAATTATAAATTAAATGATCCTGAAGTGAGACAACTTCAAGCTATCTCTCTTTTGACTCAAGGTATATTTATTAATGAAGTTAGTGTTTCTATTGAGGGAATAACAAATAATATCTATGAAAAAGTATCTGATGTCTTTACTGATTTATTAGGAGGTTCCCAGGGTCCACTAAAGGTTGGTTTAAATTACTTGCAGGGAGATAAAAGTGATATACTTGATATTAAAACAGAGGATAGATTTGGAGTAACTTTATCTACAGAAATTAGTGATAGAATCCTTTTTAATGGAAAAATTGGTGTCCCAATAGGTGGAATAGAAGAAACTTTAATAATTGGAGATGTTCAAATTGATTTTATTCTAAATGAAGATGGATCTCTTAAAGCTAAAGTATTTAATAGAGAAAATGAATTTAGGTACATTGGTGATAAGTTGGGTTACACTCAAGGTGTTGGTTTAACATATCAAGTTGATTTTCAAACTTTTCGAGATCTTCTATCTAAGCTTGTTGAAAAAAACAGGTAATCTTAGCTTTTAAATATTAAGAATCATTTAAAATAATAGAATTTATAAGTAAATTTGTGCAACTTTAACTAGAATTGGCAAGTAAAATAAATAAAATAGGCGTACTAACATCAGGAGGTGACTCTCCCGGAATGAATGCAGCTCTAAGAGCAGTTGTTAGATCTGCTGAATTTCATAAAATAGATTGTTTTGGTATTTATACAGGTTATCAAGGATTAATTTCAGATGACATTAAAAAACTAAATGCAAGATCAGTTAAAAATATTGTTAATAAAGGTGGTACTATCTTAAAATCTGCAAGGTGCAATGAGTTCAGAACTAAAGAGGGTAGGGTAAAGGCAAAACAGACTTTAGATAAATATGAAATAGACTCTCTGGTAATAATCGGTGGAAATGGATCTTTAGAGGGAGGTAAAGTTTTTGAAGAAGAACATGGTGTAAAAGTTGTTGGAATTCCAGGTACTATTGATAATGATCTTGCTGGAACTAGATGTTCTCTGGGCTATGACACCGCGCTTAACACAGCTGTAGAGGCAATTGATAAAATTAGAGATACTGCTATTTCACACAATAGACTTTTTTTTATTGAGGTTATGGGTAAAGGTTCAGGTCATATTGCTTTAAATGCGGGAATTGGAGCTGGTGCAGAAGAAGTTTTAATTCCACAGAAAAATATGGATCTTGATAGATTGTTAAAATCTCTAAAACATAGTGAAAAATCTGGAAAGTCCTCAAGCATAATTGTTGTCTCCGAGGGAGAAAAAATTGGAGACAATGTGTTTAAATTTTCTTCTTATATAGAAAAAAACTTTCCACACTATGAAACTAGAGTTTCAATTCTTGGCCATATCCAAAGAGGAGGTTCTCCTTCTTGTTTTGATAGGGTCTTAGCTTCAAGAATGGGTGTATTTGCAGTTGACTGTTTGTTGGAAAATAAAAGTAAAATAATGATAGGAATCGTCGGTGATAAAATAGTCGCTGTCCCAATCGATGATGCCTTAAAAGGAGGTCAAGATATTGATGATGACCTTGTAAGGGTTTGTGATATAATTTCAATTTAATTTTTTAAAAAAATGGCAATAAATATTGGTATTAATGGTTTTGGTAGAATAGGTAGATTAGTTTTTAGGTCTGCTATTAATAATGATGAGTTTAACGTTACATGTATTAATGATCTTTTAGATATAAATCATTTAGCTTATCTATTGAAATATGATTCAGTCCATGGACCTTTTGATGGATCTGTTGAAGTAAGTGATAGTAGTTTGATTGTTAATGGAAAAAAAGTACAGATTACTGCTGAAAGAGATCCCAAAAATATTGATTGGTCAGGAATGAATACTGATTTAGTAGCTGAGTGTACTGGTATTTTTACCACTCTTGATACTGCTTCTTCTCACATAGATTCAGGTGCTAAGAAAGTTGTAATTTCTGCACCTAGTGCAGATGCTCCAATGTTTGTAATGGGAGTAAACCACAGGGAAGCAAAATCATCTGATACAATTGTTTCAAATGCTTCTTGTACTACTAATTGTTTAGCTCCTATTGCTAAGGTATTAAATGATAACTTTGGAATAGAGGAAGGTCTAATGACTACAGTTCATGCTGCTACTGCTACACAATTTACTGTTGATGGTCCTTCAAGAAAAGATTTTAGAGGAGGAAGGAGCTCGCTTTTAAATATTATTCCAAGTTCTACTGGTGCAGCAAAAGCTGTTACAAAAGTAATCCCATCTCTTGAGGGTAAGCTAACTGGAATGGCATTTAGAATTCCAACTGCAAATGTTTCCGTTGTTGATCTTACAGTTAGGTTAAATAAAAAAACAAGCTATGAAGAAATTAAAAATTCAATGTTAGATGCATCTAAAAATGATCTTAATGGAATACTTGGTTATTGTGATGACCCAGTTGTTTCCCAGGACTTTATTGGAGATAAAAGAACTTCAATTTTTGATGCTAATGCAGGCATGGAACTAAATTCTAATTTCTTTAAAATAATATCATGGTATGATAATGAGTGTGGCTATTCAAATAAGTTACTTGATTTATCTAAACATATCTTCTCAATATAAATTAAAATGATTTTAATAGTTGATAGTGGGTCTACTAAAACTGATTGGATAGCACTAGATAAAAACGGTGATGAGTTATTCTCAACCCAAACACTAGGGCTAAATCCTCAGATGCTCTCTAATGAAATATTAAACGAGCGAATAAAAAATAATTTTGATATTTATAAAAACAGAAATAATGTTAAAAAACTTTTTTTTTATGGAGCTGGTTGTGGAGTTGAATCTACACAAAACAGAATTTTAAGAGTATTTAAATCAATTTTCACAAAAAGTGATTTTGATATTAAAGAAGACACTTATGCTGCAGTATACTCTGCAGTAGATGAAGGAGTTCCCTCTATTGTTAACATTATTGGTACAGGCTCTAATTGTTCTTATTATGATGGTAAAAATGTTATTCAAAAAGTCCATTCACTTGGTTATGTGCTTATGGATTATGCAAGCGGTAACTATTATGGAAAATACCTTATAAGAGCCTACTATTTTAATAAAATGCCTGAAATTTTAAGAGATGAATTTGCTAAAAACTATGATTTAACTCCTAACACAATTAAGAATAAGCTTTACAGAGAAGAAAATCCTAACACATACTTAGCTAGTTTTGCTCGTTTTTTAATTGAAAATAAATCAAATGAATATTTCAAAGAAATAATTTTTAAAGGATTGGAGAGATTTATTGATTATCAAATACTCCAATATGACGATTTTAGTTCAGTTGATATTCATTACGTAGGGTCTATTGCATTTTATCTCCAGGATGAGATTACAAGAATTGGAAAAAAATATAATCTAAAAACAGGTAGGTTTATCAAAAGACCAATTGAAGGTCTTGTTGAATATCACAAAAGAAACATTCTTAAATAGTTAAGTTACAGCTATCATTGAAATCTCTACATTTACATTCATAGGTAATGTTTTTACTGCTATCGTTTCTCTTGCAGGTTCCATTCCAGTTTCAAGGTAACTTCCATATACTTCATTTACATCATTAAAATAGCTCATGTCTGATAAAAAAATTGATGATTTTACAACATTCTTAAAGTCCATTTTTGCTTCAATTAAAATATTCTTTAAGTTTTTCATCACTTGGTGAGTTTCATCTATAATTGAACCATTATTTAAAGTCATTGAAATAGGATCTAATGCTATTTGACCAGAAATAAATAACATATTATTTTTTAATACGGCTTGATTATATGGTCCTATAGGAGCTGGTGAATTATTTGTATTAATTATTTTTTTCATTTATAACGTTCTATCAGGTTCAGATCTTTTTTCATATTTAAGATCACTTAAAAGTCCAGATTTAATACCTATGAAAAAATTCCATGAAGCTCTGGGACTGAAAGGTACCCAAGAAAAATCTAATCTCCAACTATCTAAGTCTCTCTCAAATCTAATCTGAGTATATGTAAAACCTTTTTGTTTAAAATCATATCCAGATGAAACTCCAACTTCCCATTTTGGAGTAAGACTTAAGTTAGAAGAAACCATAAGTGAATTTGTAGAAAAATCATTTTGACCTCTAGCATTATTGTAAGTCAGAGAGTATGCAAGATTAAGAGACCAGGGCATCTTATAGACGTAATCAGTTAAGTTAACTTCTTCATCTTCTTCATCTTCTTCTTGATATTGACTTGAATTAGAGAAGTCTTGAGAAACACCAAATAAATCATCTGGTCGACCCCCACCTGAAGTTGACTCATTTATTTGTTCTTCTGTCTGTCCTCTTTTAAAAGTATTATTATTTAATGAGTACTGAGTTGAAAGATTTGCACTGGTTAATCTCAAGAGTCCGCCTCCATTCTTAACATTAAAAACATTAATTCTTATATTATTCTCATCTAACCCATATAGATCAAATGTAGCACCAGTATTAAGTGAAAGTCCTCTAGCAATATCGATAGTTCCAGTCATCCTTATTGGTGACCACTTAAATTCTTCAGCGGCAATATTATATCCAGTTGAAATATTTAAATTTTTTAATATGTTTATTTTTCTTAATTCAGTCTCAGTTGAATCTTTAGGTTTTACTTTAGCCTCCAATGTGTTTTGAATACTAATTCCAATACTACTAGAGTAATTCTTTCCAGGAACTCCGTATAAACCACCCTGAAATCTTGTATATTCAGCTGTATTACCTTCAGCATCAATTATATAGGTGTCATAATATTTTTCAAAGCTAGGATTATTTGAGTATGAAATACTTGGAGTAATAGTATGCCTAATTGATTGAACTTTATTCTTTGGTTTAAAATTCACAATACCATAAATTTTTGTTGTTACGCTTGCGCTGTAATTGTATATTCCAAATCTATCGAAACCAGAAATTGTATCCTTTACTACACCCAAATTTTCATCATAATCGTTATACTTTATAGTTTTGGTATTCCATACTTCTTTATAGGCACCTCCAACACTAACGCTAAAATGTTTAAAAACCTTAAAGTTAGTTGTAAAAGGAATATTGTGCTGAACACCAGATTTAGCATTATCAAACATTCCTTTTTTGAGAAGGAGATCATCAGCAAAGATTGCCCTATTTTCAAGTTTAGATGAATATTGAATATTTATATTTTGAAAAAATCCTTTTTTAGATCTACCTTTTCTTTCAAAAGGATAGAATCTTGCCGAGTTTAAAGTTAAAGTAGGTAGAGTTAGATTTACTTCTTTAGATTGAGTATTCTGGGACATATTAGCAGTTAAGCTAAGTCTAACTCCAGCAGAACCAGGAAAACTTTTAGAGTATGATATAGATGAGCTCAAATTATTATTTAAAAAATTTGCTGTGTTGAGTTGATTAACAGACTCTCTAAAATAGTCGCTACTTCCAAAATTAACAGATGCGCTAAATGTAGAGTTGGGGGAGGATTTAGTATCTTTTGAGTGACTCCACCTTACATTATATACTGTGGATTTTCCATATCCTGGCAATCCTCTTTCTCCATTAATTAGATTCTCATATCTAATAGTGAAATTCCCATTGTATTTATATCTTTTCCTATACATTGAACTAATATTTACACCGTAACTTCCATTTGTATAATAATCTCCAAGTATTGTAAGGTCAAAAATTTCTGATATAGGGAGATAATATCCTCCATTTTGAAGAGAATATCCTCTCTCATTACTTTCATTAATATTTGGAATTATAAAGCCAGAATCTTTTGTTTGCTGGGATGGAAAATATGCAAACGGAAGACCAATTGGAGTGGGAACATTTTTTACAAATAAATTAGTAAATCCAGTAACAATATTTCCTCCAGGAACAAGCTTACCTTTTCTTATTTTGAAAAAATAATCTGCTTCTTCAGTTTCATCTCCCATAAGATTACCCCCTGTAGTAACTTTTCCATCTTTAAGGAAATAAACTGAATCATTTTGTTTTTTTGTTAAAGTAGAAAGAATATTCATCCCGTTCTCTTCTGATTTTGAATTCCATATTAAAGCTTTTTGATTATCAAAATTATACTTAATTGAATCAGGATTTACAATATTTCCACCTTGTTTAAAAGTTGGGTATTGGCTCAGATTTCCTTTACTATCAGCAATTCTTCCTGCGTTTACAATATTCTCTTTATAGTCTAATATTATTAGGCCAGATGTTAATTCTATATCTCCATATACAATTTTAGCGTTGTTATAGAGTATTATCTTATTGTTTTTTTGATCAATTACAATTGAATCGGTAGCATCATATTTAATATTATCTAGAAGAAGAGGTTTTTTGTCTTGTTCAACAAAATTAAGAGTATCTATTTCTTGAGAATTATTTTGAGAGTAAATAATATTTAGACCTAAAATAAATGATATAACTATAAAAGCTATTAAGTTTTTTTTCAAGATTTGAAATTGAGTTATTAACAAGACACTTAGGTTGATCAAAATTAATCATAATTTTATTATAATAATTTACTTGATGAATTCATTTAGGTTAATTTTTCTATTATTATTGCTGTCAATAACAAACCCTATATTTTCTCAGCAAAATCTAAACTCTCAATTTACTGTTGTTGTTGATGCTGGTCATGGTGGTAAAGACCCCGGTAATACTGGGAATGGATATTTAGAAAAGAAAATCGCATTAAGCATTGCTCTAAAGCTTGGAAAAAAATTAGAAGATAATGGTGTTAAAGTAGTATACACTCGTAAGAGTGATGTATTTGTTAACTTATTTGAAAGAGCTAATATTGCTAATAGCTCAAATGCTCAGCTTTTTATTTCTATCCATTGCGACTCTCATACATCTCAAGCATATGGTGCCGGAACATTTGTTTTAGGTCTTCATGCCAATCAGAGAAACTTTGAGGTAGCAAAAAAAGAAAACTCTGTTATATTTTTTGAAGAAGATTATATAAATAAATATGAAGGTTTTGACCCAAATAATCCTGAGTCTGTAATTGGTCTAACTCTTATGCAAGAGGAATACCTTGATCAAAGTATTGTTGCTGCATCTTATATTCAAAATAGTTTTGTTAATAAGCTTAAGAGAAGAGATAGAACAGTTAAGCAAGCTGGTTTTATTGTTCTGAAATATACCTACATGCCTAGTGTTCTAGTTGAAACAGGTTTTCTGACAAATAATTCTGAGGGTGCATATCTTAATTCAGTTAGGGGCCAAAATGAAATGGCTGATGCAATTGCCTCTGCTGTAATTGACTATAAAAATGATTTTTTTCAAAATTTATCAACAACTAATTTAAGTAATGATTTAAATGAGTCTAAAATATCATACAGGATTCAAATTGCAGCAAGTGCTAAACTTTTGGAGCTTAAGCCATATAACTTTAGAGGATTAAAGTCAGTCGATGTAGTAAAGGACGGTAACTTGTATAAGTATTTTTATGGTAAGCACAATACTTTAGAAGAAGCAAAAAAATCTCTAGATGAGGTAAAAAAGAGTGGTTATCAATCTTCTTTTATAGTTAAATTCGAAGATAATAGGGTAATGAGTTTAAACTGACAAAGTTTCTTGATATTTAACTAACTAAATAATTCTTATTTTTACACATATAAACCTAAACTACCTTGAAACTATCTAAAGAAATTAAAGCAGCAATATTTGTACTTACCTCTATACTTTTATTCATATTTGGGTTTAATTATTTAAAGGGTACATCTTTATTAGATAGGCAAAAAACATTATATGCTGTTTATGATGAGGTAGATGGACTATTAGTTGGTGCAAATGTAATGATCAACGGCCTATCAATAGGTAATGTGACAGAGTTGGATTTTCTTCCTAATTCCACAAAAATTTTGGTTACTGTAAAAGTTAAAGATAAATTGAATTTTTCTTCAAAAAGTACAGCTTCAATATATGAAACTGGTGTTCTTGGTGGCCTTGCTATTTCAATAGAACCGATATTTGATAGACAATCGATTGCTCAGTCAGGTGATACTCTTAAATCTAGTGTTAGACCTGGATTGACTGAATTAATTAATAGGCAAATTGAACCTCTCTCTAGACAGCTTCAAAGTACAATTACTAGTGTTGATTCTATATTCACTGGGGCATCTAATGTTTTAAATATTGAAACTCAAGAAAATATTAAAGAATCTATAGAAGTCTTAACCTCTGCTATAAAAGCAATAGATAAATCTGCTTCTATAATCGAGAATACATTAAATGAAAAGAATGATAAGATTAATAATACGTTAGATAATATTGAATCAATTAGCAATAATCTCTCAAAAATTACACAGGACTTAAATGAGTTTGGAATATCAAATGTTCTTAATGAGATAAAAGAATCTACCGAAGGTATAAATTCTGTAATTCAAAATTTAAATTCAGGATCTTCCAGTTTAGGTAAATTAATAAATAAGGATGAATTGTATGAAAATCTGAATTCTTCAATTCTTAGCTTGAATAAGTTGATTGATGATATAAATGAAAATCCAAAAAAATATGTTCATTTTTCAATTTTTGGTAGAAAATAGATGATTGAAATTCTTCCCAATATAATCTTCTCATTAATCTTAATTTTTGCTTTAGGTTTCTTTGTTAGAAATATTCAAAGATTGATTAAAGTAATTAAGATGGGAAAACCAATTGATAGAACTGATAATCCATCCAAGAGGCTTTCTAATCTAGTTCGTATAGCTCTTGGTCAGTCTAAGATGGTCACAAAACCTATATCCGGCTTTTTACATGTAATTGTTTATGTAGGCTTTATAATAATAAATATTGAATTACTTGAAATACTAATTGATGGTGTAACAGGATCACACAGATTTTTTTCAAAGCATTTCAATCCATTTTTTTATGATTTTTTAATTGCTTCTTTCGAAATACTTGCATTATTAGTTTTAATCTCAGTTATTATTTTTTGGACAAGAAGAAATATTATGAAGATTAAAAGGTTTTTAAGTTCTGAAATGAAGGGTTGGCCTAAATTTGATGCAGATAATATTCTTTATTTTGAAGTTGTCCTGATGCTATTATTTCTTTCAATGAATGCTACAGATTTAATTCTTCAAGATCGTGGTTTTGATGGCTACTATAAGGCGGGGTCCTTTCCTGTATCATCATTTTTAGTTCCTATTTTTGATTCTTTTGATACTTCAACAGTTTATTTATATGAGAGAATTTTTTGGTGGTTACACATATTAGGTATTCTTTTTTTTCTTAATTATTTATACTATTCTAAACACTTGCATATTTTATTAGCGTTTCCAAATACATATTACTCAAATCTTGAAGAAAAAGGGAAGTTTGGTGTTCTTGAATCAGTTAAAAATGAAGTAATGCTTATGTTTTATCCAGAGAGAGCTTCTAACGAAAATAATCAAGTAGAAAAATTTGGTGCATCTGATGTTCTAGATCTAAATTGGGTTCAGTTAATGAATGCTTATTCATGTACTGAATGTGGAAGATGTACTAGCGAATGTCCTGCAAATCAAACTGGAAAAAAATTATCACCAAGGAAAATAATGATGGATACAAGAGACAGGCTGGAGAAAGTCTCTTTGAATATTTCAAAAAATAAAGGAGAATTCATAGATGATGGAGATAGACTACTTGATAACTATATTTCAAAAGAAGAACTATGGGCTTGTACATCCTGTAATGCATGTGTGGAGGCATGTCCAATAAACATTGATCCCTTATCCATCATTATGGATATGAGACAATATTTAATAATGGAAGAATCATCCGCTCATCCGGATTTAAATAATATGATGAACAACATAGAAAATAACGGAGCTCCATGGCCATATAATCAATTAGACAGGGAGTTATGGGCTCAATAAACATAATAAATATGAAAAAAGAAGAAGTAGAAAATTATTTACACAAGAAAATAGAAAAAGGAGAGACAGTCAGTCCAATCCTGCCAGAGGGTATTAAAAATTATTTAATAGATATTGATGGAACTATTTGTGATGATATTCCTAATGAAGAGCCTGACAGAATGGCGACAGCAA
>Ga0181597_10005782_pt1 | contig 11760 bp, 8 predicted proteins | sample 041ome_5_FD_148647 | JGI IMG/M metagenome (GOLD analysis project Ga0181597, IMG submission 148647) | Coastal salt marsh microbial communities from the Groves Creek Marsh, Skidaway Island, Georgia - 041403US metaG (spades assembly) | ecosystem: Environmental > Aquatic > Marine > Intertidal zone >... | reverse complement strand
AAGGTACAAAGTAAAGCATACACAGACCAAATGCCACCAATGGTGTTTCCTTTTGGTTATATGATTATAAGTTCTACTTTTACATTTTTTGAAGAAGAGGATGAAGATGGCGACCAGGAGTAAACCAAAAAAAACAGTAGCTAAACCAGAATATACAGGTTTAACTTATGGAACTACAGAAGATGTTAACAAAATGATTCCTACTATAGATAAAAGAAATCAAGCTATACCTCCTGCATCTACTGCAAATAAACAAGATAATACAAGAAATGTAGAGTCAATAGAAGAAGAAACAGCAGTTGCATCAAACGCAGGTGGTCAACCTACAGCAGTTGCACCTATGAATATGGGTAATCTATTAGATATAAAAAGAGAAAGTGAACGACCAAACGAAGATTTAACAGCTGGTGCTTTTGTAAATAACATAAGTCCAACACAAGCAGGAGATTTAGATTACTTAGTTTTAGCAGATTTAGCTGACAATAGTGATGTAGATGCGTTAAGACAAACATTTAGTTTTTAGTTATGGCAAATCAATCTGTTGGTCCATACACTTTTGGTGAAGAGTACAATCAAATAAATGAGAAAAGTAAAGCATTAGAGTTATCTTATAACAAAAAGAAAAATCAATTTACATTAGACCAAATAGAAAGAACCAAAGAGTTAGCAGAGTTATATCCTACTGCTCAATCAGGACTTATATCCTCTGCTGTAATAAAAGGACTTAATAATCAAGAATTTGAAGAACTTTTAAAACTACAGTATAAAGCTGTACCTAAATCACAACCTGTATTTCCTAATGCACAAGGTAATGATGTTTTAAATTCAGCTATGTTTAATTCAACTTATGGAAAAGTATTTAATTCTATAGGGGAAAAATTTAAACTTCCAGAAGGAGCTAAATTTTGGAATAAAGGAACTTATACAGATGAACCTGTTTATGGAAAGTTTAAAGGGATGTTTAGATTACTTGGACTTGTTGGAGAATCTTTTGCAAACAGTACTGTAGGTAAACCTTCTAGAGCTTTTGTAAAAACAGCTGATGATTTGTTTGAAGCTCCTATTAGTCAAGTAGCAGAAATAAAAAGAACTGAAGCTGAACAGTTAGCTTTACGAGCACAACAAGGTGACCCAAATGTAACAATGTATGATGTTGCTCTTGCTAGAGAAGAAGCAAACAAAGCAGAGAGAATAGGTCAGATAGCAGGTTTTGGGTTAACCCTTTCAGGACTGTTGGGACAAGGAGCACCAGCAGGTTTAAGAAAAACTGTAGGTAAAACATTTGCAGATAATTACAAAAATGCTGGACCATCTGTAGCTGGTGTAGCTGCTGAAAAAATTAGAGAAGGTCAAAACCCTGGTGCAGTATGGAAAAGTTTTGGTGAAGGTTATTTTCCACAAGGTCCAGTTGTAGCAGAGGCATTAGAACAACAAGAAGCATACAAATATCGTGGTAGAAATATAACTGCTGGTAGATACATAGAAGATTTAATAGGTATAGAGCAGGGTAATAAACTTTATGGTGGAGTTTCAGGAGCAATAGATTTTTATAAAGTACTCGCAACCGACCCATTTTTAGTAGTAGGTAAAATAAGTAAAGGTGTTAAGTTTGCTAACAGTGTACAAGGAAAAATACAGAAAGCATACAAAGCAGGAGATGTAGAAAAAATACCTGTCATCATAGATGATTTTTTAGCTTCGCCAAAATCAAATACTTTTTTACAAGCATTTGCAGATTCAAATGATTTTAAAAGAATATTTGATGCAGTTAAAGATACCGAACTAGCTCTCAATTTAGTTAAAGCTAAAAACATAGATGAAGTAACAAATTTATTTAAAACTTTTGTAACTAAAAATCAAGGAATTGGTGTACCTGCTTTAGTAAGGTCTAAGAATAGTTTTGGTTATAACAAAAACTTAGTAGATGCTTTAAGTAAAAAAGTTAAAGGTTCAAAAGCAGCTTACTCAAAGTTTGGTGAATGGACTCCAGATGCTGGTGCAGCATATAAAGATATTGATGACTCTGTACGAGTATACAATCAATGGATGGTTGAATTTAAAATGCCTAAGACTATTGCTAATCAACTTATGCAAGAATTTGCTGGCCATACAGTCGCAGGTAATAGGTCGTTAATGAATAAAGTTTTATACGAAAAAACTCCTGAACAACTTAAAGCATTATTAAAAGCTGATGGGTTTTCAAGTAAAACTTTAAAGTATGTAGATGAGTATTTTAAAGAGTTACAAGGTGTAGGCAAAGGAGATTTAAACATAAAATCATACTGGGCAAAATTAGGAAAAACAGAAGGTGGACAACTAAGTCCTATGGAAAGAGTCTTTAATGGACAAAGAAGTATTCCAGGACCTGATGGTACACCAATACCAATGGCAACACCTTTTGATGTGGGACAACATTTTAATGATGTGTGGAGTTTAGGTAAACCATTAGACATTAGAAGAGCTTTAGGAACAATAGAAAAATATGTAAACATTGATGTAGGACAAACAAAAATTTCTAAGTTAGCAAAAAGTTTTATTGATGATTTACCTGAAACAAGTAAAGCTAAATTACCAGTACAAAACTTAATAAAGAATGTTGAGTTAAAAGCTGATTTTCTTCTAGAGTTTGCACCTGGTACAATAAGAAGTCTTTCTGATGCGTTATGGCCTTTGCAAAAAATATGGACAGCAGCACAGTTAGTTACAAGAATTGCTTGGCCTTTACGATTGTTTGGAGAAGGACAATTTAGAATGGGTCTTGATGGATTAGATAACTGGATAGATAGTCCAATGTCTACTTGGGTGTGGGCTAATTATTATAATGATGTTTTAGGAACTCCTTTTAGAAAAGGAATGACTCCTAGTAAAAGAGCTTATGATGAAGTAGTGCAAGGCATAGTTGCAGATAGACCAGCAAATGTTTTTGGTAAACAGGCACAAAAAGAATTTGTACAAAACAGTTGGAGAAAAACACCTAAAGGAAGTATTGACAAAACAGATTTTACAAAAGGTTGGCAAGTAAATCTTAAATGGCCAATGGAAAGTGATTTAGCACAATCAATAGCTAGAGAATTATTAGATGGTACAGATTTAGTAAATACAAAATCACAGTTCTGGTCTGGTCCACTAAGAAAAATAAGGAATGATTTAAACGATACAAGATATGATTTTGATGGTAAACCAATGCAACCATACACAAATCTAGATGATGCGAACAAATATGTAGATGATTACAAAGAATGGATTTTAGACTTAACTAAAGGTGATGAAGAGTTATTAACACTCATTGCAGACAGAAGATTAAACTATCAAGGTAGCACTATCGTGTTTGATGATTTTGATAGATGGACACCTGCTAATCAAAATTTACTTAAGAAATTTTTAGATGATAAATATGATACTGTAGCTCCTGATGTTTTACCTATACCTGATTGGATTGTTGACAGTAAATTCCAAAAATTAACCAAAGGATATTTTCGTAAAGCATCAGAATATTTATGGTTTACTTTAGGTGAGCTACCAGATTCAGAACTACAAAGAATACCAACCTTTACACAGTACTATTGGCAAAACATAGCTTCTCAATTACCATTCGGTGATGCTGCTTCTATTAGACACTTTGATGATTTAATTAAACAATCAAAAGTTCCTAAAGAAGTAGAAGAGTTGTATGTTGCTGGTAAAAACGCTGCTATTAAAAAATATGGTTCTTTAGAAAATGCTAGAAAAACATTACCTGAAGAAATGATATTGACTATTGATGAAATGAATGATGCTGCAAAAGGTTATGCTCTCGCTATGCACGACCAATTATTGTACAACCTAAATCAAAAAGGATATGTAGCTGAAGCATTAAGACTGGTGTTCCCATTTCTAGAACCTTGGAAAGAAATAGTATTTAACTATCCAAGACTGTTAGCAAAAAATCCAGCTGGTTTAAGAAAGATACAGTTAGCTACAGACAAAGGAACTAACAATGGATTCTTTTATACTGACTCAGTTTCAGCAGAAAAGTATTATGTAACTGCTCCTACTGATTTGACAGAGTATGTATTTGGTTTAGAAGATAGAGATTTGACAGGATTAGAAGAAGATGTACAAATAAGATTAAGCTCACCAGTACAAGGTGCTAACTTGTTTACACAATCACCATTACCAGGACCAGGACCTATTATGAAATTTGCATATAAAGTACTTAAAAAATTTATGCCAGAGTCACAATGGACACAAGATGTAGAGGATGTTATATTTCCTTATGGTTTAGGTGACCCAGGAATAGAAGGTGCTACTGTTGGTCAATTCCCTGTGTGGATGCAACAAGCATATAATACAGGAACAGAGGGTCAGTTAAATGAAGAAGCATGGGCTAATGATGTAGCTGCTGCTTCTAAGATAGTGACTAAAGCATTTATGGAAGGATTATTACCATACGACCCAAGAACAGATGAAGGAAGAAAACTATTTGAACAAGATTCTATTGAGTTAGCTAAAAGACTTAATGTTTTTGAAAGTATGGCTAAAGGAATAGCTCCATCTTCACCTAGAGCAGAAGCAACATTCAAATTACAGTTAAGAGAAAGATTAGAAAATCAATCTGATTTCTTAGATAAAGATAATTTAATTGAAGTACTTGAAGCATTTATGCCTGCTGACTTTGAGTTTGGAAAATATGATGATGATTACTTCAGCAATTCAGTTATAACAGCAATATTTAGACAAGCACTTAATACTGTAGAGCCTGGTGAAGAGTATCTAGCATACCAAACAATAGCATCATTAATTGGTGGAACTCCTGAAGATTGGGATTCAATATATACTGCTGCATATTTAGTACAGGGTAACACAACTACAAAAGGTTATTCATTACCTTCTACAGAAGAAGAGGTTGAATGGTTTAGAGCACATCCAGAAGCAGCAGAAAAATATGAATATACATTCTCTTTGTTTGCTCCTAATGTTTATGAATACGATATGTTAGATATAAATTCTTTCTATAACCAAGTAGATGAAGGACAAAGAGTTACCTTAACTATTGATGAAAAAGTAGAAAGAGCACAAGAAATGGCATATAGAATGATTTTTAATAACTTGTCACGACCAATCAGAGAAGCAAGAGCATCAGGTCAATTAAATAATAAAGATGCACAAGCAGAACTTGCAGTTATTAAAAATGAATTATTAGAAGTATTCCCATTAGGAACCTCTGCAAGAGATTTACCTAAACGAGAACCTGTTAGTAGATATGTTGTATTTGAAGAACTTAAAGAAGCAGCTAATGATGAATTAATAACCTCTACAGATGCAGGTAAAGGTTTACAAAAGTTCTTGTATGGTGATGATGATAATGTAGGATTTATGTATATGGTTGACAAAATACGAGAAGAAAAGAAAAAAGTTACAGTAAGTGGTAAAGAAACATTAATGAACGAAGATACAGCAATATATTCTGCACTTGCTAGAACAGAAGATGCACAAGCTATGAGAGATTATCTTTTTAACTGGGGAGCACAGGTAGTAGAAGAACATCCAGAGTTTGCAGGAATTTATAGAACAAAGTTTTTATCCTTAGTAGAATATCAATATACACCATAATGAGGAAAGTATGATAACAGTATATAAAATAAACGAAGATGGAACAATACTCGCAACGCAAATAGAGAAAAGTCAGTTACAAGATTATATAAATTTAGGTTGGTCTGAAGATGAGCCAGTAAGTTTAGTAGATGTTGCAACAGGTTCAGAAAAAAAAGGTGCAGACATTCCATACAGTAGTACAACAACTACAACACCTTCTCCCTTTGGTTATCCAGCTTTAATATCTGATGGTGCTGGTGGTTTTCAAGATGTGAGTGTTTATCTTAATGGATTAAACCCTAGTGGAAATTGGTATTATCCAGGTGATGAAGATGTAGTTTTAGATAAATTATCTACACAAGATATAAAAACTTTACAAGATAGATTAGTAAGAACACAATGGTTTTCTACAGAAGATTACAGTCAAGAATATGGTAGACCAGGTAGAGAAACCAGAAATGCTTTAATAAAAGCTATGACAGCATCTAACTTTGCTACTGGTGTTGGTTATGACACTTCAATAGACTTAGAGTTACTTAACCCTGGAGAAGATATTTATATTCCCAATAGATATAGAGAGAGCGATAAAGCTACTAGATTACAAACTGTAGATGCAATATTTAGCAGTATAGGTAGAAAGCCGACTACTCGTGAAAGAAACTATTACGAAGTATTATTAAAAGATTTAGAACAAAAAGAATTTTATACTGATGAAGATATAGCAAGAATTAGTGTTGAAGGACCTGAAGTAACAGTTACAGAAACTAGAAAACCTAGTGTTGACCCTTTTTCAGAAAGACCTATAGAAACTGTAGAAAGAAAAGAAACAGTAGAACCTATACCTGGAGAGTTTGATGCTTTATCTAGATTACAAGAAACAATAAGAGGAGATTATGAGGGTGTTTTGTCTAGACAAGAAGATGTCAGCAGAGCAAGAAATAATATCGGCAACATTGCACAGTCAGTTATGCGACTTAAAGCACTGGGTGGATAATGGAAATATCTGTACCAGCAATAGAAATAATACAAGAAGAAGAACTTTTTAAAGATACAGCTTATGATGATAAAAGACCAGACTATGTTTTAAAACCAGGTGACAAAATACTTGGTACATTAACTATTGGTTATGGACATACAAATGCTGCAAGAGATAATGATGAAGAAATTAAAATAGGAGATACTGTAACAGAAGAAGAAGCTACAGAAATACTAAAACTTGATATTGCTGAATTTGAAAAGTATGTTACAAATAGAGCTAAAAAATTTGATGTTGAATTGACTCAATCACAATATGATGCGTTAGTAATGGCTAGTATGAATAGAGATAAAAAAATGAGTGGTGGACCATTGTGGAGAGCTATTAAAAGTGGTGATGAAGATAAAATTAAAGAGATGTGGTCTAAAACAATAGAAGAATCAGTAAAAACTTTTCCTGGTTTAGAAAACAGAAAAAATAAAGAACTAGATATTTTTTTTGGTACATACAATACTCCAGATACAACTGAAGAAATTGTAAAAAAAGAAATTCCTGCTGATGCTGTAGACTTAGATAGATTATATTTGCCATCTACTGATACACAAGGTAATGCTATTGACCCTGATACAGGAAACATCATACCTCCTGTTAAACAAGATAATAGCGAAATGAACATGATGTTGAGTAAACTTTATAGCAATTTGTCTAACTCTTTAGCACCTTATGCAAGGACTAAAACAGAAACACAAAGATTTGGAAGAAATGCTATAACAGTTAAACCACAAACAGATAGTGATAAACCTGTAAAAGTTGAGTATGATAGTGATGTGAAACAAAATATTAATGACATAATGACAAAAATACTAAGTAATATATCAGAAGCCTTCGGAGTTAAGTAATGGCACAAGTAGTAGTCTATGGACCTAATGGAGCAAGAACAACAGCTAACACAGAAAAAAGACCTGGTGAAGAAAAATCAGAATATGAAAGACTGATTGCTGGTGAAATACCAGGTAGAGAAGGTTACAAAGGAGCAACTAGAACTGAACCTTTAACTCCAGAGTATCCTGGAGATTATGGTGGTGAGGATGCCTCTACTCCTGAAAATGAAAGAGAAAGTGTTGTAGGTATAGGTAATACTAACTATGACACGAAAGATTACTCCACTGTCGGTGAAGATGGAGAAGTAGTAATTAAGAATGAAGATGGTTCTGTATATTCACCTATAGCTAAAAGAGATATGCCTATACCAACAGGAGCAGAGTATTGGAATGTTGATGGAAATTATTATATAGTTTACTTTATACCTGGAACAGGTGTTCCTGTATATTACGATTCTAGTTTAGAAGATTTAAAAAATATATTCGGTGACATAGAGTTTGCTGAAATAGAATCAACTATAAAAACTCCAACTTCATCTGAATGGTCAGGAGCAATTAGATTTGGTGACTCTTTAGAGTTAGCTGACCCAAACATATATGACCCTTCACAAAGCCCTTGGGTTTCTTTTGTTGACACATTAGCTAAAGAAGCAACAGTAAGACCATGGCTTAATGATGAAGAGATGGTTAATTTATTAGCAGAAGCTACATTAGAAGGCAGGACTGTCACTGATGCAGAATGGCAATCTACAAATTGGTGGAGAACACATACACAGGCAGAAAAAGATTGGTTGTTATTAGCACAATCATCTAGTACAGATTTTTCTGGTTCATTACCAGCAGATGCACAAAACAAAATTGATAATGATAGGTTAGGAATAAAAAACCTAATGGAACAATCAGGTATTAATAACCCATCAGATGAATTAGTAAACTGGGTTTCAGAAAAGTTTACGACTGGTACTTGGTCTGAAGCATATACTGCTGACCAGATTACAGTACTATCCGACCCTACATTAGAAGCAAACCTAGACACAGATTTAGATAATTTTATTACATCTGGTGCTATAGATTATGACACAACCAGAGCAGGAGAATCACAAGTTAAAAGACTCGTAAAAGAAATATTAGGTCCTGTATTTGGTGGTAATCTAGCAGACTCACAAATACAAAAATGGGCAGGTATGGTTAGAAATGACCCAGATGCAGAAATAAACATAAGAGAAACAATGATGAATATGAAAAAAGGTATCTTTGGTGAAACTTATAATGATGATTTAACATACGAAGAAATAGCTGCACCATGGAGAGGCTTTACTACTAACACTTGGGGTGGAACAGTAGATGAAACATCTACACTATTTCAAGATGTTGTAAAAAGTAATGATGTAGCTAAAGCTACAACAATGTTATACAACGCAGGACTTAAAGATGGTGGGTCAGAAAAAATAAAGAATGAAGTTTTATCTAATTTAGTTGGACAATTTGGTGGTGGAAGTGTTAGGAGAATAATATAATGGATGAATTTTTAAGAGAAGCAAGAGCTTTACTTCCTTGGTTGCCAGAGTCTTTGATACAAATATATGCTAACTCATTTTCTGAAACACAAAACTCTGACATAGCAATAGCTGAAGTAAGAAAAAGTCCAGAGTATAAAGTAGCATTTCCAAAAAATATAAGAGATGATGGAACTGTAAGATTAAGTGAACAAGATTATGCTGCTGTAAAAGAGTCTTATGGCTTAACAGTAGAAGATTATGGTTTAAATGCTGAATACTTTGATGATACATTTTCAGAATTAATTGAAAAAGGTGTAGCTCCTAATGAGTTTAAAGCAAGGATTGAAGCTGCAAGGTCAGGTATTGTTGAGAATTTACCAGCAGTAAAAGATTATTACAGTACTAACTTTGGTATGGATTTATCAGATAACCAAATATTTGCATCTATCATTGACCCAACTGTGGGTGAAGCAATATTAGAAGGAAGAATAACACAAGCACAAATAGGTGGTGAAGCTGCATCTAGAGGGTTTAATTTAAGTCTAGAAGAAGTACAAGCATTAGAAAGAGCTGGTCTTACTCAAAGTCAAGCTAAACAGTTGTTTGCACAAGCAGAATCTGAAGTTCCTAGATTAGCACAATTAACAAGAAGATTTCAACCAGAAGCTGTGGAAGAAGTAGGAGTTGCAAGACCTAGTGGTATGGAAGAAAGAGAAGGTTTTGGAATAGAGGAATTTGTTGAAGCACAAGTGTTTGGTTCTGCTGAACAAAGACAAAGAATCGCTAGATTAGAAGAACAAGAACAATCTGAATTTACCCCTACAGGTCGTGCTGTTAGAACTGGTCGTAGAGTTACAGGCCTTACAGAAATATAAATCTAAAGTTTACATCTAGATAATATCTGTGTTAATATAAAAGTATCGGATTGCGGCGTTCTCCGAACATAAATTGATGCTGCACCCTCCAGCTTATTGCAAGCGTGTAAGCTGCGTATTTAAATCGCTTAGTATCGGTACAGCTAGAAGTGGCTGACAATTCTCATTTGTACTTTAATTATAATTTGTCGCCTATCGCATTATTAACCCCAGGATAATGTAGTTAGTAGAAATCTGGGAGAGGAGAAAAAATGGAAAACGATATGGATAATACAGTGGAAAACACACAAGATGATAACAATGCTATCAAGGCAATGCGTGAACGCATTAAAGAACTTGAAGCTGTAGAGAAAGAATATAAGTCTGTACAGATGGGTAATGCCATTAAAGATGCAGGTTTTGACCCTAGCTCTGGACCAGGTAAAGCATTAAAAGACTTGTATAAAGGTGAGTTAGACTCTGATTCTATAAAGCAATTTGCTGCTGAAAACTATGGTTGGGGTGCAAGTCCTGATGAAGTGACAGAGCAAGAGGCTCAAAGGTCAAGAGTAGTAACTAGCCAAGATAGTTTAGATACTGTAATTGAAGCATCAGTACCAGTTGAACCTGTTGGCATAGAGGACCAAATAAATCAGGCACAGTCTGATGGTGACTGGCAAACAAGTTCAGCTCTCAAAGCAGAAAAACTTAAAGCCCTAATGGAGAGAAAATTATAAAAATTACTCTCTATTACTAACAATAAAAAGGAGAATTAAATGGGTGCAATTACAGGTCAAGGAGAATCCTATAACCTACCTAATTATGTTGGAGAACTATTCAATGTTTCCCCAACAGATACTCCATTATTGAGTGCTATTGGTGGTATGACTGGTGGAAAATCAGTCACATCAAAACAATTTACTTGGCAAACAACAGACCTCGCAGGTGCTACACAAACAGCAGCTGTTGAAGGTGCTGACCCAACTATGAAGGGTAGAACAAGAAGCGAAGTAATCAATGTTACTCAAATAATGCAGTATGGTGTTGAAGTATCATACACCAAACAAGCAGCAGTTGGAAACCTTTCAGGTCAATCCATCATTGGTAATCAACCAGTTCAAGATGAATTGGCTTTCCAATTAGATATGGCTATGAAAACAGCTGCAAGAGATATAGAACATTCCTTTATTCAAGGAACCTATGTCGCAGACACAGACATATCAACAGCTAGACAAACTAGAGGTATGCTTGAAGCTGTAACTACTAACGAAGTAGCAGGTGCAGCAGGAGCGCTTACACAAGATATGGTTGATGAAGCAATGAAAAAAATGGCAGATTCTGGTGCGCCTTTTGAAACACCAGTTATCTTTGCTAACGCTTTCCAAAAACAAGCGTTATCAGCATTATTTTCTAACTCATTAGCTTTAGCTCCTAGAGATAGAAATGTCGGTGGTGTTAACATCACAACTATTGAAACTGACTTCGGTCAACTCGGTATTGTGTATGAGCGACACATTCCAGCAGATGACATTCTCATTGCAGACTTGTCATTCTTGAAGCCAGTTTTCTTGGATATTCCAGGAAAAGGACACTTCTTCGTAGAGCCATTGGCTCAAACTGGTGCTGCTTATAAGTACCAAGTGTATGGAGAAATTGGATTAGAATATGGTCCAGAACAGTTCCACGCAAAAATAACAAACCTAGCTACCTCCTAATTAGGAGATAGATAGTATATTTATTAGAGGGAGATAAATACTTCTCCCTCTAGTAATATGGAGATATATGGCAGCAGTAGGCACACTCGTAGATAGAATTTATAGAGATTACTTAAATAAACCTGATGACTTATCAGCGTTTTCTAGGTTAGATGGTGCTATGACTGACTCGCAAAATACGCTTTCCTATGAAGATGGATTATTCAGCGTAGAAGAAGAAAACCTATTAGGCAATGGTGCAATCGTAGAGGTTGGATTAGA
>Ga0181597_10005762_pt1 | contig 11804 bp, 9 predicted proteins | sample 041ome_5_FD_148647 | JGI IMG/M metagenome (GOLD analysis project Ga0181597, IMG submission 148647) | Coastal salt marsh microbial communities from the Groves Creek Marsh, Skidaway Island, Georgia - 041403US metaG (spades assembly) | ecosystem: Environmental > Aquatic > Marine > Intertidal zone >... | reverse complement strand
TGCTGGGAATGATCGCTTGAACGCGATTTACCGTCGGCCTGGCGGAAATGTCGGGTGGATTGACCCAGCGGAAGAAAATTAGGACTGTGTAAACTGGTTCTGCCTGTAACTGGGATGAACCGGCGCTTGAGCTTACTTAGCAATTGAGGCTGGTTGAACGTGGAACAGAAACCAGGATCGCGCATTAGGTTGGTGACATCACCAGCTGAAAAGCCGGTCCGAAATCGCGGCCAAGGGATCTATCATTCCATGGACGATATTTTTGAGAACGCCACCGTGCTTCCTGATCTTGAAGTTACGAGCAAACGCCGCGCCCTTAAAGCGCTCGCGGATGCTGTAGCGCAGTCGGAAGGCATTGATTCCCGCGAGATCATGAATCACCTGCTCGAACGGGAGCGCCTTGGTGCCACGGGCGTGGGCCATGGCGTCGCGATGCCCCATGGCCGCATGGAGGGGCTTGAGCGGCTGGCGATTGGCTTTGCACGCCTGAAATCGCCCGTTGAATATGAAAGCCCGGATGGTGAGCCTGTTGATCTGATGCTGCTATTGCTGGCACCGGAAGAAGCTGGTGCCGTATGCTTGAAGGCCCTGTCGCGGGCTTCCCGGGTTCTTCGTGACCCAGCGATACGCGCCAAATTGCGGGCGACAACGAATGAAAAAGAAATCATCGCAATCTTTCAGAAAAGCCAGGCCGCCCTCGCCGCCTGATTCCTGACCTAATTTATTTCCGATACGGATTTTTTAGCTGCTCGATCACGCCAGCGAGCGTCCTGCGTGCCTGATCTTCGGCAACACCCATTAGGATGGCGTCTTCAAGCGCATCCTGGGCAAGCTCAGCGATCTCCGCCAAGTTTTCCTCCAGCACCTTGAGCTTTTCCGTGCAGGATACAGTCTCCCCATCGGGGCCGAGCCACGTGTTGGGAAGCGCTGTCCGCCAGGTATCGTCTGTCATCAGATTTGATCTACTCGCTCTTGGGCCAGCCATGCCATTAATATAGGGCGATTCCATAGATATCGAGAGACAGTCCGCCATGCGCATCGCAACAACCGTTCCCCAAAATGATCTTCGCCTCGTAAAGGACGCTGCCAAGAGCGTGGAGCGCGACGGTTACACGATGATCACGACGATGGAAAACAAGCACGATCCTTTTCTCCCGCTGGCTATCGCCGCTGTCGAAACAGAAAAGGTAGAGCTGGCAACGTCCATCGCGATTTCGTTCTCCCGCTCGCCTATGGTTGCAGCCAATCTTTCTTGGGACCTGAATGAGGCCAGTCGTGGCCGGTTCGTGTTGGGGCTTGGTACACAGATCAAGGCGCATAATGAGCGCAGGTTTTCCGTTCCATGGACGCCGCCTGCCCCACGTATGCGGGAATACACGCTATCGCTGAAGGCTATCTGGAAGAGCTGGAAGACTGGCGAAAAGCTGAACTACGAAGGTGATCATTATCGTTTCACGCTCATGCCGCGTTACTTTGTGCCGGAAAGCCAAGGCTTTCGCCTTCCGCCCGTGACGCTCGCTGCCGTTGGCCCAGCCATGCTGCGCGTTGCAGGCGAGGTGGCAGATGGTGTGCGTCTGCATCCGTTCTGTACAGCGAAGTATTTGGAAGAAACGGTGATGCCACAGCTTAAAACTGGCATGGCGCGCAGTGGACAGACCCGTGAAGCTTTTGAAATTACCGGCGGCGGGTTCGTCGCGACCGGGCCAGATGATGAGGCTGTTCACAAGCTCCGGGAATGGGTGCGTTACCGCGTTGGTTTCTATGGCTCTACGCCGGCCTATTACCCAGTGTTAGAAGCACATGATCTGAAGGACCTGGGGCTGAAGCTGAACCGCATGACAAAGGCTGGCGAGTGGGACCAGCTGGCGGACGTTATATCTGATGATGTGCTTGATCTTTTTGTAGCCGCTGGCCGTCATGATGAGATCGCAGGCATCATTGAGAAACGCTTTAGCGCATCCGCTGACACCATCTATGCCAGTGCGAATTCAGCCCAAGCGGCAGACCTGCCGCCTGAGCTCATTCAGGATATCAACCGAATCACTACGCCGTTTAAAGGCTATGAGACGGACTGAGTGCTTGCCCCGAAGTCCAACCATGGATCTTTGGGGCGGCTGAGCATCCGGCGACTGATAAGGCCAAGCGCCAAGAGTATCATCAATCCGGCTGCGGAAAGCGTTAGCCATTGGACTGCCGGCTCGCCCTTAGGCGGTGGTGGTGCAGGAATTGGTACGGCTGAGGTGACGATGGCATCGCAGCACGCGAGTTTGGCGTATCCGATCATCTGACCGCGTGCCGCCGCGTTCTCAATCCCTCCGCCTTCATAGGCGCCATTGGCTTCAGTTTGTCCCCGAACAACGGCAAACCCAGGTGCTTCGGCAAAGGAAGCGCCAAGCGGCGCTGCCTCTACAGGTGCGCCGGTTATGAGCTTGCCGCCGCCGGTCAGTAACGCGGCGGATTCGCCAGCAGCGCGCATAAGCGGAATGAACGTCTTCTGATTCATAAACGCTGTCAGGATCGCGTACGGCTCACCCTTGCGGTTGGGAATGAGATAGGTGATCGGGGTCCACCAAACTTTTGACCCACCGGGCTGGAAAGGCGCGCCGACACGGGCACCAATTTCTGGCACGTCCAAATGCGCAACTAGAAAGCTCTTGGAGTTTGGGAACATCATGGACCCGCTACTCGCTGGCCGCATCGCCCATCGAGTCTTGCCATTAAGGCTATAGGCCGCCAACTGCTCCAGACCGTCAATTTTCTTGAAGGCGCGGATGGCGAATCGAGTGGCATTGCGCCTGCCAGGCCGAGCACCGCCCTTCTCTGCCAACGCCTCGAGCATCAGCCGGACACTTGCGACCTTCTGCGAGATAGCCTGCGCAGCAGCAGACGCACGCGCTGTAGCCAGTGCTGCTGTAGGCGCGCGCAGGTCCGGCACTTCTTGCGGGATGGCACGAAACGCGAGTGCGCCCACGCCAACAGCGCCTGCAAGTAAGATCGCCGCCGCCGCGAAGATAAATTTGGATGGGCGTGCGGGAATTTCAGTCTCGTCCTTACCGTCAATCGAGCCGCGCATGGCTAATGCTCCATTGTAATTGCGGGCGTTAATGATTGGACGGCCTAGCTGGTTAATGCGGGTTTAAAAAAACTTGGCTAAATCCTCCATTGAATCCACATCGGACAATATATCGACGAAATGAACGCGCTTGGCCGTGGGAAATGCGTTAACGGATTGCGCCAGCGTTGTCGGTTCAGACCAGCCTACCGTCTTAAATTGCCGGACGGACAGCCCAGCGCGAGTGCCAAGCAACCAGAACCCACCATCAGTCGCCGGGCCGAACACAATGTTTGCGGAGATATTTGCCTTCAAAGCACGGCCAAGTGCGGCGCTTGTTAGGCCTTGAATATCCGCACCAATTAGAATTGCCGGACCTTGAGGCGCTTGGTTCAGAGCGCGCACCATCCGTTGGCCAAGATCACCCCTGCCCTGCGGTCTTGCTTGAAGTCTACTATTCAGCGCGCCAGTGAAGGGCTGTCCCGGTGTAGATACATCGGCGATAGGGTCAAGGACTGCTATCACCGTCCTGCATGGATGTTGGGCCGCTATTCGCAAACTTTGATGAAGCGCCGCACGATAAAACCGCCACGCGCCTATATCTCCAATATCTCGCGCTAGCCGTCGCTTGCCGCGCCCCAGCCGGACCGTTCGGGCAAACAGGATTACAGTTTGGGATAACCGTGCGCGTGCGCGCCTTGGGCCTGGTCGGTTTCGCCTATCCATAAATTCTCGCAATCTTTTCTGGAGCAATGCCCAGAAAATAGAGGCTGAGGCAAAAGAGATTGCGGACCGAGCGTCGCATCCACCCATCCCGGCGATATTTTGCAGCTGAAGTGATGACGGTCCCATCAAGCGGGCATAGGTTTCTGCGACCGATACGCCGAATTAAATCTACGTCCTCCATCAGCGGAATCGTTTTGTACCCCCCAATTTCCTCATAGAAAGCGCGACTGATCAGCAGTGCTTGGTCCCCATAGGGAAGCCCAAGCGTTCGCGACCGCCAGTTGGCCATGCCTGCTATAAACCGCGCCCTGCGGCTTTGATCGTCGAACCGGAGTTCGAAATATCCCGCTTTCTGCAGGTTCTCGGAAGCTTCAATAAATCTCCGCATCACATCTCCGGCAGATGCTGGCAGCTGTGTATCGCTGTGGAGGAAAAGCAGCCAATCATTGCTGGCCATATCAGCGCCCGATGCTAATTGTTGCCCCCGGCCTCGGTCGGCCTGTATGACGGTTGCGCCTAAGTCTGTAGCGGCATTCTCTGTGCCATCCGTTGATCCGCCATCAACAACAATCACGTCGTTAGAAAGGCTTAAGGCGCTGGGCAAAAGCTGGTCTATAAGAGCTCTGCAATTTAGGGCGGGAATGATGATGGAAATGTCACTAGGCTTCACCATATCTAATCCAATCAAGCCTCCCGAGTGCTATTCATAATGTCTAATTCTGCAGCACGGCTTTCCATTGCGCTGGCCGCTGATCTTTCTGCCATCGGGTTCCCTGATGCAGAGCTGGAGCTTATGCCAGGAACTGGCGTCAGCCATAACCACTATCGTATTACCGGTACGGATTGGATCTTGAGAGCAGCACATCTCAGCCAATCTGGGATGGAAGCCGCCGGGCAACTCGCTATTCAAGCAGCAGCCTTTGAGCGGGCTGCACCGTCTGGCGCTACGCCGAAGCTGAAGGCAATTCTGCCCGTCTCCGAAGCGCTTCCCCGGGGTGGCTTGATTGTTGAGCGGATTGACGGTCGCTTACCACAGTCGGCTGCTGACTTGCCTGATATGGCCCGCGCGCTTGCGGCCATTCACAGCTTGCCGATCCCAAAGCATTCTGAACGCGCGCCTATTCTCCATCACATGAATCCCTTTGTGCCCCTGGCCGCCAATGTGAAAGCAACATTAGAGGTGTATCTGAGCTCCGCCGGTCTGACCGCCAAAGGCCAGGCGATGATTGAGGACCGCCTGCAGTGGTTGATAGCGACTGCGCGGCACGACATGGGCGCGACAACTTCTTGCTTGACGGTGAGTGACGCCCATCCCGGCAATTTCCGCATGCTGGATGACGGTCGGGCGGTGTTTGTTGACCTCGAAAAGCCAGCATATACCTGCCCAACGATTGACCTCGCCCATGCCGTAATTGGTATTTCTTCAGCTTGGGACCCTGCTGCAGGCCTCGTACTTACAGCGGCCGATCGTCAGGCGTTTGTCGATGCATGGTTAGAAGCTGTTCCGGCATCTGTCGCTGCAATGGCAGAGCCGAGGATTTTGATGGCGCGTCGGGCGGTGTGGTTGCGAACGATCAGCTTCTTCATGAAATGGCGAAAGGAATCGGCGGTTCAGGGGCCATGGTCGGCGGAGCGGCTGGGCAAAGAGGCTGCGTCACATTTCAGATCTCATGTTGATGCAAGCCTGTCTGAAGCTGGAATTTTGGCTGCGGCGGAAGATTGGGCATAATTATTCTTTCTTTGTTCTATATTCGTGTTATGTTTCGCGCATGGAAGAACGACAGACTATCCAACCATTTGCACCTTCCCTGCAGATCAAAGGCCGTGGTGCCGTTGGGAATCGCGCTGGTCGCTTTGAACCCTATGTAGTCGAGGCGGACGATGATGGCTGGCCAACTGAATTAGATGATTCGCCGCCGCTGCGGACCACCGTTGGGCGCGATACATCGAAATCGATCATCACCACCAATAAGTCGCCGGATATTTCCTTTGATCGTTCTATCAACCCCTACCGGGGATGTGAGCACGGCTGCGTCTACTGCTTTGCCAGACCAACCCACGCTTGGCTTGGCCTGTCCCCGGGTTTGGATTTTGAAAGCTGCCTCTTTGCGAAAGAGGATGCGGCTGAATTGCTGCAAAGGGAACTTGCGGCGAAGAATTACACCCCAAAACTGATCGCCATTGGCACAAATACGGACCCCTATCAGCCAATCGAACGCAGGCTTCGGATCATGCGGGACGTTCTCGGGGTGCTGCGGGATACGCACCACCCGGTCACGATCACGACTAAATCTGATGCAGTGCTGCGGGACATCGATATCCTGAAAGATATGGCGGCAGAGCAGCTGGTTCACGTAACAATCTCTGTCACGACGCTGGATAGAACCATGGCGCGGACCATGGAGCCGCGCGCTGCGTCGCCTCATAGACGCATCGCAGCAATCAGAACTTTGGCGGCTCAGAATATACCCGTCGCCGTCAATGTAGCACCCATCATTCCGGGCCTGACAGACCATGAGCTTGAGCAGATACTCTCTCAGTCAGCAGATGCTGGGGCGATGGCAGCCCGTTACATCCTGCTGCGCCTCCCGCTTGAGGTAAAAGACCTGTTCGATGAATGGCTGACAGCGCACTATCCGGATAGGCGCAGCAAAGTGTTGTCCCTAATAAGGTCCGCCCGTGGCGGCAAGTGGAATGACGCGAATTTCGGCAGCCGTATGGCAGGTGCAGGTGCTTACGCAGAAATCATCCGGGATCGGTTCAGGAAGGCCCGGGCGCGCCTGGAGCTTGATCCGCGTGATGAAGATGCATGGTTAGATACGACAAAGTTCGTAGCACCAAAATTGCCGGGGTCTCAGATGACGTTGGATCTATGACCCAGCATCAATGAACACACGCGCGGAGGCTTCCGCACCCGCGCTGTCGATCACGACCACCTCATGATACCCGCCGCCGTTCGGTGCCCAAGGCAATGAGCGGCCCGGCGCTGAATTGCCTGCGGGCGCGCCATTGGTGAGCCAACGGTATGGCGGTAAGCCGCCCAATGCCGTTAGCGGTGCCCGTCCGCTCCTGCCCAGACGCATGCGGGCACCATCTACCGGAAAGCTGATCCGTACTGGCGGCCCTGCTGATATATTCCGCCGTTCCGCTCCATCGAAATGCGCCAGATGCGGTGGCGGCGCTTTAGCAATAGCCGGGACGTGATGCATTCGCCCCGGCGTTTCGATCAGTTCTGCAAGGTCAAATAGAATTGGTGCCGCCGCACCAATACCCACACATCCAGCGCAAGGGGCTGCGTCTGCCCGCCCTACCCAGGCAATGACAACATATTCACCGATGACGCCTGCCGCCCAAGCGTCGCGATAGCCATAGGATGTACCGGTTTTGAAGGCGATGCGGGATGTGCTTTGTCTTGACGCTGCGGCTGTAACTGTCTGCCCGGTTGGTGGGGGCGCTTCCTTCAAAATCGTCAGCACTTGTGATGCGGCTTCCGGTGCCAGAAGCTCCACCCAATTAACCGCTTGCCCTTGTGTGGTTGCGAGTACGTCCGGCACGTGTCCGCCAGATGCCAGGCCGACGTAAAGCCTGGCCATATCCCGCATAGAAACGCCAACACCGCCAAGCGCTAGCGCCAGCCCAGCATCGCCTCGCTCGCGATCAAAGGTCAGGTTAATGCCAGCAGTCGCCAGTGCTGCATCAAATTGGGCGGGTCCAATACGGCCCAGGACTTTGACCGCTGGTACATTGAGTGAGCGCGTCAATGCATCCCGGATCGTGACTTCTCCGGCCCATTCTCCACTGAAATTGGTGGGCGCGTAGCCCTTTGACCGCCAAGGCCGGTCATGAATAAGCGTTCCGGGTGCGGCGACGAGCCGATCAAACGCCAGGCCGTATATAAAGGGCTTCAGCGCAGACCCTGGAGAACGAAGTGGCAGCGTCATATCCGTCATGCCGGCGCGCTTGGTGTCAAAGTAGTTTGGGTTGCCAACGATTGCGCGGATTTCCGCGGTCGGCGCATGGACGATCATGGCGGAAGCCGTTGCTGGGGACGCATGATCTTGAAGCGCTGCACGGAGCCTGACCTCGGCCAATTTCTGCAGTCGTCCATCTAGCGTGGTGTGGGCTGTATCTGAGGTCGCTGATTGCGCTTCTGCGAAATGTGGTGCGTGAAGTGGGAAATTGGCATAGCCGGTGGGTAGGGGTGCGTTTTTGGCGGTTTCGGCAGCCTCCGCCGTGATCACGCCTGCTTTCATCACGCGGTCCAGGACGCGAGCACGCGCAGCTTTCGCCTGTGACGGTTGGCGATCAGGCCGGCGGGCGTTTGGCGATTGCGGTATCGCGATCAGTAGAGCGGCCTCTGCGGGCGTCAGCAGCGAGGGTTCGTGGCCGAAAAGCTTGAGGGACGCCGCCCGAACGCCCTCCACTGGTCCACCGAACGGCGCCAGTGTGAGGTAGATGGCCAGAACATCATCTTTGGCAAGACGAGATTCCAGTTGAACCGCCCGGCCCATCTCAATCGCCTTTGCCAAAAGTGTCCGTGGTCTAGGCGAGAGCAGTTTCACAGCCTGCATCGTTAGGGTTGATGCGCCGGAAACGATTTGTCCCGCCCCAATCGCCTGCCCGGCAGCGCGACCTATCGCCAGCGGATCAACGCCCCAATGCTGGTCAAAGCGCTTATCCTCATAGGCTTTAAGCATGGCCAGATACAGCGGGTCGACATCCGTCGGGCGTGTCAGCAGCCGCCATTTATCGTCTGCGCTTTGGAAGATGCGTAGCGGCGCACCTGATCTATCGGCAACGACAAGCGAGCGGTCATTAAACCGCTCCAGCGGCGGCGGGGCTGCAAGGTCTAGTGCGCATAGCCCAATGCCAACGCCGACCAAGCCCCCTGCGAGATATCTGCACCATCGCCGCACGCTAAATATCCTAGCGTTTGCTAATCACAATCGATGTCGCCGCACCCCGGCCAAACTGTTCCGGCTGGTACATATCTTCGATATGCGCGCCGCCGTGGGCGAAGTGGCCAGGTGTTACGGCGCGGGCGATATAGGCAACGCGGAACTCCCCCTTCTGCGATAGGTTTACCTGGGCGATATAGCGGTCATCACGCAGTTCAACATGCTCTGGCATGGTGACGGCACCAAGCCAGCCATAGGCCCCTAGATCATCACCACCAAGTTTGGCGTTTTCTAGTTCAAGCCCAGCAGGCAAGTAATCCACGGCCAAAGCGCGTGCCCTGCCCTTCGCGATCATTTGGCCTTTCAGCGTTACAACGACAATATCGTTCTGGCGCACTTTGCTGGGGTCCAAGGGCGATCCATCAGCGGTGAACAGCGTCCGTTCAATTGTGAAGCCTTGCTGGGCTGCAGGCAGCGCCTGGCTTGGCGATCCTGTTACCGTGACAAGGCCTGTAATCTGGCGGTCACTGTTGTTCACCATCCTGGGGGCGGATGCGATGTTGGTTGCGGACACAGTCCGGTAAAGACCTTGCCCACCACCAAGCGTCACGTTCACGCCATCAACACCGATAGCGACATTGCTTGCGTCGCCGCCAGTAAGGCCCGCTGCCGCTTTAACGATCCATGCCTGCTCCTGGGTTGAGAGCCAGCGACGCTCATGCACCATGGCAGAGAGCACCTCCGCGCGCGCTTCAAGCACTGGCCAGTCCACATCCTGGCTTGCCGCCATCAGCGCCAAAATTGCAGCTGCATTCCGAACATTGGAGCCATAGGTGTAGTAGTGCGCGTCATTCTGTGCCTTTGAGGTCATTGGAATGGTTGCGAACAGTGCGCGCGCCCTGCCCCTATCGCCAACGGCAGAGAGGCTGGCTGCAACAAATGCGCGACCAAGGCTGGTTGGCTTCATGCTTGGGAGCTGCGCCGCAAACCGACGGACCCGGGCTGGATCAGCCACGCCCGCTTTTGCCTTGACATAAAGCGCATATGCGGCACCCGTACCCTCCGGTGATCTATCGAACCGGTAACGGATATCCGCCAGGCCGCTCAAGCGCGTCAACGCTCTGTCTAATGCGGCTTGGGGTACTGCGTAGCCAGCCTGTTTTGCATCAACCAGGAAGTCAGTGACATAGGCTGAAATCCATACACCGGCTTCACTTTGGCTATTCCAGAAACCGAATCCGCCGCTGCTGGACTGCATCCCCAGTAACCGCAGGACGCCTTTGTCCACGGCATCTGCTGGTGGGCCAGCATGGCTGATCCGTAATGCACTTTGGAGCGCCTTTACATGAAGCAGCGGCATTGCCTTGGATGTCGTCTGTTCAGCGCAGCCGTAGGGATACCTGGATAGACCTGCCAAAATCGACGGCAAATCCAAGTCTGGCAACGGATTAACGCCAAGCACGACATTTGTTGTTTCAGGATACAGACCGTCCAGGAGAGATGGATCAACCGTCAGTGATTTGCCGGGCTTGAGCTTGGTGAGGAACTTCCGGGTTTGTGTGGCTGCCGCTGGGCGCGTGGTAATGGTCCGGCGGCGTTCGAAAACCCTACCGTTTGGCCCCGTGACAGTCAGCATCATTTCAGTGTCACCGGGTGCAATCGCCAGCACTTCGAAGGCTGCACGTGCATCTGGGTCGCCAGGCTTCAGATTTGCTGTCAGAACGGCGTTTTCCGGTGCGCCAATCACGCCGGATGTTGTCAGCTCGGCACGGTATTCGCCTGCAAGGCCAGAAAGGTTGCGGATAGATATGCTGATATCTGCAGTATCATTCGGGCTTAAGAACCGCGGCATCGCCATGGTTGCGACCACGGGACGGCGCACGAGCATAGTGGATTCAGCGGCACCGACGCGCTCCTGGTTCCAGGCCTGGGCCATGATGCGGACGCGGCCTGTGAAATCTGGAAGGTTCAGTGGGATAACGGCTTTGCCAGATGGGTCCGTTAGCACAATGCCGCTAAAAATCGCCAGCACCGGCTGGGTCTTCTTCGGCAGATTGGAAAGCTGGTTGGCGTTCGCGTCAGCCTCCGCATCACCACCACTTCGCACCCTACCCACGACAGATCCTGCTGCGTCGATGAACTGGCCATATACGTCACGTAATGCCAAACCAAGGCGGCGTTTGCCAAGGAAATAGGCCTCTGGGTCGGGTGATTTGTAGCCTGTGAGGCCAAGCACGCCATCATCAACAGCAGCGACTGTCACATAGGCCGGGTCGCCTGCGGCGTCGGCGCCAAGCTGCACAGTCACGTTCACCTGCCGCTCAGGCTCCGTTGCCTCGGGCGCTTGCATCGCTACATCTAGCGTTCTTGGTGCGGGATCAAAGGCGATCCATTGTGCGCCGATAGCCCGGCGGGGGGCTTGCGTGCGCTCGCCATCAGCTTGGCCAAACGCGTTGACTAGCAGATAGACACCTGCGGCACCTGCATCAGGCAGTTTTACAGTGATTTCACCACCAGATGCCGGGATCGCCGCCATTTCGGTCGAGTGCACGGCGCTATCAGCGACCGTCACCATGACTTGGGCATCGAACGGCGGTTCAATCGTCACCCGAACGCTGTCTCCAGGATTATGGGGGCCTGGGCCGACGACGATTTTCACTTTGTCCGGTGCCGGGTCCGCTCCTGCGCCCGCACCCCACCAGCCTGCATGGAAGCGCACGCTGGTAGCGGCACCAGTGGCTGGATCGGTCACATCCAGGCGGAAGCGGCCCCAATCATCGAAGCGCCTGGAGACCAGCGCTGGAGTATCAGTGGCAATGGTGAGCGTGCCAGCGTCAACAAGGCCTGCATCCAGGTATTGGACCCGGTAATCCCAGCGGCCGCCCGCATCAAACCAGATATACTCATACTTCTCCCGAATAATCGCATATTCTAGCGTTCTGGCTTCTGGCGTCCCGGATGCATCAAGGGCCACGATATTGAAGCTGGCCACAGCCCCTTGCTGAATGCCGCCATCTTCAAATAATGGTTTGACGCCAATTAGTTGCGGTAAGTTCTTCAAAGAGACTGTTGTTCGCGCAATGATCGGCCTGCCGCCAACATCAAAGACGCTGGCCTTGATTTCAGCC
>Ga0181597_10005761_pt1 | contig 11804 bp, 10 predicted proteins | sample 041ome_5_FD_148647 | JGI IMG/M metagenome (GOLD analysis project Ga0181597, IMG submission 148647) | Coastal salt marsh microbial communities from the Groves Creek Marsh, Skidaway Island, Georgia - 041403US metaG (spades assembly) | ecosystem: Environmental > Aquatic > Marine > Intertidal zone... | reverse complement strand
AACGTAAGACCACAAATAAAAATTTAGGAATATTGACCTTATGTCTAAATCAAAGTCTGGTGATTCAAAAAGTACACTATTTTGCTCTTTCTGTGGCAAAAGCCAACACGAAGTGAAAAAACTTATCGCAGGGCCTACTGTGTTCATTTGTGATGAGTGTGTTGAGCTGTGTATGGATATTATCAGAGAAGAGAGCCAAACCGCAGTTAACAAGTCAGATTCGGGTGTTCCATCCCCGGCCGAAATTTTAAAAGTTCTAGAAGATTATGTCATTGGTCAAGAACTTGCGAAAAAAGTATTATCTGTCGCAGTTCACAATCATTATAAACGTTTACATCATTCTACTAAGAATGATGAAATTGAGCTTTCTAAATCAAATATTCTTCTTGTTGGGCCCACTGGGTGCGGTAAAACGCTACTCGCGCAAACGCTGGCGCGCATCTTGGATGTACCGTTTACTATGGCTGATGCAACAGCGCTTACCGAAGCTGGTTATGTTGGTGAGGACGTAGAAAATATCATTCTAAAACTTTTACAAGCATCAGATTATAATGTTGAACGTGCGCAGCGCGGGATCGTTTATATTGATGAAGTTGATAAAATTAGCCGTAAATCGGATAACCCGTCCATCACACGAGATGTTTCAGGTGAGGGTGTGCAGCAAGCGCTTTTAAAAATTATGGAAGGCACAGTAGCAAGTGTTCCGCCCCAAGGAGGCCGTAAACATCCACAACAAGAATTCCTTCAAGTAGATACAACAAATATTCTGTTTATTTGTGGTGGTGCTTTCGCAGGTCTAGATAAAGTTATTGCGGACCGTAACGAAGGTAAATCAATTGGTTTCGGTGCGAATGTTACGAGCGCAGAAGATCATTCAATTGGCGATTTACTTCTTCAGGCTGAGCCGGAAGATTTGGTTAAATTCGGTTTGATCCCTGAATTCATTGGTCGTTTACCTGTTCTTGCTTCACTTACCGATCTTGATGCAGATGCTTTGGTTCAAATTTTGAGCCTTCCTAAAAATGCACTTGTGAAACAATATCAACGTCTTTTCTCTATGGAAGATGTTGAATTGCGTTTTACGGATGATGCGCTGCTTGCCATTGCAAAGCGAGCAATCACCAGAAAAACGGGAGCGCGCGGACTTCGTTCAATTATGGAAGATATTCTTCTTGAAACTATGTTCGAACTCCCAGGACTTGAAGGTGTTCAAGAAGTTGTTATTAATGGCGAAGTTGTAACCGGAAACGCACAACCGCTTTATATCTATGCTGATAAGAAGAAAGATGAAGCCGGAGCTGGCGCTTAATTAAATAAGTTTCAGCTTTTTCGTCTCATGGTCTTGAAAAAGCCATAGTGAATTCTTAAATCTTATTCACACAATAGTATTACATATTTTAATTATTTTGGATGCCTTATGAGTAAAACATATCCTGTACTACCACTAAGAGATATCGTTGTTTTCCCGCACATGATCGTACCGCTTTTTGTTGGTCGCGATAAATCGGTTAAAGCACTAGAGCAAGTTATGGATTCTGAGAAAAAAATCCTACTTGTGGCTCAAAAGGATGCAAACCTTGATGAACCAGGGGTTGATGATATATATCGCATAGGGACTTTGGCAACCGTACTACAATTATTAAAACTTCCTGATGGAACTGTAAAAGTTCTAGTTGAAGGCGTTGAGAGAATTAAAATAGACGATTTCGTCCAAACGGAAGAGTTTTTTGAAGCTAATACATCAGAAGTTGTAGCAAATGATGATGCGGTGGATGAGCTTGAAGCGTTGAACCGTTCGGTTATTGGTAAATTCAGTCAATATGTGAAACTAAATAAGAAAATCCCAGCTGAAGTGATAGAAAGCACCAATGAAATAGAAGATGAAGGAAAGCTCTCGGACGTTGTTGCTTCTCATTTGAGTTTAAAGATTTCTGATAAGCAGGAATTATTAGAAAATAATAGTGTTGTTAGCCGTCTTGAGAAAATCTATTCCGTAATGGAAAGTGAAATTGGTGTTATGCAGGTGGAAAAGAAAATTCGCCGTCGTGTAAAAAGCCAGATGGAAAAGACACAAAAAGAATATTATTTGAATGAACAGTTAAAGGCTATTCAAAAAGAGCTTGGTGAAGGCGAAGACGGTAAAGATGAAGTCTCAGAACTAGAGGCAAAAATTAAAAAGACGAAATTAACGAAAGAAGCACGTGAGAAAGCGACAGGGGAGCTTAAAAAGCTTAAGTCAATGAGCCCAATGTCAGCTGAATCAACGGTTGTTCGAAATTATCTTGATTGGATACTATCTCTGCCGTGGAATAAGAAGCGTGCTGTTAAAAAAGATATTAATGAAGCGGAAAAAATACTTAATGAAGATCATTACGGGCTTGAAAAAGTCAAAGAACGCATCCTTGAATATTTAGCGGTGCAAACAAGAACGCAAAAAATTAAAGGTCCTATTCTATGTTTAGTAGGACCTCCTGGGGTTGGTAAAACTTCACTTGGAAAATCAATAGCCAGAGCTACTGGACGTGAATATGTAAGATTTTCTGTTGGTGGTGTTCGTGATGAAGCTGAAATTCGCGGTCACCGTAGAACTTATATTGGATCAATGCCTGGTAAAGTTATTCAAAGTATGAAGAAAGCTGGTTCAAGTAATCCAATGTTTTTGCTTGATGAAATTGATAAAATGGGTTCTGACTTCAGAGGTGATCCATCATCAGCATTACTTGAAGTTTTAGATCCAGAACAAAATAGCAAATTTAGTGATCATTATCTTGAAGTGGATTATGATCTATCGGATGTTATGTTCATTACAACGGCCAATACTCTTGATATGCCAGGCCCACTTCTTGACCGTATGGAAATTATCAGACTATCTGGTTATACCGAAGATGAAAAAGTTGAAATTGCAAAGCGTCATTTAATTTCTAAGCAAGTTGAAGATCATGGTCTCAAACAAGAAGAATGGTCAATTTCAGATGCCGCGCTTCGCGATTTGATTCGTTATTATACCCGTGAAGCAGGTGTAAGAAGTCTTGAGCGTGAAATTGCTAATCTGGTTAGAAAAGCAACTAAGAAAATAGTCACCGGTAAGGCTAAAAAAGTTGCTGTTACTGTTAAAAATCTTGAAAAATTCGCTGGCATTAAAAAACATCGTTTCGGTGAGGCTGAAGATCAGGATTTGGTGGGCATTACGACTGGACTTGCTTGGACAGAAGTCGGTGGCGTTATTTTATCAATTGAGGCGATCGTATCGCGCGGTAAAGGTAAATTTACAATCACTGGTAAACTTGGTGATGTAATGCAAGAATCGATTAGAGCCGCATTAAGTTATGTTCGTTCAAAAGCGCCTGAGTTTGGCATTCAACCAAATGCATTCGAAACAAATGATATTCATATTCACGTACCGGAAGGTGCGACACCAAAAGACGGCCCTTCAGCGGGTGTTGCGATGATTACCTCGTTGGTTTCTGTATTATCAAAAATTCCAGTTTGCCATGATGTCGCAATGACAGGCGAAATTAGTCTGCGCGGGAAAGTTATGCCGATTGGTGGTTTAAAAGAAAAGCTGCTAGCAGCACACAGAAGCGGTATCAAAAAAGTTCTAATTCCGATAGAAAACGAAAAAGATCTGGTTGAAATACCTGAAAATGTGAAAAAAGGGCTTGAAATTGTTCCTGTGAAAATCGTTGATGAGGTGCTACAGCATGCTTTAGCAGCCCCATTAGTTCCTCTAAAAGAAGATGAGATAGAGGGAATCACTTCATTAAATCAGAATGGAAGTGGTTCTAATTTTAAAGATCATATCCATCACTAGGAAAAATAAAAATTTTTGGACTAAAATTTAAGCCCAAAAGTTGTATTAATTCGGTAGAAAAACACTCTTTTGTATTGAAAGAGTGTTTTTTTGTGCGAAAAATGTTTTTTGTTTCAATGTCAAGTAAACTTTATGCAAAAAAACCGCAGTTTTGTGAGGTTTTCCCTTTGACGAACTAATAATTTATGGCTAAGATGCATTAACTTTCGATCATACTAAATGATTAAGTTAATCTCTAATTTCTTTGAATTTTACATAAAGGGGAAGATAATGAACAAAAATGAACTAGTAAACAGCGTAGCGGAAGCTGCTGGTCTTTCAAAAGTTGATGCTGCAGGTGCAGTAGACGGCGTTTTCAACACTATTATGGGTACACTAGCAGGCGGCGAAGAAGTTCGTCTTGTTGGTTTTGGTACATTCAGCGTAGCACAACGTGCTGCTTCTGAAGGTCGTAACCCACGTACAGGTGAGAAAATTCAAATTCCAGCATCTAAGCAACCTAAGTTTAAAGCCGGTAAAGGCCTTAAAGACGCTGTAAATAAGTAATTTTTACTTAATTTATAAAGCGGTTGGTATTTTTTTTACCAACCGCTTTTTTAATGCTTTACATCTACGCAATGAGACTGTAGATATGCATCCACACTTCGTAACTGTCGTGTAGTATTTAAGAATAAAGCGGGCGATTAGCTCAGTTGGTAGAGCGCTTCGTTTACACCGAAGATGTCGGGAGTTCGAGTCTCTCATCGCCCACCATTCTTAATAAAAATGCAAAAGCAAATGTGGTTTTTTTTAATGATTCGCTGCGGCGAAAAAAATTAAAAGCTGCTTGACTTGATGGTTAAACTCTCTTACATCAGGATCGAAATATTAAGGGGGTGTAGCTCAGTTGGTTAGAGCGCTGGCCTGTCACGCCAGAGGTCGCGGGTTCGAGTCCCGTCACTCTCGCCATTTCATTAGAAATGGTATCATTTATTCAAAAAAAATATCTCCTCAAACTCCATAGTATCTTTGGTGAAACTGTGCAAATTCAGCTTGGCATTGGCTTTGCGTTTCAGTCTTTTATAAATAAGAAATTTAAATATAAAAAACTTGTGGAATTTTTTATCTCTAAAGGCTATTAACATGACTACGGATTATGCCTTTTTGTATTCAAATTTTTGTTTGGATTCGTTAAAAGGGTAATGACAAATGTGAGGCTTGGTTTTTAAAGACAGTATTCCAAGTCTTAGGTTGTGGACTGTCACTATATTAATTGAAGGGTGGGGCGCTAATGAACGAATTGCTGCTCGAATATCTTCCGATCTTGGTTTTCTTTGTCATCGCTATTGTTATGTCTGCTATTTTTGTACTGCTGCCGATTTTGGTTGTTAAGCAAAAACCCGATGCAGAAAAGCTTTCTGCTTACGAGTGTGGGTTTGAAGCTTTTACGGATAACCGTAAGCAATTTGATGTAAGGTTTTACCTAGTCGCTATCTTATTTATTATTTTCGACCTTGAAGTTGCATTTTTATTTCCATGGGCTGTTGCGCTCGGGGATATAGGCATGCTTGGTTTTGTTTCCATGATGATATTCCTTGGTGTGTTAACCATTGGTTTTATCTATGAGTGGAAAAAAGGAGCTCTGGAATGGGAGTAGAGAATAAACCTGATATGTCTTCAACTGATATACAGTCAGAAATGTCTGTAATGGAGCAGGATGCTTATTTCAAGTCGCTTCAAGATGATCTTTCGGATAAAGGTTTTGTGGTTACCAGCGTTGAAGATATTATTGCTTGGGCGCGTACTGGGTCACTATGGTGGATGACATTTGGCCTTGCTTGTTGCGCCGTTGAAATGATTCACACCTCAACATCACGTTATGACGCAGAGCGCTATGGTTTTGCACCGCGCGGAAGCCCCCGACATTCGGACGTTATGATTGTTGCTGGAACCTTAACAAATAAAATGGCGCCTGCAATGCGTAAAGTATATGACCAAATGCCAGAACCGAGATACGTGATTTCTATGGGGTCATGTGCAAATGGTGGTGGTTATTATCACTATTCTTATTCAGTTGTTCGTGGTTGTGACAGGATTGTTCCTGTTGATGTTTATGTACCAGGTTGCCCGCCCACCGCTGAGGCGCTTCTTTATGGAATACTTCAATTGCAGAAGAAAATCCGTCGTACAAGCAGTATTGATCGCTAGGAGAGTTTAAAGATGAGTTCAGATGAGGCTTTAAAGGATCTTGGCAAACATATTCAGAGTGTGAATTCTGATACTGTTATTGATTATAAGGTGGCTTATAATGAGTTAACGGTGAATGCAAAGCGTGATGATATTGTTAAATTGATGACTTTCCTGCGTGATGACCCGACTTGTAAGTTTGTCCAACTTTCAACGGTTTGTGGTGTTGATTATCCTGAACGTGAAGAACGGTTTGAAGTGGTTTATCATCTTCTTAGTCTTCATAATAATCAGCGAATGCGTGTGAAAATTAGAACCGACGAAGAAACGACCGTTCCTTCTGTTACGGGTGTTTATCCATCAGCTAATTGGTATGAGCGTGAAACGTGGGATATGTACGGCATTATGTTCGATGGTCATCCTGATTTACGCCGTCTATTAAGTGATTATGGTTTCCAAGGACATCCGCTCCGTAAAGATTTCCCACTTACTGGTTATGTTGAAGTACGTTATTCAGAAGAAGAAAAACGTGTTGTTTATGAGCCTGTAAAACTTGCTCAAGAATTCCGCACATTTGATTTTATGTCACCATGGGAAGGTGCTAAATATATCTTGCCGGGCGATGAGAAGTCAGAAGAAGCACCCAAAGACGGGAGTGAGAATTAAGTTATGGCTGAAGTCGATATCAAAAACTTTAATGTTAACTTTGGTCCGCAGCATCCCGCGGCCCATGGTGTTTTGCGCCTTATTCTTGAGCTTGATGGTGAGGTCGTGGAACGTGCGGATCCGCATGTGGGACTTCTTCATCGAGGTACAGAAAAGTTAATTGAACACAAAACATATTTACAAGCGATACCATATTTTGATCGTCTTGATTATGTAGCGCCAATGAACCAAGAGCATGCTTTCTGTCTTGCTATTGAAAAAATAATGGAAATAGAAGTTCCTGAGCGTGGCCAATATATTCGTGTACTATTCAGTGAAATTGGAAGAATTCTTAACCATCTAATGAATGTTTGCTCTCATGCGACTGATGTTGGTGCCATGACACTTACCCTTTGGGGATTTGAGCAACGTGAAATTCTTATGGAATTTTATGAAGCCGTATGCGGTGCGCGTCTTCACGCGAATTATTTCCGTCCTGGTGGCGTAAACCAAGATATGCCTGCTGGCCTTGATAAAAGAATTATCGAATTTTGTGACACTTTCCCGCAAGTGCTTTCTGATATGGAAACGCTAATTATGGAAAATCGCATTTTCAAACAACGTAACGTTGATATTGGTAAGGTGACGGCTGAGGAAGCCTTTGCGCTTGGATTTACTGGTGCAATGGTCCGTGGTTGTGATATTCCATGGGATATTCGCCGTTCAGAACCATATGAGGTTTATAATGAGCTAGATTTTGACGTGATCGTTGGTAAAAATGGTGACTGTTATGATCGTTATGTGCTTCGTTTTGAGGAAATGTATCAATCAGTAAATATTATGCGCCAATGTATTGAAAAGATGCCAGAAGGGCCTGTTTCAAGCACTGACCGTAAAGTAACGCCACCACCAAGAGCAGAGATTAAGAGTTCTATGGAAGCGCTTATTCATCACTTCAAATTATTTACCGAAGGATTTAAAGTGCCCGAAGGTGAAGTATATGTAGCTGTGGAAGCGCCAAAAGGTGAATTTGGTGTTTATCTAGTTTCAGATGGAACCAACAAACCATACCGTTGCCATATTCGTGCACCAGGTTATGCGCATCTTAGCTCAATGGGCTATGTGGCGAAAGGGTATATGCTTGCTGATATTCCTGCAATGATTGGTTCTTTTGATATTGTGTTCGGAGAAATTGACCGATGAGTATGAATGTTAAATATGCTGAAAAGTTTGAGTTTACACCAGAGAATTTGGAATGGACGAAAACTCAGTTGGCGAAATACCCAGAAAACCGCAAAGATAGCTGTGTGATGCCGTTCTTGCATCGTGCGCAAGAGCAGAATAACGGTTGGGTGAGTATTCCTGTAATGGAATATGTCGCTGATTTTCTTGATATGCCTTATATCCGCGTACATGAAGTTGCGACATTTTATACCATGTATAACCTTAAGCCGGTTGGAAAACATGTAATCGAAGTATGCACAACAACACCATGTTGGTTGCGTGGTTCAGATGATGTGGTGAAGGCGTGTAAGGATGAATTAGGCATCGGCTTTGGTGAAACCACAGAAGACGGTGAATTCACGCTTCTGGAAGTCGAATGTGCCGGTGCTTGTGTTAATGCACCTGTGATTGCATATGCTGAAGAATATTATGAAGATTTAAATGAAGACACAACACGTGCATTTATTAAAGCCATTAAAGATGGTAATACACCAGAAGCTGGTCCGCAAAATGGAAGATTTAAATCTTGTCCGATAGGTGGCCCTACTTCGCTGCAAGAGATGGCACCAAAAGGTGCTAAGTTTGGAGGAGATGCTTAATGTTAGCTGATAAAGATCGAATCTTTACCAATCTCTATGGATTTGAAAGTCCTTACCTTGAAGCCGCGAAAAAACGCGGTGACTGGAAGGGGACCAAAGAAATTATTAAACGTGGTGAAGAAAGCATTATTGAAGAAATGAAGCAATCAGGACTGCGTGGTCGCGGTGGCGCTGGTTTTCCTACCGGATTAAAGTGGTCATTTATGCCAAAAGAATCGGATGGTCGCCCAAGTTATCTTGTTGTGAATGCTGATGAAGGCGAGCCAGGTACATGTAAAGACCGTGAAATTATGCGCCATGACCCTCATAAATTGATCGAAGGTTGTTTAATCGCAGGTTTTGCGATGCGTGCGGTTGCAGCGTATATCTATATTCGCGGTGAATTCGTTCATGAAGCAAATGTTTTAGATAAGGCAATTGATGAAGCACGCGAAGCGGGACTTCTTGGTAAAAATGCCTGCGGTAGCGGGTATGACTTTGATGTTTTCGTTCACCGTGGTGCGGGTTCTTATATTTGTGGCGAAGAAACGGCGCTTATTGAAAGCCTTGAAGGTAAAAAAGGGCAACCTCGTCTGAAACCACCATTCCCAGCGAATGTTGGTGTATTCGGGTGTCCGACAACAGTGAATAATGTCGAATCAATTGCTGTGGTTCCTGAAATTCTTCGTCGTGGTGGTTCGTGGTTCTCAGGACTAGGACGCGAAAATAATACAGGTACAAAACTTTTCTGTATTTCTGGTCATGTGAATAATCCATGTAACGTTGAAGAGGAAATGGGTATTCCTTTAAAAGAACTGATTGAAAAACATGCTGGCGGTGTTCGTGGCGGTTGGGATAATCTTCTTGCTGTAATCCCTGGTGGGTCATCCGTTCATTTGATCCCTAAAGATGTCTGTGACACTGTGTTGATGGATTTTGACAGTTTGCGTGCAGAAGGTACGGGCCTTGGTACGGCGGCCGTCATCGTTATGGATAAATCAACCGACATCGTTAGAGCAATTACCAGACTTTCAGCATTTTATAAACATGAAAGCTGTGGACAATGTACGCCTTGCCGTGAAGGTACGGGTTGGATGTGGCGTGTTATGGAGCGCCTCTGTACCGGTGAAGCGGAAATTGAAGAAATTGATATGTTACTTGAAGTAACTAAGCAAATTGAGGGTCACACGATTTGTGCTCTTGGTGATGCTGCTGCATGGCCTATTCAAGGGTTGATGCGTCACTTCCGTCCGGAAGTTGAACGTCGTATCCTTGAATATAAGAAAACACACGCAGCGTAGGAGAGATAGAATATGCCAACGCTTACAATTGATGGAATTGAAGTCGAAGTAGAACAGGGAACGACAGTACTCCAAGCTGCAGAGCAGGTTGGAATTGAAATTCCTAGATTTTGTTATCATGAACGACTTTCAATTGCTGGTAACTGCCGCATGTGTCTGGTTGAGGTAACGCCTGGACCACCTAAGCCGGCTGCTTCTTGTGCGCTTCCGGCCGGTGAAGGTATGGAAGTTAAAACCAATTCTGAAAAAGTGAAAAAATTCCGTGAAGGTGTAATGGAATTTTTATTGATTAATCACCCGCTTGATTGCCCTGTTTGTGACCAGGGTGGTGAATGTGATCTTCAAGATCAGTCAATGGCTTATGGTGAAGGTGCAAGCCGTTATAATGAAAAACGTCGGATCGTCCAAGAAAAGTATATGGGGCCGCTTATTCGCACGATCATGACGCGCTGTATACATTGTACTCGTTGTGTACGTTTCGCTGATGAAGTTGCCGGCGTTCCTTCGTTAGGGGCGATTGGTCGTGGTGAAAATATGCAAATTACGACCTATCAGGAACAATCTTTTGCGTCTGAAATGTCCGGTAATGTTGTTGATCTATGTCCTGTTGGTGCGCTTACAAGTAAGCCATATACATTTAAGGCTCGCCCGTGGGAGCTTAAAAATACAGAAACGATTGATGTTCACGACGCACTCGGCTCAAACATACGTATAGATAGCCGTGGTCGCGCCGTTATGCGTGCGCTTCCGCGTATCCATGAAGAAGTGAATGAAGAGTGGATTTCTGATAAGACACGTCATGCAGTTGACGGATTAGCAAAAAATAGACTTGATCACCCATTTGTTAAAAAGAACGGTAAGTTACAGCAAGCCTCTTGGGAAGAGGCCTTTGGTCTTATTGCTTCAAAAGTAAGGGGCCTAAAGAAAGGCCAAATAGCCGGGATTGTTGGTGATTTATGTGATGCTGAAAGTATGTATGCATTCAATGAGTTAATTAAATCACTTGATGGTGAAGTTGAATGTCGTCAAGACGGCTCAAAAGTTGGTGGTAAGCATCGCGCAGGTTATTTATTTAACTCTGGCATCACAGGTATTGATGACGCGGATGCTATATTGCTTGTTGGATCAAACCCACGTCTCGAAAGTCCGGTGTTAAATTCACGTATTCGTCAACGTTGGCTCAGTCGTCAATGCAAAATTGCAAATGTTGGTCCTGATATTGATCTTTCATATAAGATTGAACAATTAGGTGATAATGCAGCAATTTTGAAAGAAATACTGATGGGTAAAAATGACTTTGCAAAAACATTGAAAAATGCTGACAAACCTATGATTATTCTTGGGCAAGGGGCATTAAATCGTGAAGATAGTGCTGCAATTATTAAGATCGCACATGATATTGCTGAAAAATACGGTATGGTTTCTGATGAGTGGAATGGTTTCAATGTTCTTCATACGGCGGCAAGCCGTGTTGCGGCCCTTGATATGGGATTGGTAACAGAAAACGGAATTGAAGGTATCCTTGATGGCGCGGAAAAAGGCGACATTAAAGTCGTTTATAATATGGGCGCTGATGAGTTTGATACCAGTAAGCTAGCGAAAGCTTTTGTGATTTACCAAGGAAGTCACGGTGATGAAGGTGTTAAAAACGCTGATGTTATCTTACCGGGTGTTGCCTATACAGAAAAGCCTGGGACTTATTTGAATACCGAAGGACGCGTACAAATTGCGCTTCGTGCGATATTTGGTCCAGGTGAAGCACGCGAAGATTGGACGATCTTGAGGGCGCTCTCTGATGTGCTTGGAAAAACACTATCTTATGACACAATCGCCGAGCTAAGAGCTAAAATGGTCAAAGTTTATCCACATTTTGCGATAGTTGATCAAAAGCCATCAACGGAGTGGTCTGATTTTGGTGTTGAGGGTGATGTAAAGGACCGTAGCTTTACTTTAGCAATCACAGATTTTTACGGAACAAACCCTATCGCAAGGTCATCAGAGACCATGGCGGAATGTCGCGCGGCTTTAAATGGCGATGACTTTATTGAAGGAGCTACGGGAACATAATGTACGATTTTT
>Ga0181597_10005759_pt1 | contig 11805 bp, 12 predicted proteins | sample 041ome_5_FD_148647 | JGI IMG/M metagenome (GOLD analysis project Ga0181597, IMG submission 148647) | Coastal salt marsh microbial communities from the Groves Creek Marsh, Skidaway Island, Georgia - 041403US metaG (spades assembly) | ecosystem: Environmental > Aquatic > Marine > Intertidal zone... | reverse complement strand
CATCGTCCCCGATACGTCGATATCTGTTGCAAACAAGTCTCCAGTAACAGTTAGATTGCCGGACTCATCAAGAGTGAGCAGAGTGTTCGCTGTACCTGTGGTGTGCCTGCCAATGGTAAATGTGTTTGTGCCGTTGCCGTTGGAGTCAATGTTGATACGCACGTTGCCGAATGAGTTGATGGTAATAGCGTCAGTCCAAGTATCGCCATTAGTCGAACGAATCGAATGATACGAGTTGGTTCCGTAGGAGTCCGAGTCCCAAGTAAAATAGATACCACCAACACGGTAGATAGGATCGTGAACTGCGTTGCCCGAACGGAGCGACATGTCACCATTGACATACAACGTAGATGTGTTTGGCGATGTAATACTTTCGCCCTGTCCAACACTCAATGACGTAGCGACCGTGAGCCGCCCGTCTGTAGTGAGCGACATCGCCCCAGTAGACGCTGAATGAGATGTGTCACCCCACCAGAACCCACGATCATTGTCGCTGTTCATGCGGAACGTCATCGCCCAGTCACCAAGGTGCCCGTAAGTGATGCCCGACACCATTCCCATGGTGTAACTAGAACTGTTGTACACCCTCAGTTTGTCGTAGTTACTTCCGGTTGCACCGTCGATGTAGCCGATGTTGTAACGAGTGCCTGCATTAAACAGATCAGGGAATGTTCCAGAAGTAATGTTTGAAGCGTTGAGTGATGTCAGACCTGAACCATTGCCGGAGATGGTGCCATCAACAGACAGGTCGCCTGTGAACCTGCCTGTTCCGTTGACATCCAATGAATACGACGGAGTACTGTCGTTGATACCAACACGCGCGTTTGGAATATCAACCGTCAGAATGTTTGTCCCACTACTGTTCTCAAACGACCACGCATTAGGAGTGGTGCGGTAGTACAACGCTGATTCCAGCGACCCGCTATCCCACACTTCTAGACCGTGAGGGCCAGTCTCCGACTGTCGCCCAAACACGACAGACCTGCCGTTGCCAACAACGTCAATGTCGCCATCAACACCAAGAGGTGTCTGTGGTGTCGCTGTGCCGATACCGACATTGCCAGACGAATCAATACGGACCCGTTCAACATTATTGCTAAATAGTTTTAGATCATCACCCTCTGCACCGATCCTCACACGGGTGTCATCGGTCGTACCGCTACCCATAAGTGAAATTCCACCAGTAGCGTTAGTTGACTTGAACGTCGCTGTGATGCCTACCGAACCACCATCGACTTCCAAGGGGCGAGCAGGTGTCGCCGTGCCAATACCGACACGACTGTTCACATCATCGAAGTAGAGCGCGGACGCACCGCCGAACGCTCCACCATTGTTGTACTGAACTTGTCCGTCCGACCCAGCAGCACCAATTGCCCCGATTGCTACAGTCTGCCATGCCGATCCGTCATACAACTGTAACTCTCCGGTATCCTTGTTGTATGACACCATCCCCTCAGTCACAACCTGTTCCAACGCTGCATCACGATCAGCAGCCGTATCGAACCGCGTAACAGCCTGCGACATAAGAAACGCATTAACATCGAACGCCGACATTGACTCAGCGTCAATAAAATGTTTGTAGCCTTCAACAGTCATAGGAGCACCAAATGGTTATCATTCCGTTATTACTAATACCGTTTAACAGTATACTACCAATGTACGCTGTCGGTCATATAGATAATTACAACTGTCCCGAGCATTTGCCAGCGATGGTCGAAGCAGGTTGGTCGCTTGCAGAGTTACAGCAAGTTGATGCAATTGTGTGGGCGGAGACACGATGCCAGTCTGTAGTGTCAGACACACATGATTACGGTCTAATGCAGGTTAACCGCAAAGTGTGGCGTAGCACGATTGAAGATGCTGGGGCCACGATGCAAGATTTACTTGATCCTGTTACTGGTTTACGGTGGGGTAAGTATGTGAGCGAACAAGCCGAGGTGTATGGCTGGTGTAAGTGGCAACCGTGGTACATGTCAGGCAACTGGTGCTAAGTGTTTACAAACTAATTAATTGAACAGTCAAAACGGCTTCAAGCCAAGAACCCGCATCGTCCCATTTGGTTGGCTGCACAATGAAGTTTTCGACTAAAACGGTGTACGAATGTGTACCTTCGGTATATGTAGTAACCGTGCGGTTTTCCCACAAATCACGAATGTAATCAACTTCGGTATACGGGTCTTGCGACACAACTTGTCCTTGGCCATCACCTTGCAACACAAATGAAGTGGCTAACAAAGGCACCGTCCACCGTTGTGTTGTCGGAGGTTTTGGATATGCGTTAAGTTTCCAACCTGTTACAGTCGGTGTTGTTGTCCCACTTGACGAGTTTAATGTCAACTGCACGTTGGCATATCTAAACGGTTCGCCGGACACAGGAATAACAAGACTTGTAGCACCAAGAGTAGATTGGGTTGCTGTCTGATTTGTGCCTCCACCGGCTAAGACTATCGTTGCTGAAATACTTTCACCAGATGCTAAAGGTTCAAACGTAACAATTAACTCGCCTAATAATTTTTCGTCTACTGTTCCAAAATAAATTTCGCCGCTATCAATTGTGCCGGTTGTCATGTAGCCGCTTAACTCAAACAACGCTGTTTCAGTACGAAACAAAACGTTAGACGCATATACTTCAACAGTTCCGCCACCCGGCAAAAATAATGTCTCGCGTTTCTCCGCAAAAATAATTTGTTGCAACGCATTTAAAATTGCCGTGTTGCCGGTCGGGAATCCGGTAATTGAACAAAAAGCATAATGTGCAGGCAATAACGTTTCAACAAAGTTTTCAAAATCAAGCAACGCAAGAGAGGCGTTATTCCCGGTGTTGTACGTCACATACGCTTTGCTGCCTACAATTGCAGCGTTGATTGGCCTAGAGTTTTCAAACGGATTAATGGCGGCACCGTAAGTAATTGATCCATCGCCAGTTACGGTCGCAAAACGTGCACCAAGATTTGTGAGTAGCAAAATATTTCCAGAAAACGAAATTGCTTTGTTTAATCGTTCTCCGATAGGCAAGTCACATACAACGCTTGACACAGCAAGACGACCTGTACTTGTAACCGTCATAGCGTAAATCGCTGTGCGATCTTCGTCGGCACCACCAACATAGATACGTGAGCCAACAGCAAAAATTGTGTTGAATTCAAATTCTTCATCAAAGTGTTCGTACACAACGTTGGCTACGTAACTACTGCCAGACGGTAAAATTTCGAGGATTTGGTTACCTGCTGCAACAAGCAAGTTGTTATTAACTAAATTGATTGTTGTCACGTTTTTGGTAGCGGTGGTTATTAAACCCCCTCCTGTACCACCAGTATCAGGCGCGTACCACAATTGCCGGTTATTATCGACAATAAATAACCGGCGATCTGTGTCGTTTGGGAAAGCATAAAACGCTTGGACGTTTGCAGTGCCGCCGTACGATAACAAAGCGTGCCCACTTGACGACCACGTATCACCTAACTCTGATTCAACAAGATCAAGTCGGCCACTTAAATACAGCAACGTGTAAAGTTTGCCATCAAAACGTTCAATTGGATTACTAAAACCTACACCCAAATACGGAGAGATTTCCGCCATGTCGTTGGCTAATGTCAGTACGTAATCGCCTTGCGTATTAATGTTGGTGCTAGTCCAAAACCGTGTTGCGTTTGCGTCTGGATCAAGGTCAGCAAGTTTTTGATCTGCCCCACCTTTCCAGTCATAACGATAACGCCACCAACCACCGTCAGGATTGTACAACTGATCGCCAAGATCAGACGACGTAACAACACCTTGCCGATATGGAGGTAAAGAATTGTGTTGATAGTTTGTTAAATCAACAGAATAAACATGGCTTCCAAGCGAAACTGTATTAGGCGGATTCGGCATGTCACCACGCCCTCATCGGATATTTGCCCCGCAACTTTGTTACCTCTTGCAAATACCTACGCAAATACGTGCCACGCACGGTTTGAGCATGTTCAAGCGGACGATCATTCATGTCCTGCACACTACGACTATCGCTTGCAGGTTGACGATTGCCACGCACATTCTCATCGTCAGTCAACATTCGCAACTTAATACCCAACACAAGTAGGTCAATCATCGACGGCTGCAACCCTGTCGTGCTAACAAGATCAACTGATTCTGCTAGCCCGCTAGAAACGTCAAAAGGCCGTGCAATAACTGCGTGCACTTTACCAGCAGCATAATGATTATGTCGCGGTACAAGGCGAATAAGCATCCCTGACAACGACACACCATCCCATGTGCCAACGTCACCACGTGATAGCCGGTACTTCAAGGTTGGCCATGCAGTACTGTCGTCATGCGAGTAGTTGCGTTCTAACCGAACTAACCCAATTGCGTCAGACAAACTCGCAGGCAACTCTACTGTTTCTTGATTGTCAACCACATCCCATTGATACGACTCAACCTTAAACAAATCAGGTGACCATGACGACACCTCATCAATTAGTGCGTCATAAATGTCGTACCTAGTAAACCGAGGATTAATTAAAACCTCATCACCGGTGCTATGAGACTCAGCGTCGCTGTCCTGCCAACCCCGTTTTACAGTTACTTGCTTAGTTACCGAATCAAACGCTGTCACGCGCATTAGTTCTTTGCCAATTGATAACACCGCTCCGAACTGAATCGCAGGTGTTAAATCAAATTCTAAAACAAAAGATGTGACAGCGTTATCAATATCGGCAGTAAGAAAGTTGCTTTCCTGTCGGAGCGCAGAATTAAGTTGGCGACGAACCCGCTCAATTACTGCTTCAACCGTGTTCCTGCTCATACCTTCTCCCCACCGTAGGGGGAGAGGCACATGGCCCCTCCCCCCACTTTCGTGTGTCTAGTTAGGGATTAGGTAGGTCAGACCAGATCGGTCGGCAGAGCCGCCGTGTTGTCCAGACCAGTCCAACGCGCCATGTGACGCTGACCCTTGACCTCAAAGCCACCTTCCGCGACGAACATGTAGTTGTCCTTGTCGTCGGTCTTGGCGAGAGGCTGCATAACCATCGGCTGGAACGTGCGGTAGATCAGGTTCTCACGGTTGATACCGAAGGCGTCGGCTGCGCGGCAGTACCGGTTGCGAACCAGCAGCACTTCACCGAACTCGGTGATAACGCTGGTGGCGCGACGGCGGCCACGACGCTCGTCTTCAATGGTGACGGTCTGGATGCGCTCGGCTCCAGCAAGGTTGTTCAACGCGGCAAAGTTTGCGGGGTTCGACACGATGGCGGTGTACTGGCCACCTGCGTCGTATGCAATCTGCTGGGTGCGCTCAACTTCTTCGACGGTCAACCAGTCGCCTGATGCGGCGTTGTTGAACACGTTGGTGGTCACGAACTGTGACACACCGCCGGTCGAACGGGTTGCACCTGACTGGTACTTGATTCCGTACAGCAGAGCCTGCTCCATGTTGACGCCCTCGGCCAGCATGACCTTGCGGGTCTGGCGGGCCAACTCGTTAGCAATGCCGTACTTCGGGATGCGCTGGGCGGTACGCGAAATCTGAATCTTGCTCGTCCAAATCTGCGTGTAGTTGCTGTACTTGGTACGACCGGTAAATTGCTCGTCACCGATGGAACCTTCGGACAGGAACGTACCGATGCCCAGCACTTCTGCACCGGACGCATGGTTCACGTTGGAAGTGCCAGCAGCACCAAACGTCACCGTGAGGGTGTCGTTCGACACAGCGGTGATTGCGAACACTTCGTCGTCAATACGCACGGCGTCGCCAACAGCGAACCGCTCGCCAGCGCCAGAAGCGACAGTCAGCGACGTACCAGTTGCGGTGTACGCTGATGCAAGCGTGGTGCGGGGGGTAAGGAACTCGTCTTCCAGCCACGAGAACTCAGTGTTATCGACAGGCTGGCGAGGAACGACGGGGAAGCCGTCGGCGTTGACACCACCCAGCATGGGCAGGTCGTCGGGGTTGAGCATGTAGATCAACTCATCAATGTTGACCTTAGTCTCAACCGTAAGGTCGGTAGAAAGAATCGGGTTTGGTAACTGTTCAGCCATAATGGACTCCTATTATGAAGCGGACGCTTGTAAACGTTGCCGCAGGGTTTTTACTTTGGACTCTGCTGCGCTTCGTTCTTTAATAGGTAGTGGCTTTCCATCAGCACCTAGATATGGCATAAATGTGCCACCGCCACGGTTCTCACCTGCCACACCTTTTTCCCAACTGTTGTTGGTATGAGGTGCCGGTGCTTTACGATTGTGTTGCGTCGGAGTTGCCTTAGGCGAAACCAACAGACCTTTTGCCCGCAACTTGCAAGCGTAGGCTCCACAGTCGCAACCGTGAGGATGAACCATTAGTACATCCGGCTGTTTTGCTGCCACTGCCGTTCATCGAACGTAGCGGTGGAGTCACCATTGGCAGCAGCAGAAATAAACGACGCAAACGCCAAGTCTTGTGCATCAGCATTACTCATGCCACCACGCCGTGCATCGTTCCATTCATCGAACGCAACATCAACTGCTGACTTAGCCGGAGGATCAGACGGAAGCGCCGTGTCACCAGCCGAGAAAGATTCGCGAGCCTGCTGATACTTAATCTCAGCCTCACCAACCTGTGTCTCTGCCACAACCGGTTCTCCCATGTCACCAACCAAACCAATCTCAACAGCCTCCGCACGGATCGCGTCTGCTGTCAACTCACCGTCGTAAGTCTTCATCAGCATCGCACCCAACTTAGAGTCAGTCTTTACTCCTGCCTGTAAGAAAGCAATCTCCCGCTCCTTCGCAGCCAAAGCCTTTTCAAGATCACGCGCTGCTGCCGCATCGGCTCGCAACTTCTTGATGTGCTCCGGCGACGAATCGTCAAGAGTGTTTTCCATATCTGACATTAGTGCTCCTATGTTAATTGTTTACTCGCGACTTCAGTTACTACCCTTTTGCGCGGCCAAAGGGCGACGTTACGGCCAAACGCGGACGGCCCAGCGAGCACACATCTGCGACTAGCACACATAACACAATTAAGAATACACAACTCATGTGTGTTATTCAAGCATTAGTCGTCGTATTGCCACCAATCGTACTCGCGTACAATACGCCGACGATGCGCAGCAGCACCGGAAGCGGTCTGCTGCTTACGCTTTTGACGACGACGAGGCTGGGTGTTACGCCGAGGCATACGCCAATACTCAACGACAATGCAACGAAACAAAATCAGTACATCGAACCCCGGCGCGACGACTTTTTAGCCATCTTCTTCACCGGCTTCTTGGCCACCTTCTTAGCAGCCTTTGACTTTTTGCCGTACATTAACGAACCTTCGTGCCACCAGCCGGAGCCGGAGTCTGCGACAACCCAGCCTTAGTAGCAGATGACGAACCCGTCACCACCTTGCTGCCAGAGCGAGACTTCTTATCGTGTGAACACATCGTGTAAGACATAATAACTCCTTAAGTTTGTCTTGAAATATTATAGACCAACAACACCTTCTTGTGTCAACAACGCACCGCCAGTAGATGCACGGTTAACACCACCACGCTCAATCAATCGACGTTCCATCGCTAACGTCGCGTCAGCATCGCCACCAAATTCAGCCGCAACACCCGTTTCAGACGCCGTTAAGTCTTGTGTCTCACCAAAACGTTCTTGGAACAACCCGCTTTGCGCAGCAATATTTTGCATACCTTCAATAATTCCGGCTTCGCTCAACGGCAAATCGGCTACGTTTTCTGCAACTTCACGGCTCACGCCTACATCAAAACGACGACCAATACCTGCAACGTAAGCAGTACGCTGGGCTTGTTCTAAACGTTCCATTGTCATATCAGAATCCAAAACGTACGCTGCTAACGCCGCATCTGCGCCAGCACCATAAAATTCTGTGAACGCTTTTCGCACTTCAATAGGTGCGCTGTCAACAAACGAAAACGCTGTATCTACTTTTAACGCGACATCTTCTGCTGACACACCCGACAAAATTAAATTGTTCATATCTTCCCGGTTGTTCATAAACCACTCTGGCATACCAACACGAGAAAATGTTTGGTCGATTACTGCTTCGTAATTTAAAACGTCTTGTGGTGTCATTACATAAACATCTTCGCCAGCAGCAACTCGTTTTTGTTGCTCAATAATTACGGAAAAACGATCGCGGAACTCAGGTGTTTTTTCTAAACGAATCATTAATTCTGCTTGCGTAGCCACACCATCAACAACTGCATCGTACAACCAACCGCTTGGGTTTCCGTCTTTATCAAGTGTAAGCAAAGACCCTAAACCTATGGACCTCATGTATGAAGCAAGCGCACCCCATGTATCACGATTTTCTTTTGTGAAAGTGTCATCAATGATGTCGAACGTATCGTCAATTGGTTTAGGCGACGGGGCAGGGGTAGGGGCAATTGGTGGTTTTTGAACACCCGGTAAACGAATATAGCCGCCCGTTTCAGGGTCTTTAACAACGTTACGGTTAGGTATGAGAGCACCTTTTTTCGGCTTTTTCAAAACCATAATGAAACTCCTTTGTTAAATAACAGAACGGCCAAAAATTGACGAGACATTTTGTACCATCTGACTAAGTGAATCGCGAGCCTTTTGAGTTCCCTGCCAATCTGGCATAGACCGTGCAGCACGCAACGACTCCGTAATTGACAAAGGCCGACTACCAGAATCCTCATAACCAACAAACATGCCCATAGTGTCTGCGTCCGTTAAATCTAAATCATTAATATTCATTTCCAACTCGCTAGCAACTTGCTGCATCGCTGGCAAAAAATAATCATACATAGACAAACCACGATCCAAAGCAGACGCAGCAAACCCATACTGAGCCTTAGCAGAATCAACCCACAATTGCTCCACAGCATCCTGTGAAATTTCGCCACGAGCGATACGCAACGCATAATCACGCGCAGCCTGATCACCAATGCCAATTAAATTACGGGCAGCAGCCGTTTTTAAAATGTTTGCGTTCGCAGCAATTTGTCCCGTAGATTCCAACCCCATAACATCAGTAATCTCGTCAAGAATCAATGTCGTTGTTTGGGCTTGATCTAAACCGTCACGAACAATTGTAAACGCTAACTCGCCTACCCGTTGATCGGTTAAATCTAAACCAAGTTGTTGTGCAACACGAGACACTTCGGCTTTCATATTGTCGTAATCAACAACAGACAAACCAGCCTGCAACAACGGGGCAAACTCAGGATTGGCCTGTGCTGCTTCTAAACGCAGCGTCGCGTCAATACCTTCGGATGTAATTTCGCCACGAGACAGACGTTCTGCAAGATCAGTTGCTAACTCATCAGAAACATCTAAACGTAAACCGGCACCAATATTTTTGATTAACGTAATGTTGGCTGTGATGTTGCCGGGGAGATACGGCTGCATCGAACCCTTAGCCATTACGTTGTCTGTGATAACTGTGGTGTCCCAGTTATTGTCAACGGCAGCAGTAGCAATATCTGTGATTTCTTCCGTGGTTAACTGCACACCTAACTGCGATGCACCGTCAGAAATTTGGGCTACAAGATTAGCAATGTTTTGCTCACGACTTACTCCACCCCCACCGCCACCGGATTGCCGCAAATAGTCGCCAAGCAAATACGAACGGCCAGTTTCGCCTAACGCAGCAGCAAACGTATCTTGTCGTCCACGATCCCAATTAAATGTCAATGCAACTTGTTCTAGCGCAGCAATCTCAGGATTATTTAAACGAAACTCAGTGTAACTATCACCAAATGTCAACCGTGCTTCATTTAACCAACCGCTATAACCCGGCAACGTATTGCCAGCCATTACTGAATTGTATAAAAACTTTTCTTCATCACCTAACAACATTGCAATGCCGGGATTTTCGGAGTCAACATCGTACCCCAGCAACTCCATCCCCATGCCAACACCAAACGCTGTACCATATTTTTGAAAATACAGCAATTCTTGAGTAGCAGCATCGCTTAATCCCGTTTGATTAGCCGATAAAGACGACTCGTATTTATTTGCAACAGGAGAAACCGCTGACGGAACCTGCGCTAAATATGCATAATTTGAATAATCTTCTGAATCGTTCATTGTTTATTCCCCATACCTTGTTGAATAAAACTTTGCTCAACATCCTCGGCAGTCAAACGAGGCTGGACTTGTTCGCCACTAAGATATTGCCCGCTTCCAAAACGCTCACGAAATTTCGACACATCGCTTGTGTCGGCGTAGGCTGCTGCTTGCGTCGGATCAATACTTTCAACAGCCTGACGCAACGCACCAATCTGCTGCGCAAAAGGATTCTCAGCCCTAATATATTCTTCAGCATCCAAAGACTTCATAATTCGCACAACACGATCTAATTCTTCAGTTTGCAAATCGCGCCCCAACACCGCTTGCGCAAACGCATTAGCACCATTCTCAACAGTCGAACGTGTTTGCCGATTAAAACTTTGACGCACAAGATCCGCGTTTTGTTTCTGCCTGTACTGCAACTCGCCCGCCACACCTCGCTCCGACGCCATCACATCTGACAAAAAAATTTGATACGCTTGTTTTAACGTTGGGTCCGACGGATCGCCTTTAGACATTGGCGTCGAACCCACCTGAGTAAAATATCCTGCCAACATCAAATTGTCGTGCAATGCCATAATTTCGTTAGGCGACATTTCATACATTAAATTGACCATACCTAAAAGATTTCTTTGCTGAGTAGGCGCACGAGATTTGTCACCAAACAAAACGTTGTAATTCGGGCCAGCGGATTGCCAAATTGGAGAAGGGTCGAACATAAACTGTTCATTTAACCAATTTGATTCAACGTTAGGATTTTGTGCTTGTGTTAACGCATCGCTCCAAATTGCGTCGGGATTCACACGGGCTAAGGCTTGAACATCGTCGTAATTAAAATTAACTGTTGGAGAAGGCCCATACGGGTCCAAGGTACTTAAATACTCTTTAACGCCAGACTCAGACTCAAGTCGTTGCTCACGAACAATTGTAACTTCGCCATTCGCGCTAACAGAAACATCGCCGTCGTTACTTGCAAGTTGAAAATCATCGTAAAAACCTTGATCAAGTAAAATTTGCGGAGCCTGATTCTTATTGCCAAAAATTGTTTGTTGCGTATCAAACTGCGCAACATTGTCTTCATTTGCCCACCATGTAACAGCAACATCATTTATTTGATTTAAAGACGAAATCGTTTGATTTTCCGGCAACGCAGCAATATTTGCAGCCATAGTTTTAATAGTCGTCGGAGCGTAGACTGTATATGCTGGTGCCAATTCTCCGTTTTGCCCAACTGGCATTTGAGTTTGATAAATAGAATTTTCAATAGCATTAGCAATCGAACGTGTTTGAGTATCAACAATTGCTTCTGCTGTAGCAATTTCTTTAGGACTTAAACCGTACATATCAGGATTATCAATTAACTCAATAATAAGAGGACGCAAATCCAACATAGTTAAATCCGTATTTTGATATTCGCGTGGAACATTATTAACAACAACATCAACAATTTTGTCAATACGAGCGCCAACACCAGAAGTACGCACATAATCCATATTGGGGTCGTCAACCAAAATTGGTATCTGGCGAGACATCCCTACGTCATAGTCAGAAAAATTTGCGCTGCTATTATATTGATATTGTTCAACGGAATTAAACATGTTCCACAACATGTTTTTTAATTCGTCAAGATTGCCTTGGCCAGCACCTTCGTACGGAAATTCAAAGTCAAACATCACAAACTACTTTCTGGTTTGTACACTGACAACCACAACAACTCTAATTCAGGATACAACAAAATAATACGTCCAACTTCGTTTTCGTACACATCTTTCAAAGCGGTCAACTGATTAATCGCACGCT
>Ga0181597_10005750_pt1 | contig 11814 bp, 17 predicted proteins | sample 041ome_5_FD_148647 | JGI IMG/M metagenome (GOLD analysis project Ga0181597, IMG submission 148647) | Coastal salt marsh microbial communities from the Groves Creek Marsh, Skidaway Island, Georgia - 041403US metaG (spades assembly) | ecosystem: Environmental > Aquatic > Marine > Intertidal zone... | reverse complement strand
ACCACTAGTTGGAGACAATGGAACTGGTATGCATGTTCATATGTCTCTTTCAAAAGATGGGAAAAATATTTTTGCAGGAGACAAATATGGAAATATGTCAGAAGAAGCACTGCATTATATTGGTGGAATAATAAAGCATGCTAGAGCATTAAATGCTTTTACAAATGCTTCAACGAATAGCTATAAAAGGTTAATACCTGGTTTCGAGGCACCTGTTATCTTAACTTATTCAGCTCGAAATAGGTCCGCCGCTATCAGGATTCCTTATGTGATGAGCGATAAAGCTAGACGTATAGAAGTAAGATTTCCTGATTCTACAGCAAACCCATATCTAGCATTTAGTGCTCTGATGATGGCTGGCCTTGATGGGATAAAAAATAAGATTAATCCTGGTGAAGCTATGGATCAAGACTTATTTGAACTGACAACTGAAGAAGAAAAAATGCTTCCAACTGTTGCCCCTGGTTTAGATGTAGCTCTTGAGGCGTTAGATAAAGATAGGGACTTTCTAAAAGCTGGTGGCGTATTCACCGATAAGATGATTAATTCTTATATTGCTCTTAAATACGAAGAAGTACAACGTCTCAGACAATCAACACATCCTTGTGAGTTTGAAATGTACTACAGCTTATAACATAGTAACTGCCCTCTGAAAGGAGGGCAGTAAATAAAATAATTATGAGTATAAATATAAATAAAAGAAATATTAAAGAAATAAACGTTAATTATGATGTTTTAGATAATTTACGAACAGCGATTTTAATCTTTGACGTAAATTTTAATTATATTTATACAAATACATCTGCAATTGACTTACTTGGATCATCTTCAACCATGAAAGATATAAAAAAACTTCAATGCAAGAATGTTAGCCTGACAACTTATTTAAAAAAAGTAAAAGATAAATTTCAATCAGTTGTGTTGAGGGATCTTAAGTTTAAGAATTTTGATCGTTTAGAAAGAATTGTTGATTGTAATATATCAAGCTATAATTCTGAAAATGATCAGTATATTTTGATGGAGATGAATGAAACAGGAAGATTATACAATATATCGCTTGATCAAAACTTAATAGACCAGCAGAAAGCTACAAGAGAAATGGTTAAAGGTCTATCTCATGAAATTAAGAATCCGCTGGGCGGTATAATGGGAGCAGCCCAGTTGTTAGATAAAACTCTCACAGATGAGTCTCAAGCAAAATTTACTAAAATAATTAAGAAAGAATCAGAACGATTACTAAAATTAATCAATGCAATGGCATCTCCAGTCCCTAAGTCTGATAAAGAAATTATAAACATCCATGAAGTCACCGAACATGTCATAGAACTATTTAAATATGATGCCGATAATGTAGATGTAAATTTCATCAAAGATTATGATCCAAGTATTCCTCAGCTTACCCTTGATAGGCATCAAATTATCCAATCATTAATTAATATACTAAGAAATGCGATCCAAGCAATCAATAAGAATGGCAATATAGTAATAAAAACAAGACCGATATTTAAATATACAATTGGTGATATAAAACATGATCTTGTTGTAAAAATTGATGTTATTGATAATGGAATTGGGATACCTGAAGATAAATTGAAAGAGATATTTTACCCTATGGTTACCACAAAAAATGAAGGAATGGGTTTAGGGCTAACTATTGCACAATCAATAATCATTGAAAACAAAGGCATAATTGAGTGCAAGAGCAAAAATAAAGAAACTGTATTTTCAATTATTCTTCCATGGAGCGACAATGAATAAATATAAGCTTTGGGTTGTTGATGACGAGGAAAGCATTAGGACTATATGTAGAAGTGCCTTGGAAGATGCTTTTATAATTGAAACTTTCCCAAATGGATCAGAAGCTCTTCTAGCATTAAATTCTGACAAACCTGATCTCATCATTACTGATATTAAAATGCCTGGTATATCAGGCCTGGAGCTATTACAAAAAGTATCAGAAAGATACCCGGAGTTACCTACTATTGTAATTACAGCGCACTCTGATATAGATAATGCCTTGTCGGCTTATAAAGGAGGTGCCTTTGAATATCTCCCAAAACCTTTTGATGTTGATACTATAAAAGCATTGGCTATGAAAGCGGTAAAAAATGCTGAAAATATCGAGAATGTTTTAGAAAATTCTACAATTAAAAAACCATCAAAAATAGTAGGTCAGGCAGTATCCTTGCAAAATGTTTTCAGGGCAATAGGAAAAATATCAAACTCAGATATTACGGTATTAATAAGAGGAGAGTCAGGCACAGGTAAAGAGTTAATAGCTCAAGCTGTTCATGATAATAGTCTAAGAAAGGACAAGCCCTTCGTAGCAATTAATGTTGCGGCTATACCACATGAACTATTAGAGTCAGAACTCTTTGGTCATGAAAAGGGTGCCTTTACTGGAGCACAAGCACAGCGGACAGGTAGATTTGAACAAGCACTTGGTGGAACCTTATTTTTAGATGAAATAGGCGATATGCATCCTGAACTGCAAACTAGGCTGCTGAGGGTTTTGTCTAGTCAAGAATTCTATAGGGTTGGTGGACAACAACCTATAAAATCGGATGTTAGAATAATAGCCGCAACGAATCAATCAATAGAAGAATTAATAAAGACATCAAAGTTTAGAGAAGATCTGTATCATAGATTGAATGTTTTTAAACTTGAATTACCGCCCTTAAGAAAGAGGAAAGAAGACATACCTTCTCTGATTTCACACTTTTTAAACACAGCTGCTATAGAATTAAATACTGAACAAAAAACAATTAACAAAAAGACTATGGCTTTTTTAGAGTCTTATGACTGGCCTGGTAATATTAGACAGCTTGAAAACATCTGTAGATATTTAACAGTGATGTCAGCATCATCAACTGTAAGCATGGATGACTTACCTCAAGACATATTTAGTGATAAAGGTGTTGACGAAAATCAAAAATCGCATGATGTAAAATGGCAAGCTAGTTTAGAAGATTTTATAAGATCAGAAATTGTATCAGATAAGAATATTCTCAAAAAAGTAAATAGTGAGATCGAGAAGATACTAATAGATGAGTCTTTAAGAGCATCTAATGGAATAAAAATTGAAGCTGCTAAGTTACTTGGCTGGGGCAGAAATACTCTGGCACGTAAAGCTAAAAATACTTAGTTATATAGTCCAAGTAAAATTTTTCTAGGCTCTATATGATTATATAATATGTCATAAGCAGACTTTATGATCTTGCTATCACTATAAATCACTTTATTTTTGAATAATGTCTCAGTTGACAAATATCCTTCAACTGTACCAATTTTTGAAAGAAGCTTTTTAATGTTACAGCCACTAGCTAACTTCAATCCTAGTTGACGATTTCTTGAAGTATTATAAAAACATGTAAGTTCAAGGTCGCCTAAGCATGCTGGACTAGTAAGTGTTTTTTTCATATCACTATCTGAGACCTCATAACCATGACTGGTAGCCATGATTAATTTAGAGATTCTATATACCTCCTGTTGTGAAATTGAAATCAATTCATGTACATATTCATCAGGAAACTCATTTGCTGTTAATGAACCAGCTAATATTGCAGAAATGTTTTTTAGGACCCCTGAAACTTCAACACCTATAAGATCATGAGTTGGGAGAAGAGTAAAATAATCTGTATCCATGGCATTAACAAATACTTCAGTTAAAAGATCATTAGTAGATGCTATGCTAACTTTGATATTTTTTTTGTTAACCAAATCCATTGCAAAACTAGGTCCTGAAATAATGCATTTTTCTATTTTATCTACCAGCAGTTCATCTATAACCTGATGAAATAAATAACCTGATGAATGATCTAAACCTTTTGTTAACCATGTAAGAGATTTTGATTTTTTAAAATAATTTAAATTGTCTTTGATAATATTTAGAAACCCGGAACTTGATGTGGCTATGATATTTATAGTTTTAGGATCATTGCTGATTTCACTAACTCTGTTAAGGTTAAAAAAAGATATATTCTTACCAAATTTAATATCTAGATTTTTATGAATTTTATTGGTCTTATAAAAATCTACTTTATCAATATCTCTCAAATATACTTCTACTAAATTATTTTGTATTGACAGATGATTGGCTACAGCTAATCCCCACTCGCCTGCTCCAAATATTCTAAACAAAGCCATTTATTGTTTTGTTTTTTTTGAGAGCTCTTGTTGATAAAGAGCATTAAAATCTATAGGCGCAATAAATATGGGAGGGAATCCAGCTTTTTGAATTAGAGATGAAATGGTTTCTCTTGCATATGGGAAAAGTACTTCGGGGCATCTAATATTTAAAAATCCGTCTTTTAATTCATCATCAGCACCATCAATTATAAACAATCCTGCTTGCTTGAGTTCAACCATGTAAATGACAGTATTATCAGTTTCAGCTTTTACAGTTATTTCTAAAGTTATATCATAGGAAGTTTCATTTATTTCTGTAATAGTTGTATTTAGATTGAATGCCACCTTAGGTGTCGATTTAATGTTATCGAATATTGAAGGTGATTCTGGAGATTCCAGTGATAGATCCTTCGTGAATATTCTTTTAACAAAAAATTTAATTTCTTTTGCTTCCATTTTATTTTTCTCCCGATAAAGGCATGTTATTTTCTACCCAAGAATTAATTCCGCCTTCTAAATAAAAAACTTCTTGCACACCTTTGCCAGAGAAGGCTTTTGCGGCCTTTTGGGCATCTGCATCTGATGCAGCATAGGTCACCAAGGTAATCTCATTCTTAGCCTTGTATGACTCAATATCATCAAATGAAATATTTTTTGCAGATACAATATGACCCTTTGAATATTCATCATTATCTCTTAGATCAAACAAAGCAATCTTTGTATTATTTAATAGCTGCGTGAGCTTATCATGATTAATTGGCTTTACTTTTCCAAATAGTAGCTTTGATTCTAAACTAATTATTAAGAATAATAATATTACTAGGGCTATAAATAAAATTATATTGTCTGCAATAAATTCTAGCAATTTTCTACTCTTTTTATTTTGGGTGCGAACAGAATACTTCGCGCATCATTTCAATTAATTTTAATGTTTTAATATCACTTACCTTATAGAATACTTTATTAGCTGATTTCCTTGCAGATAAAATTCCCTTGTCTCTAAGTATTGCTAGGTGCTGAGATATGTTACTTTGCGAAGTGCCTACATTATCAACGATATCTTGTACGCTAAATTCATCTTCTCCTAATTTACACAAAATCATTAAGCGTAATGGATGAGACATTGCCTTCAAGGATCTTGAAGCTGTCTCTACATCATCTTGAACTTGTTGTTCTAAATGCGACAGGTTATCATTAGTATTATTTTCTAGATTTTCAGTTTCCATAGTTGGTATTTATATTTATTAATATATACCTATATTAGACAAAACTAATAAGATAATAAAGGAATAAAATGGTATTATTAACTTAATATAAATATTATATGAACATTCATTTAAAAAAAGTCCAATTTAGCCTAATTATCATAATATTGATAAGTAATATCGGCTTGCCAAATAATAATCTAAATTCATCAGAGAGAGTCCCTGCTGAAAATATTGAACAGTTTGTGGATGTCTTCAACAGAATTAAGGAACAATATGTGGATGATGTAGATGATGAAACACTATTCAAGGCTGCAATAAAAGGAATGGTTTCTGGCTTAGATCCACATTCATCTTTTCTTACGAATGATGACTTCAATGAACTCAAGATTGGAACAACTGGTAAATTTGGAGGACTAGGTATAGAAATAACCACAGAAGATAGTTTCGTTAAAGTTATCACGCCTATAGATGACACTCCTGCTAAAAAAGCTGGCATTGAAGCTGGAGACATAATTATAAAAGTCGATGACAAATCCTTAAAAGACATGGATATCGGAGAAGCTGTTAAACTTATGAGAGGTGAGCCGGGTACAAATGTTCAAGTAACAATTCTAAGAAAAAAAGTTAGTAAACCTATAGTTATTGACCTTGTGAGACAAATCATTGTATCGAAAGGGATTAAGACAAAGATATTTAATGAGGATATTGCATATCTTAGACTTTCTAGCTTCCAAGCAAATTCTACGAATGATTTGAAGAGCGCCCTTTATTCACTTAAAAAAAATACTGATAAAGAACTTGCTGCTATTATTTTAGATCTAAGAAATAACCCTGGAGGTGTTCTAGGTTCAGCTGTGGGAATTACAGACTTGTTTTTAAAAGAGGGAAAGATTGTTTATACAAAAGGAAGAACCCTTAATTCTAAACTAGAATATAAAGCTACTGCTCAAGATATTTCAAGTGGTTTGCCATTAATAGTAATGATAAACGAAGGTTCTGCTTCGGCGTCAGAAATTGTAGCAGGCGCATTACAAGATCACAAACGAGCTAAAATTGTTGGAACTAAATCTTATGGGAAAGCATCTGTTCAAACTATACAGGAGTTATCAGATGGCTCTGCTTTAAAATTAACAACTGCTAGATACTATACGCCATTTGGCAGAGATATCCATACTCAGGGTATAGAACCTGATATAGAAATAGAAAGGGAGACTGACAAAGATGTAAAACTCCCAGAGCCATATGATAAGGATAATCAATTATTTGAGGCTATCAAAATAGCTGCTAATATGAAAGCTGCTGCACTATAGATTTTACTTACTCATGTTTAAAACTACTAAGCTAATATGGATATTACTGGTAACAATTTTAATATCAGGGTGCACAAGCAATAAAAAAAATCCATGTGATAACTCATCAAAAGTTTATGAAACAATAAATACCGAGTCTAATAAACAAATATGTTTTGAATCAGTAGATAGTTATGATTTAAATTATAATGGCAAGCCAAATATAATTATATATGGCAACTTAAGTTTTCCTAAAGTCAAAAAAGATAAATATGATGCAGTAATTTTGTCACATGGTTCGGGTGGTGTTAGAAAATATCATAAAGCCTATGTTGAGTTACTCAATGACAATGGTTATGTAGTATTTCAACTAGATCATTATAAAGCAAGAAACATAAGATATGATAAAACATTTTCAAAAGTGTCTGGCATAACATTTATGAATGATGCATATAAAGCATTAAAATTAATTAAGAGTCATCCTAAGATAAATAAAGTATCATATATCGGTTGGTCCCAAGGTGGCGTAGGACCCATACTTTCCCACTTTAAAAAAGTTACTGACTTAGTTGACAATGGTAGAAATATTTTTGATTCGAGTATTGCTATATACCCTTATTGTGGATTTACATTTGATAAAGACTCTATATTAAATAATCCTTTATTAATGTTGACAGGTCAGGATGATGATTTAACACCAGAAAGGGCTTGTATTAATATATATGAAAAATTTAATCGAGATGATGGCAATATCAATCTCATTTCGCTAGAGGGAGCAAGGCATGGATATGATAACCCATTTTTGTTTTTTGGTTTTGAATTCGAAAACTATCCGAGTCTTCATATAATTAATGATGACTGTACACTAACTGTTTCAGACAATGGCGAAATTATGTCTTTGTCAAATCAAAAAATTACAGGACCAAAAGAATCAGCTGCAAAACTAGCAGAATGTTCAACAAAAGGTGTATTCGTGAAATATAGTCCTCATGCTACTGAGGTTACGTTTAAAGAAATAATTAAGTTTCTAGAAAAAATCTAGGCGCTGAAATCTTTAAGCATTTTTTGAATTTCTATACTATGAATCTCTTCCGTTTTGATCATTTCACGGCCATATTCTTCCAAATATATGCTTTCTCCATTAACCTCATTGACGAGGTCCTTATATAATGAAACTGCATTTTTTTCATGAGCCGCACTTTCGTTCAGCAGTTCAATAGAATTATGTTTATTTGATTCATCAATGATAGATATTTCTAAAGATGGATGTCCACCTAATCCAGTAACTAACTCACCAGCTTGTTGTGCATGAAGTAGAGACTCAGTTGCTTGTTCTTTAAAAAATTGTGTCAGACTCAAGCGATCCCTTCCAGTTACCATCAAAGCGTAATGTGTATATCTCACTACGCCAGAAAGCTCATATTTCATGATTTCATTTAGGATATTTATAACCTTATCTTTGTTTTTTATAGACATGATTCATCATAGCAATATCTATTTAAATAGTAAAATTATCTAATAAATAATATAATATGATAATGATAATTACTCTTAGTAGGATTTATGAAGATGAATAAGTTTCTAATATTATTATTAGTTTTAAGTTTTACCCTGCCTCAGGTCATTGTTGCTGACAATGTTTCAAGGCCAAGTGCAAATAATAAAATGAATATCTCAAAGAAAACATTAGATGAAAAAGAAAATTCTTTTTTTAGTCGATTACTAAAAGGGGACTTCGATTATGGTTCTCCAGAAAGTGGCAATGAAAATATTATTAAACAAATTAAGATGCTATCAGATTTAAAGAACGATGGCATACTTACTCAAGTTGAGTTTGATGAAAAAAAGAAGCTTTTATTGGATAAGATGAAATAGCCCCGAAGCAAAAAAGGTACGAATAGTGAAGAAGAAACTTGGTATTATAGGCGGCAGTGGCTTATATGATATTGATGAATCTATCAAGTCCATTTGGGAAACTATAGATACTCCTTGGGGCAAACCATCAGACCAAGTGCTTACCTTAAAATTTAAGACACATGATATATGTTTTATTCCACGACATGGAAGGAATCACACTATCTCGCCATCAAATATTAACTACCGTGCCAACATAGATGCGCTCAAACAAAAAGGTGTTACAGATATAATTTCAATATCTGCTGTAGGTTCCCTGAGAGAAGAGTTGTCACCTGGGTACTTTGTGCTAGTTGATCAATTCATTGATCTGACAACTAATAGAAAAAAAACTTTTTACGATGAAGAAATTATTGCTCATGTATCAATGGCTCATCCCACCAGTATTGATTTGATTGAACTTTGTTGTAAGTCTCTAAAAAAACAAAATATTAAGTATAAAGAAGGAGCAACGTATGTTGCTATTGAAGGGCCACACTTTTCTAGCAAAGCTGAGTCAAATCTTTACAAATCATGGGGAGCAGATATTATTGGTATGACAAATATGCCTGAGGCAAAATTAGCTAAAGAGGCAGAGATGAGGTATTGCTCAGTAGGCATGGTAACTGATTATGATTCATGGAGATTTAAAGACGACCATATTGATATCGATTCGATTTTAAAAACATTATCAGACAACACCATCCTTGCAAAGAAGATGGTTAAAGATATTATTGATAATCTTGACTTAAGTGTGAATGGCAATGATGATACTCATAGATGTTTAGATACAGCAATAATAACACCGCGTGATAAAATGACTGAAAAGACAATGAATAAACTTAAAACTATTGCGGGTAGAGTATTGTTCAAAAACAATCTAGATTAATGATTTTGTACGATAGTTTTTTGTGGCTCAACTAATATGTGTGGAAGATATACTCTAAAAAATAAAGATGCTGTTAAGGAATTATATGGTATAGATATAAAGCCAAATTATAATGTTGCCCCATCATCGGAAGTTATTGTTTTGTCAAGCGGACCAAATATCATGAAATGGTCATATTCCCCAAGCTGGGCAAAAAAACCTATGAATATAATTAATGCAAGAGTTGAAACCCTAGATGAAAAACCATCTTTCAGAGAATCTAAAAGATGTGTTTTTATAACAGATGGTTGGTATGAGTGGAAGAGGTGGTTTGACTGGGAGAGAAGAGAGAATAAAAAAGTCCCCTATTATCATACGAATAATAATAAGATTATACATATTGCTGGCATATACAATAACAATGGATGTGCCGTGATTACCGAGCAGGCAGATAGTAAGTTTAAAGAGATTCATCACAGAAAACCTGTGCTTCTGAATGACAATGAGATTAAGGTATGGCTTGAAGGCGATATAGTTAGAAATAGTAAATTGTCGAAAGATATAGAAATATTCAGAGTAAATAGCTATGTTAATTCAGTAAAAAATAATGATATTAAATGTATAGAGCAAACATAATGGTTTTTATAATATGGCTTGGGTTAGTGATTATCTGGAATTATGGAGTCCCGCTTGCCTCACCAGGAGAAGATGTTTTAGTAGCTGTAATATTATCTATATTTTCTATGGTTGTGAACAGATTATTTGTTAAGTGACTCCTCAAGCTTAGATTCTAGATTTGAATCGTAAAGTTTGCACTGTGCGTACAATATCTTATCTTTAAATGGTACATTATATATTAAAGACTCAGAGTTAATGTAAGAATGATATTTGCCACAACCATTGGCTAAACTATCTAACGAAATTAGTACCCTATCATCAATTGTCTTATAACAATGTAACGTTTTTTTAATAAAGTTTTTTCCATTACTGCTAACGAGTATATTGTACTTAACTACCTCAATATTGTTCGTAAAAACAAAACCACCCTTAACTGAATGACTCTGTGTACTACATAAAAAGCTTTTATGCTCATAATTAGACGCATAAGTACTAGATGATATCGGTAAGAATATTAACACAAAAAAAAATATGACTGGCATTAGTTAATCCTTGATATTAAATTTGTCCCATCCATTATTTTTTTTAAACTCGTCTAATTCTTGATCATATTTAACAAATTCTTTATAGGCAGGATCGTTATCTGAATCTGGATTATCACGATTAATTGAAAAGTGTGCAGCGCTTCGCTTTTTACATATCTGGGTATATGCATTCTTACCAAGAGCATCTAAACTAACATAAAACTCTTCACATTGTTCCAGAACACCTTTGCCAACAATACTTCTATCCTTGACAGTTAATCTTCTAAAGCTTCCTGTGAGCTCTTTAACCTGACTTAATGACCATGAGTCCCCAAGTTGATTTTTAAGATCTCTCTCTTTTCTGAGTTGATTATCCCAGTCGATAACTCTTTTTGAGCTGATTTCATTCAATTTTATTTTTCCTTAAAAGCACAACAAAATAACCAAATTAAGAATAAAAATACAATAATAGATAGTATCATAAATATCCTCCTTATTTCAGTATGACCCTAATCAACTTTTTTACAAGATTGATTTTGAGAAAATAATGATAATAAATAATCACTATTTTGCTTTAATACTAACAGATTAATTGGTTAGTCATTTTTGCGTACATACTTTTGTTTTGAAGGAATAATACCTCTGACACCACCCCTTGGGTTTTCAATATCACCATTTCTCCTTGGGAATAAATGAATGTGTAGGTGAAAAATAGACTGTCCTCCATCCTTACCATCATTGGCGCCAACATTAAATCCTGTCACAGTAGGATCGATCTCTCGAATTTGATCTCGCTGGCTTTTTAAGATACTAAATACTGCTGCTTGCTCGTCTTTATTCATATCAAAATAAGAAGCGAAACATCGTCTTGGGATTATAAGTGTATGAAGCGGTGTTACAGGATAACTGTCTCTGGTTGCTATGAAATATTCGTTCTCATCAACAATTTCTTTTTCATAACCAGGTTGTTGTATTTTACAAAATAAACAATCAGTCATTATAATAAAACTCCATGTTGTATATAAGTTATTGTTGGCATATTTATTAATGCCATTAATATCGGTGAAGTCAAGACACCTAAAATGGAAAAAAGTATTCCAAGTGTTCCAGCTAAATATTCATGCTTAGTGATTGCAAGTATACCAAAAATAAAGGCAAGAGGGCTAAATATAAATGATAATATAAAAATACCTACAAACCCGAATATTATGCTTAAGGTTCCATAATTTTGGACTGATTCTCTAATAATGATTTTTTCTTTATCCATAATTAACTTTACTTATAAT
>Ga0181597_10005741_pt1 | contig 11832 bp, 10 predicted proteins | sample 041ome_5_FD_148647 | JGI IMG/M metagenome (GOLD analysis project Ga0181597, IMG submission 148647) | Coastal salt marsh microbial communities from the Groves Creek Marsh, Skidaway Island, Georgia - 041403US metaG (spades assembly) | ecosystem: Environmental > Aquatic > Marine > Intertidal zone... | reverse complement strand
CTCGCTTCCAGAATACCTTATTAACTTACAGATAAGTCCTCCAAAAGGAAGAACTATAGTTCTCGGTGCAGGTAAAGCTGGCGGCTCTATGGCTAAAGCTTTGGAAGAGTTTTGGGACGAACACTTCCCGGAGAAACCAATTGAGGGGCTCGTTATAACGCGCTATGGACATAGTCTAGATTGTAAAAATATTGATATTATTGAGGCATCCCATCCTGTACCAGACGAAGCGGGGGTAAGGGGAGCAGAACGATTATTATCTTTAACCAATAGTTTAACCAAAGACGATCTTGTTATTTGTCTAATATCGGGAGGCGCATCGGCTCTCTTATCTTTACCAGCTAGAGGGATATCCACTTCAGAAAAACAAGGTTTAACTACTCAATTACTTCGATCAGGGGCTACGATCCATGAAATAAATGCAGTTCGAAAACACCTCTCCGCAATAAAAGGCGGTCGTCTCGCGAAAGCAATTGCTCCAGCTAGCATACTGACATTCTGTATATCTGATGTTCCAGGCGATGAATTAGATGTGATTGGTTCGGGACCAACGGTAGGGGATCCAACCTTTTTCGCCGATGCCCTCCACGTTTTAAAAAAATATAATATCCAAGCATCCGCTAATATATTAAACCATCTGAATACATCTGGTGATGAGACACCAAAACCTAATAGTGAAATTTTTAAAAATTGCCAAAACATATTAGTGGCTACGCCTCAAATGGCCTTAGAGGCGGCATCGAAGGTTGCTGTTTCTGCCGGAATTACACCTCTAATTATTGGCGACGCTATAGAGGGAGAGGCTCGCGATGTAGCGAGTGTTCACGCCGGTATTGTCAGCCAAATCCTGCGCCACAACCAACCAGGAACAGCCCCGTTAGTGCTATTATCTGGAGGTGAAACCACGGTAACTGTTAAGGGTTCAGGCCGGGGAGGCAGGAATGTCGAATTCCTTCTCGCATTAGCCACAAAACTTAAAGAGCGCTCTAACACTCATTTAAATAGGGTGTCCGCAATTGCCTGTGACACCGACGGGATTGATGGTACCGAAAAAAATGCTGGTGCTTTATATTTGCCCGATACCATAAAAAGAGCATATGCAGCTGATCTGTCACCAGAAGATTATCTCAACAATAATGATGGTTATACATTTTTTGAAAAACTTGGAGACCTTGTCGAAACAGGACCAACCCTAACTAATGTGAATGACTTTCGTGCTATTTTGGTTTTATAATTTCCTAATGTATACTGCATTACTATTACATTGAATTAGAGATTCCCGGGGACAACATTGCTAAAATCACAATTCACTGCGAGAGACTGGGGATCAAATCCCAAATATTTATCCCCCTCTTATAAATCCACCATTTTACGAAGTCCAACCAAGCCCCTCATTCCATTAAAACAAACACTATCAGAAATAACTGGGCCCGTTTTTGGACATCACTCTATAAAACCCCTCGATAATGACCTCACTCAAAATGGGATCACTGACGGCAGAGAACCATTAGGGGAGCGCATAATTGTGTCTGGAAAAGTTGTTGATGAGAAAGGAAGACCCCAACGCAGTACACTAATTGAAATTTGGCAATGCAATAGTGCAGGTAGATATATTCACTCGAACGATCAACACAATGCACCACTCGATCCCAATTTTTTTGGAGGTGGCAGATGCATGACCGATGAAAACGGTTTTTATAAGTTTTACACCATCAAACCCGCTGCATATCCATGGGGCAATCATCCAAATGCTTGGCGGCCAGCACATATTCACTTTTCATTATTTGGCCCAGCCTATGCTACACGTTTAATTACGCAGTCCTATTTCCCTGGCGACCCTCTTCTCGAATTGGATCCCATATTTATGGCAACCCCCAAATCGAGCCGAAATCTTTTAATAAAACAGTTTTCGATAGACGCATCAGAAGAGGGATTTGCACTTGGCTATAATTTCGATTTCATTCTTCGCGGTCCCAATGCGACACCTATGGAAAACTGATAAATGTCTTTAAAACAAACACCCTCGCAAACTATTGGTCCGTTTTTCTCCTATGGACTCACTCCCGAACAGTCCAACTATCCTAATCTTTCAAGTTTATCGACAAGTTCTTTGCTAACGGGATCCACAATTGGTGAAGAAATTAGATTAGAAGGAAGGATATTCGATGGGGCGGGAGATATCGTCTCAGATGCGATGATTGAAATTTGGCAAACAGATGCTGAAGGGCGTTATCCAGATCAACAAAGTTCCGGTAAAACTAATTCTAATTTCTCAGGATTCGGCAGATGCGATACTGGTGTGGATAGCCAAAACAAATATATTTTTGAAACAATAAAACCTGGCCAAATAGACACCGAGACAGCACCGCATATTAATGTTACGATTTTTATGCGAGGACTACTCCTTCATGTTTTTACGCGGATTTATTTTTCCGATGAAGGTAAATCTAACTCTGCTGACGCGGTTCTATCCACCGTTCCTGTTGATAGGCAAAAAACTTTAATAGCAAAAAAGGTGGCCGGAGTGACGCCCGTTACTTATGTTTTCGATGTATTTCTTCAAGGCGAGAACGAAACTGTCTTTTTCGATATTTAAATTCTATTCCATCAATCATAGGTCCTGCCTCTACCAGACGAAAATCTTGTTTATGCTTTTCCCAAAGAAATCAGATGATTTTATGGCGATATTAGAAAGATCCGGATAAGCTCGAACAGTAAATTATTAATGGATGTTACGATATGGAGTTTAGAAAAATCGAGGTAGTACCTATTTCAGGTAATATAGGGGCATTGATAAACGGCGCACAAATAAATGCACTGAATGATGAGACATTTGAAGAAGTCTATCAGGCATGGCTAGATCATTGCGTTATATTTTTTCGCAATCAGAATATCACACCACGAGAACAGATTAATTTTGCACAACGTTTTGGCGAAATTCACTTTCACCCCTACATGAAAGGTCTTGATGACTACCCTGAAATCCTGGAAATCGTTAAAGAACCAGGAGATGGATACACTTTTGGCTCGGTCTGGCACACCGATCAGATGTTCAATCCACAGCCCGCAAAGGCTACCATGCTTTACGCCCATGAAGTCCCCCAAAAGGGTGGGGACACCATGTTTTCCAATCAATATCTTGCCTATGAGACCTTATCAAAGCCCATGAGAGACATGCTCAATAGAGTAAAAACATTCAATGTTGGGGATGGATTTCGGAGGGGAATTGGCAAGGCTAAACGGATTGACCGATACGCCAAAAATCCAACAATGCAAGCCAAAATACGAGATCCTGGTAATGTATCTACAGAGGCCATTCATCCCTTAATCCGCACTCATCCCGAAACAAAAAGAAAATCTCTGTATATTGGAAGTCACACACAAACATTAGACGGTTTTAATGCAGATGAAGCTGACTCGATCATAGACTTTCTACGGAACCACTCCCAGCGCCATGAATTCACCTGTCGCTTTCGCTGGGAAACTGGTTCAATAGCCCTATGGGATAATCGTTGTGTTCAGCATAAAGCACTAGCCGACTACGATGAAAGAAGAAGGACACATAGAATCACAATTGCTGGCGAAAAACCTATATAACTAGGGGGATAAATGGATTTTGGATTACACCTTGGCGTTAGAGGGCCCGCGGCTCAACCTGATTCCCTTCGCATTATCGCAGAGGAAGCCGAACTTTTAGGCTTTACCCACCTAGGAATCAGTGACCACATTGTTATCGCCAATAAAGTCAATTCTCCATATCCTTATACAAAAACGGGCAAGTGGTTTGCGGAGGACAATGGTGAATGTCTAGAACAACTTACTACTCTTAGTTTTATAGCGGCCGCGACAAGCAATATACGTTTACTTACATCAGTGATGGTTCTTCCTCATAGACCACCAATTCTCACAGCCAAGATGCTCAATACAATAGACGTACTATCTAAGGGACGTCTCACTGTTGGATTGGGCGTTGGTTGGATGGAGGAAGAAATAGCACTTCTAAATGGCCCTGATTTCAAAAAGCGAGGCGCTGCTGCTAATGAATATATTGAGGCATTTAAGATACTTTGGACCGACGATACGCCAATCTATAATGGAAACCATGTCAGTTTTTCCAATATGAAGTTTTTTCCTAAGCCAACTCAAGCCCCTCATCCCCCATTGTGGGTTGGGGGCGAAGCGCGGTTGGCCCGTGAGAGAGCTGGGCGGTTGGGCGATGGTTGGTATCCAGTTGGCAATAATCCAAATGCACTATTCGACACGCCAGAACGTTACGCCAACGGATTAAAAGATGTCCATGAAGCAGCTATCGCCAGCGACCGCAATCCAGCAAACATTGCCTGCGGAATTTATATTATTTGGTATAATTTGGGTCAAACAGAACATGACTCTCTTGGCAAGAGACGCAGCTTCACGGGATCTGCGCAGAATATATTAGGGGATATCGCCGCGTATGAAAAAATTGGACTTCAACACTTAGTGATTGGGGGAGAGAGCGATAATTTAGACGCTTGTCTCCAACGAATGCGAGTTTTTAATAAAGAAATAATGCACTACGTTTAGATATCTGAAGATATGAATTAAACAAGTCATAATGCAATTTCAAGTTTGAGAATAGACATGAGTAATACTGCAAAAAAACGCCTAATTATTGGAATAAGTGGAGCATCTGGAACCATTTATGGTATTCGTCTGTTAGATCTTATACGAAATATGCCTGATAATTCTCGACCCGAATCTCATTTGGTAATGTCAAGATCTGCTGAAATAACGTTGGCTTATGAAACCAAAATGAAGGTAGCGGATGTTCATCGATTAGCCGATGTTGTCTACGCGAATAAAGATATAGGCGCATCACTGGCTTCTGGTTCATTCAAAACAATGGGGATGATCATTGCGCCGTGCTCAGTAAAAACTCTGGCTGAAATTGCAACAGGAGTGACTGATACACTAATTTCAAGGGCTGCCGATGTCATTCTAAAAGAACGCCGACGGCTCGTTTGTATGGTGCGAGAAACGCCACTGCACTCCGGACATTTAAAAAATATGTTGGCTTTAACAGAGATGGGAGGCATCGTCGCACCGCCCGTACCAGCTTTTTATGCGAAGCCCAAATCACTTGACGAGATGATCGACCATACAATAGGTCGAGCGCTTGATCTTTTTGAAATAGAGACCAACACTGTGAAGCGATGGAAAGACGAAAAAGCCAATTTATAAAGCGCTAAATACTATATCCAAGTCAACTATATCTCATCTTTTAATGGCTGTTTCTATAGTTTTTGCTATTTCTAAAAGTTTTATGTCTCCATCACTTTCACCCATCACCATAAGACCAACTGGCGCGCTCTCTGCCTCGTGAATTGGTAACGAAACTGCACATCTATCCAAGAAATTACCAAATGAGCAATTACGTAACATTAATAAATTCATTTGATGATAAAAATCATCGGAGTTCTCTAGATCTTTTAAAACTGGGGCAATCACTGGTACGGTCGGCATCAGCAGAGCATCAAAATTTCTCGTAATTTTATTGCTCATTTCGCAAATTGTTCTCCTGGCATTCATAAGCTCTATATACTCATGGGCCGTCATTTGTTCGCCTCGCTTGATTCTAACAGCTACCCTGGGGTCAAAGCTGTTCTCATCTCTTTTTAATAAATCATGCAATGCGACAAATGCTTCAATTGCGGCATAACCTCCTTTTGAATTAGCTTTCGGGATCTCCAATAAAACGTCAAATGGAATATCAATTATTTTTGCACCCAAATTAGAGAGCAGGCTCGTAACTCTCTGAAAATCGTTCGCCACCTTATCCTCAATATCATCAAAAACCAGAGTTTGAGGAACCGCTAAAGTTAATGTTTCTATTGGCCTATCGGCAATGTTACCCGTTATCTCACCACGCATAACTTGATCGAGTATGGCACAACAATTTACGCTTCTCGCGAGCGGCCCTATAGAATCCAAAGTTGTGGACAAAGGAAAGGCACCCAACGTTGAAATCCGAGCGGCTGTAGGTTTAAATCCTGTAAGGCCACATAGTGCCGAAGGTATTCGGACAGACCCCCCTGTGTCCGTTCCTATACCTGCAACAGCCATGTTATCACTTACCGAAACAGCCGCGCCACTTGAGGAGCCGCCTGGAATCCGCGCTTCCGCTCTATTCCAGGGATTTAAGGGGGTGCCATAATGTGGGTTTATACCAAGACCCGAAAAAGCAAATTCCGTCATGTTGGTACGACCAATCAAAATTGCACCGGCTGAACGTAATTTTTTTATGATATCCGCATCTCTTGCGGCCGGAGCACTGTTTCTACGAACTCGAGAACCAGCCATTGTGGTTTCGCCGGCAACATCAAACAAATCTTTGATGGATATCGGCATGCCAGCTATCGGAGACAGAACGAGCCCTTCTGCTCTCAATTTATCTATTGCGATCGCCTGAGCTTTTGCTTGAACCGCATACGTTTTAGTAAAAGTGGTTTGCCCCTGACCTTCATCGTTATCGATTTCTTTTAAGGCGGAAGTGACTAACTCCAAACTAGTTACTTTACCTAGATCAAGTAATTTACTTATTTCTTCGATGGTTCCATTCATAATTTAACTCTCACTATATTCTTTATTTCCAATTGGTTTATAAAATCCAAAAGCATTCGGATTTGAGATCTATGCTATTCTTTTACAAAGGTGCTATTTATCAATATTTCGACAGCTGACTTTATTTCTTGGTTCATCTCTAGGCTTATCGCTTTGAGATATGATCTCATATTTAACACAGTTAACTCGGCTTCACTACAAACGTCATCTGTATGTTTATTGCAGAACTTGCTTAAGGCATTTATCAGGATCATCTGTTCCAGGCGTTCGGCTTCTAATTCAATTGATAATATTTTAGTTGTCAAATTCTCTGAGTTTGGGATGTCGTCGTTTTTCTTCGTAAATCTCCTTGCCTGACGCAACGGGCCTATCAAGTGATCACGACATGGCATTACATTTTCGATAAGCACCAAAAACTCTCTATCCGTTAAAACCCATCGATACTTGCCAAGCCAAAAGCAGAGCAAAAGCAGGTTAACATCTAGTCCAAAACGATCCTGCAAAAAGAGAAACGTGGCTGTTAAAGGTTCGTAAATTTTTTTGGAATAATTCCAAAACTGCTCTGCTTCCTTTGTGTTCATGTTAATCGATGGTTCCTAGAGTAGCATTTAGTGTGTCTTTTAAAAAGAAACTATGGTCAATACGACCTTATAAAACATACCCCAATACTATTTCAATAAACGCTAGTGACAAGGAATTATATCCACAAATAGGTTAACTATTTATGGAACATTCTAGTTCATCTGATATGCTTAAAGATCAGGATTTAGGCTTTATGAATTTTTTAACTTGATAAAACCTCAATATTTTGTCTAATACTCCTTCTTTTTCGCAGGGTTAAATTCATGGTTCACGTCGATCACGCTGACGATAGGTCTGCTTCAATAGTTGGAATTATAATGGGAAGCCAGTCTGACTGGCCTACAATGAAAAATGCAGCGCTCATATTAGATGAATTTAGAATATCATATGAAAAGCGTATAATTTCGGCTCATAGAACTCCCAAACGAATGGCCCATTACGCAGAAAATGCTCGAGAACGGGGTCTGAAAATTATAATAGCAGGCGCAGGAGGTGCAGCACATTTGCCAGGAATGATAGCGGCCCAGACGACATTACCTGTCCTCGGAGTACCAGTTGAAAGTAAAGCTTTGAGTGGAATGGACAGCCTACTTTCCATTGTCCAGATGCCCAAGGGGGTCCCAGTCGGTACTTTAGCTATAGGAACGGCAGGGGCAGCTAATGCAGCTTTATTGGCTGCGTCTATTTTGTCCATAAACGACACAATAATAGCCAACTCTCTCAAAGAGTGGCGAGAGAATCAAACAGCGGCTGTCGCCGATATACCAAGCGAAGAAATATGAAAAATAATTCTTTAGATGTTTTCCCACCCGGTTCCATTATCGGTATAATGGGGGGAGGCCAATTAGGCCGAATGACTGCACTAGCGGCTGCTAATCTCGGTTATAGATGTCACATTTATACAGAGGATACTGATAGTCCCGCAGCCCAGGTCTCAGCAACGACAACAGTCGCCTCCTATAAAGATCAGGCGGCGCTGACGCAGTTTGCCAAAGCTGTAGATCTCATTACTTACGAATTTGAAAATATTCCACTGTCTTCAATTACGCTTTTAAAAAACATAAAAGCCATAAGACCGTCACCTTCCATTTTGGCAATATCTCAACATAGAGGAAAAGAGAAAGAATTTGCCGAACAGCATGGGGTAAACGTGGCACCCTATAAAATTATTAAGAAAATATCCGATTTAGAATCGGCTATAAAAACGATAGGGACGCCAAGCGTTCTTAAAACATGCCGTTTTGGTTATGATGGCAAAGGTCAAATTGTTATCAATGAGCCTGAGGAAATACATTCCGCATGGAACCAGTTATCGAGTGACGACCTAGTCTTGGAACAATTTGTAGAGTTTGAAAAAGAGATATCCATCATTATAGCAAGAGATACAAACCACAAAACAAAAGCTTATCAAGCGGCTGAAAATAATCATGTTGATCATATTTTAGATGCAACTACGGTCCCTGCTGATATTACAGATAAAACTGCATCTATGGCTGCCGATATTGGTTTAAAGCTAGCTGAATCACTTGATCTAATTGGTCTTCTAGCCGTGGAAATGTTTGTCATGGGAGATGGAACAGTCGTTATGAATGAAATCGCCCCGCGCCCCCATAATTCTGGGCATTGGACACAAGATGGGGCGCAAACCAGCCAATTCGAACAATTTGTTAGGGCTATCACTGGACAACCACTTGGTGAAACAAAAATGACTCGGCCGGTAAAAATGCAAAACCTTATCGGAGATGCAGTTAAGCAATTACCAAGTTTCTTTAATAATCCTAACGCTAAAATTCATCTTTATGGAAAACAAGAGGTACGCCCTGGAAGGAAAATGGGGCATGTGAATATCTTGGAACCATAGGATTAGTCTATCTTAATAATTTTCCGATTTGAATTCTGGAATTATTTTCTTTAGAAGTCCTATAGAAGTTTTTTTATCATCAGCATAAACGGCCTCTTTCAGTTGTCTAAGTTCTGCTTCCAATGTTGTCATTTCTTGGAACCGTGGGGAGGCTGCGTTAATACCTGTTAGGGAGGTGGGAGTTAACGGTTCTTCAGGGTGAAATAGCTCCTCATGCAATTTCTCTCCTGACCGAATGCCCGTAAAGTCTATTTTGATGTCTTCATGAGGCTTGAGCCCAGATAACCTTATAAGTTGCTCGGCTAAATCTAATATTTTGAGAGGCTGCCCCATTTCGAGAACACTTATCCCTCCTTTTTCGCTAGAATTTTGGGATTTGGGAAGAGCCGCAGCTTGGAGGACCAGCGAAACAGCTTCCCTTACCGTCATAAAATAACGGGTCATTTCTGGATGAGTAACGGTGACTGGCCCTCCGGCGGCAATCTGTCTTTCGAACAATGGAATTACCGAACCTGTTGACCCCAGCACATTACCAAAACGAACCGTTAGAAAACGCGTCTTATGTTTTTCAGCAGTATCGAAGCTTTGGCAAATAGACTCTGCAGCCCGTTTAGTCGCCCCCATAATATTTGTAGGATCGACAGCTTTATCCGTGGAAATAAGCACCATAGTTTTTACACTATTTTTTAAAGCAGCCCTCGCTACATTCCACGTACCTATGACATTGGTATTGATCCCCTCAATTGGATTACTTTCGACCAATGGGACATGTTTTAATGCTGCTGAATGAATAACAATATCAGGAGAAAATTCATTCATTACTTTTTGGATTTTTACTTCATCACGAACATCTCCTAAAATAACTTGAGGTTTAAGGTGAGGGTATAACTCACTTAGGGTAAGCTCTATCTGATAGATTAGAAATTCCGAATTATCCAAAATAATAATTTCACTTGGCTCTAAGCTGGCTATTTGCCGCGCCAACTCGCTGCCAATGGTCCCTCCCGCCCCTGTTATTAGGACCTTACTGCCATTAAAAAGTGCTTCTACATTTGTCATATCTAGGATTTTTTGTGGTCTTCCAAGCACATCTTCCACCTCAATCGGTTTTATGGAAAAGCTGTTACTATCGGTGACTATTTTTCCTAACTCGGTTAGATCTGGAACCCGGGAAACTGGGACCCCAATCTCCTCTGCAGCTGAGGTGACTTGTCTCACTGCCTCTCCCTTTATTTTTGAATTTGTTATCACTATCCTTTGTGGACCAATCCCCCTGTTACATAGATCTTTAAAAACTCTGGATATTTCATCAATATTCCCAAGAATTGGAACACCACGAATATTTCTTCCAATACGACCACCTTCTTCGTCAATAATTCCTACCACCCTATACGGAATTTGATTTCCCCTTGTCATTTCTCGAATAAATACGTCGGTTCCATCGCCCGCGCCAACAAGTAAAACGGGGGTTCGTTTATGACCATTCTTCTCAAGTAGGACGCTCAACTCACCATCTTTACAGAACCGGTAGACAAACCTCGGCGCAGCAATCATCACCGTTAATACGAATATCTGGATAAAAAGAAACGATCTGGGTAATTCATCCAATCGATTATAAATGAATTGGCAGGCTACAAAAACTATTACAGTTAAGATTACCGCACGAAATATTCGGCCAAGATCTCCAATCGATGCATAACGCCAGATAATCCTATCTAAACGCATCCAAAAGAATACAACAGCAGAAACAATAGTAAAAATTGTAATACCACTGAAAATTGTGTCCCGTGGCCAAGAAATAATGTCGGAACCCAATCTTAAATACAGTGCAACAATAAACGATATAGCAGACATAGCTACATCGTGTGCATAGCTAAACAAGACCCGTCTTAACCTATCTATAGTCAAGATATTCTTCCTCACGTTAAATTAACTGAAAGCGAGTGAAATAAAGTGATTTGTTACATTGATTTTTGTTTTATATGAAACACGGTCTTCCTTAAACCTTCTTCAGTATTGAATGGAGGGTTCCAACCAAGAGTGTTTAATATTTCACTATTGTCAATTTCTAAAGATCCAAAAATTCGGTTGGCATGTTTTGGTAGAAAGAATGTCAAAATTTTCTGAATAATATGTCTGTTACAACTTGATAAATGCACGTTTTTATTTAGGCTCGCCAATATTACCGAGCATAACGTAGTGGTAGACGGCATCAGTGGATCTCGAACAAAGAAAACATGGGAATCTGAAGTAAGGTCATCAACACAACAGCTTATAGCTGATGCAAGATTTTCAATAAAAATTAAAGACCTCTTATTTTTTAAACCACCCAGGGGCAAAAACCCAACCGGCAACCAATCCAAAAACTTTATCATCGAATAGATATTCCCAGAATTTCCTGGGCCATAGACAATTGGTGGTCGAATAACAGTTAACGGTAGATCCTTTTTTCTACTTATTTGGAAGAGACCAAGCTCTGCTTGCAATTTACTTTTGCCGTACGATGTTTTTGGAGAAGGAATACTATCAATGTTAAAGGCCTCATCTTGTGTAAATTCACCATTAACTTTAGTTGAACTGATGAAAATCATTCTTCGGACAGCATTTTTTACCGCAGCTTCAGCTATTGATAAGCTGCCATCAACTATCACTTCTTCATATTCCCTCATTTGTTGTTTATTAGCTTTATCGGTTGCGATAGGTGACGCTAAATGCAGAACCACATCAATATCAACAAGTAACATCCGCCAATCCTGTTCCGCATCAGCACTAGAAACGTGTGTGATTTT
>Ga0181597_10005719_pt1 | contig 11857 bp, 9 predicted proteins | sample 041ome_5_FD_148647 | JGI IMG/M metagenome (GOLD analysis project Ga0181597, IMG submission 148647) | Coastal salt marsh microbial communities from the Groves Creek Marsh, Skidaway Island, Georgia - 041403US metaG (spades assembly) | ecosystem: Environmental > Aquatic > Marine > Intertidal zone >... | reverse complement strand
TCGCGCCGCGCTGCCTTTGTCGCGCTTGGCCGTGCCCGTGCCGCTCTTCGGTCGCTGATGGCGCTTCTTGGGCGAATCTTTCGGTTTCGGTTTCATTTCGGCGCGTCGAGGTGTGCCGACGGCGCGCCGCGCGCGCGCGCGATTCGACCGCGCGGCGCGGCGTCGCGCGCGCGGCGATCGCGCCGACGCGTCCGAGTCGGTCCGGAGCGCGTCGCGCGTCCGCGCGCGCCGTCGAGAACGCCCGAAAGCGACGACGCGCCGACCGATGACGACGACGCGCGCGACGCGCGCGCGACCGAGCGCGAGCGACGGCGAGGAGGTGCTCGAACTGCAGCGCGCGGTGAAGCGCATGCACACGGGACGCGCGCGCGAGGACGAGGACGAGGACGAGGCGCGCGCGGGCGCGTACGCCGAGGTGAACGCGATGCTTCGCGCGCTGCACTTTGAACGCGCGCGAAGGTTGGGAAAGGCGACGCCGGCGGGCGAGACGACGGTGGGGGACGGCGGGGCGGGGGAGCGTAGACTGGGTGTAAAATAATCAACGCGCGCTGTGGACGCGGACGCGACGCGACGCGACGCGAGACGGGCTTCGTCGTCGAGGCGTCATCGAGGCGTCGACGACGCGTCGACGACGATCGGGGAATCGACCCAATCGGACGCGCTGATGGGTTTGGGTGGTTCCGCGGTCGGGGGTGAGAGCGGCGCGCGCGGCGAATTGTCCGCGGACGTCGCGTTGGAGCTGCGCGGCGACCTCGGCGGTCGCGACCATTTGGGATTCGGCGCGGGCGCGGTGTTGACGCGCAAATTCGCCATGCGAAGCGATTTGGCGCGCTGTTGCGAGTCGTGCTGCGCTTGCATGGCGTGCGCCAGCGCGGCGCGATCCTTGCCGTCCATGTCTACCGACCTTTCGTCGTCGTCGCCGTCGCCGAACGCGCTGCCGATTTCGCTGCCGAAATCTTCGTGCGACGGCGCGTGCGATCCAAAGTTGACGTGCGACGGCGCGTGATTTTCCGACATCACGCTCGTCGCATCGCTCTGCGCGTACTCACTAAAGTTCTCGAGATCGAAATTGTGATCTCGCATGTTTTTGTACTTTTTGATAGCCTTTTGCATCTCCTTCGCGTTCGTCAACGCCGGGACGTCGAGGCTGACGGGTTGGACGTCGTCCTCGTCGCCGACGCTAAACGCCTCGGGCGTTCGTTTCCCACTTTCCACGTCAAACGCGGGGACACTACTCGTACCGTACATGTCGCTCGCTTTCGTGCGTCGCGACTTCGATGAGAGAGACATATTGATCCGTCGAGGCGGCGCCAACGTCGCCGCCGCCGTCGTAGACGACAGTAACCCCGCGCGCTCTTCGACGCTCGACGTCTTGGCGCGACGGTAGCGCTCGCTACTTCTCGGACCGCACTTGTCATCCCAGCTTCCCGCGGCGACGTACACGCAGCACGCCGCGATGCCGAACCCAATCACGGAAACGAGTGAAATCGTCCCCGCCCCTGACCCGCCCGTCGGGGCCCACTTCATGAGTTCGATCGACGCGCGAATCGTGGCGACGACGAAGGCCATCTCGAAGACGATTTGCCAAATCTCACTCTTCGAGCAAGAAGTCTCGTCGGCGCCGCGATCGGCTTCGCTCAGCTCGACGTCGCCATTTCCAAGCTTTGGCGTGCGCAGCTGACTCACGGGGGCGTCGAAGGAAGGGTAGGTGGAACCGAAAATGCCGCGCACGTATCCGGTGCAGTACACGGCGATCATGCCGAGCGACACGCACGCGTGCGGGCCGATCCAGCTCAGTTTGCGCAACGTCGTGCGCATCGTGCTCATCGCCTCGCCCGTGGACTTCGGGGGCGAGCGAACTTTACCTTCTACATCAGACATCGCGAACGTATCCGCCTTCAAGATGAGCAACAGGGGTAAAAAGTACAACCAAACGGCGCCGTGAATCACGTGCTGGGCGTTGCCGAGCCACATGCCGTCGAAAATGAGCTCAGGGAGGAGTAATAACCACACGGCGAGGAGCAACCATTGCGCCGGACGCACGATTGTGAGCGCAAACCACAAGCGAGCGACGTTCCCGTTCAAAACCCCGATACCAATGTCCGAGGTCACGCCGTTGAACGAATTGAACAACACGCTAGCCAAGTGTCGCTTGGCTAAATACGCCCACGCCCACATCCATCGTAACTGTTGACTTTTGTACGCGCTTAGCGTCGACGGGAGCTCGGTTTCTATGATGACGTTCGCCGCCGCTTTCCCACTGTACCCAGCCATGCGCGTGCGCATGGACATATCCGTCCCTTCCAGCGCGAGCATGTTTACGTCCCAACCACCGACGGCGCGAAGCGCGGCGGCGCTCCAAATCGCCCCGCTTCCCGGCCGCAGCGCGCACCCAAACGCGCGAATGTACGCCCTGTTCCCTACAATCGCGTCTGCTTCCATCTTAAACGCCTGATGCATCGTCAAGAAGTTTTGCGACGAATTCTTAAACGTCACGTCTGGCTGCACCACCGCCACCTCGCTCCTTCGCTCGCCTCGCTCGTCGTAGAAATACGGCACAATCTTCGCTAAATAATCCTCCTCAACCACCGCGTCGGCGTCTAAAACCACAATCAAATCGGCCGAAGTCCGCGCGCGACCGTACTCCAACGCCGCCGCCTTCGTCTGTCTCGATTTCCCTCTCAGCACCGCGCTCGCTCGCAGCGCGTTGCACACCACCCCGCGTTCCCGCCACTCCGCGCACGCGTCGTCCACCACATCCTCCGTCCCGTCCGAGCTATCGTCCAAGACCTGTATCTCTATCAAATCTTGCGGCCAATGCAGCAGACACGCCGCGTCGATCGCCCGTTTCGCGCACGCCGGCTCGTTGTACATCGGCAACTGCACGCACACGTACGGCAGCGCCTCTCGCGCCGGCAGCTTTTCCTTCACCTTGCCCCTTTTGCTCCCCAGCGCGCGCTCGACGATCGTCAGCGACGCGTACAGCGTGAACACCATCATCGGTGCGTGCGTGAGCGCGAGCGCGAGGAACCATCCCGTGGTTTCGACGGCTTCCACGGCGCCATCCATCGGGGCGTCCATGATTAGTGTTGAGAATCGGCGCGATTATCCGACGTCCGCGCGTCGCGCCGAGGCGTCCTCGCGACCGCGCGGCGACCGAACGCGATGCGCGCGACGCGCGTGCGCGTCGCGGCGATCGCGCGCGGTCAGAACGCGCGCGCGCGCGTGGATGTGCGGCGCATCGCCGAAACTGCGACTGCGCGGTTACGGCGCCGTCGGCACCGCGTCATTGACTTTGCCAATCTCAATTGAGCTAGTGTGATGACATCGGGCTACTTAGACGCTCGAGGACGCCGCGGCGTCGGACGCGAGGCGCGCGTCGACGCGTCGACGACGCACGCGCTTGAGGACGCGCGCCCTGCGTTCCCACTCGGCGACGTCCCACGGAAAGCCGAGCGGCGAGAGCTGGTCGAGCTGTCGAACGCGACTTCTCGCCGCGCCCTCGGACGTGCCGGGACGCTGAAATCGCCAGTGTCTGATCTGCGCCACCGCGCTGCCGAGTTCGAAACCGACGAGGTCTCTGCGAACGACGACGGGACGGGCGACGCCGAACGGACACGGCATCTTGGCCGGCACCGCGTACGCGCTGGGCACGTTCAGGTGCCCGTGCACTTGCTCGTAAAGCTGCAGCGCCGGAATCAAGCGCTGCGACCAATTGAATTCCTCGTCGTCCCACACGAATTGCATCTTCGACAGCGCGTCGAAACGATCGGGTCGCCCCTCGACGAACGTTCCCTTGGCTCGAATATCGTTGACGCGCTTTCCGAGCGCGAATCCCATGTTGTACGTCTTCAGCGCGTTCGCGCTCGAATACGCCCGCGCGTCCCGCGGCGTCTCGTACGCCATCGGCACGTTCCCGTGTCCGTGTTCCTTGATGTAATACCTCAAACACGGGATGATTTGCTTATAAAACACCCAATCCTCGCCGTCCCACGCAAACGTCTCCCCAGTCGCCTCGCCGACGGCGTCCAGCGCCTTCATCCTCTCCTCGCTCCCCTTCACGAAGTCTCCTCGGTAGCGAATCCGATCCACTCGATTTCCGAGCTTCATTCCCGCGATCGCCGCCGGCGCGTCGCTCGGGACGACGTACGCGCGCGGCACGTTCAGGTGTCCTCGCTCGGCGTAAAACGCGCGCAGCGCCGGCAGCACCTCCTCCTCGAACACCACGCGCGAGCGCGCCGCCTTGGCCTCGCGCGCGTCGTCGCCGATCGCGCGTCGCGCGTCGTCGACCGCGCGTCGCCGTCCGGCGTCTCGCGCGTCGCGCGCGGCGCGCGTTCCCATCGCGACGCCGCGACGACCGACCGCGAATTCGAGCGCGCGCGCGAAGATTCCATCGCACCGCGTCGCGCGCGCGATCCGCGACGCCGCGCGGCGCGCCATCGCGCGCGCGAACATCGCGCGCGATATCCGGCGGCGCGCGCGACGCGCGAGGACGCGCGCGCGCGGGGTGATGCGGGCGAGCGCGTCGAGGCATCGGGACACCGGGACCGCACTCTCGCGCGCGATGCTCGCGCGCGCGGCGCGCCTCGCGCTCGGGCGCGGCGCGCGCGGATTGTGCGAGAGTAAACCCGTCGTCGCGCACGCGCGGATGGCGTCGAAACGACCGCGAGGCGTCGCGGCGGTGGCTCGAACGAGGGATTTGGATTCGGTTTCGACGCGCGCGACGGCGCGGGCGGCGACGTCGCGAGTCGGCGCGTCGGCGCCGCGCGCGAGACGAGGGATGCGCGCGGCGCGAGGGATGAATTACGACGAACTGTACGACGACGACGACGACGACGACGATCCGTGGGCGGACGAGGAAGACGACGACGACGACGACGACGACGCGTTCGGCGACGACGGAGACGGGACGACGAAATCGTCGAAAGACGCGCTGCGCGGAATCGCGGGACCGAGGATACGGGACGAGTTACCGCTACCGCCGAAGGGGGCGGACACGACGCCGCCGCGACCGGTGACGAAGGACGACGTCGTCGTCTCCTTCGCGCGATCGGGCGGCGCGGGGGGGCAAAACGTGAATAAAGTGAATACTAAAGTCGATATGCGGTTGGACGTCGCCGGGGCGGTCGCCGCGGGGTGGTTGCCGCAGTGGTGCGCGGATCGACTCGTCGTGGCGGAGAAGAATCGCGTCAACTCAAACGGCGAGCTCGTGGTAAACAGCACGCGTCACCGCACGCAGAGTCAAAACGTAGACGACGCGCTAGAAAAGCTTCAGAGTTACATAAATCGCGCCGCCAAGCTCCCGGGGAGTCAATCGGACAAGCGGAAGAAGAAGAAACTTCAAGCCAACGTGGAGAAGGGCAACCGACGGCGCTTACAAGACAAGAAACAGACCTCGCAAAAGAAAACGGAGCGACGGTCGGGGAAGAACATCAAGAACTTCGACGATTATTGAGACCGATCGTCGCTCGGGGAAGACCGTCGAGAACGAGTAGTAATTAAACCCGTCACCATCCGAACGCGCGTTTTCACCGCGTTCGACCGCCGCGCGCGTCGCGCTTCGACGATTACTGAGTAGTAATTAAACCATTAAACCCATCACCATCCGAACGCGCGTTTTCACCGCGTTCGACCGCCGCGCGCGTCGCGCCGACCTCCGACGCGCGCGCACCGCGGAAAAAGTGCCTCCTGGATAATAAAGCCCCGTCCATCTTATCGCGTCCCCGCACACGCTCGCGCGCGATCGCGCTCGCGACGCGACGCGCGACGCGCGCGAACGCGGCGAACGCGCGCGCATCGTTTCGTCCCGACGAATCGCGTCGAGACGCGCGCGCGGGGCGTCGCGCGGGGCGCGCGCGCGAAAGGTTGACCTTTGGGACGCTGAGTCAGCGCGCGCGTCGACGCCGCGCGCCGCGCGCGTGCGCCTCGGCGCGCGTCGAGCGCGCGTCGACGCTCGCGGGGCGATCGTTCGGTGCGGTCGACGGCATGCGCGCGGCGACGATGACGCGCGCGGGGGCGGTGGAGCTCGAAGACAGCGCGGAGACGCTTCGGGACGCGCCGCGGCGGCGGCGGCGGCGGTCGAGGGACGGGAAACCGGCGCAGGAGGAGACGAGCGCGGCGAACGATGGGGACGGTGCGGTCGCGACTTTGAGTTGGTGCGAAAGCGCGTGCGCGACGGTGGTCGGTGCGCTCGCGGTGCGCGTGCGAAAGGGAGAGATGTCCCCGAGGACGATGTCGCTGTGCGTGTTGGCCATGTGGGCGACTTCGTTGGCGTACAAGGCGCTGTTCATAGGGTTGCGGATGGATAAGAATACGCCGCCGCCGGATCGCGTGGCGTTGTTGGCGATTAAGTTGTTCTTTAGCTTGATGCGCTGGGCGCTGGGCGCCGCGCTGGGCGCGCCGGTGTGGACGCTGAAAGCGTTTTACTCGGGCGTCACGCGTCGAGCGGTGGACCGAGGATGGGACGACGATCTCGTGGCGAACGAAGGGCCGAGGGACTTAGCCGATGACGTGCGTGATAGGGTGACGAATAAGGATTACGAAGCATTTGCGACTGCGGTGGCGAACGATGAGGGTGACTGGGACGTCATCGCCAGCGGACGCGTGGGATGCTGCACGTACAGGATGCTTCGCGGCGTCTCCGCCGAGGACAAGCGCATGATGAAGAAGGGACTCGCGAAATTCCGCACGGAAGTCTTAGCGGCTGGGGTACCCGCGGAAATATTGTTCCACGCACAGACGGATTTGTTGGGACGTCAAGCGTGGGATAGCACGACGTTGCACCCGACGTGCGTCGAACGCGAAGACGCCGAGAACAAGGAGAAGGAGTTCACCGCGCAAGACGTGGTGTATTGGCGGTTGAAATACCCTCGTCTCATGGCACCTCGTGATTATCTCGTCTCTCGTCGGATGTGGTACGATAAGAAAAATGAGATGGCGACATGCATTTGTCGCGACGCGTTGGAATCACCGTCCGCGGTTTCGGCGAAGAACAAGCTTCAACAGATGATGGGAGCGCGCGCGGTGGACGTCAAATCCATGTACAGCGCCATCATGGTGGGAAAGAACGACGAAGTCAAAGGCAGTCAGTACGTATCCATTTATTACGAAGATCCCGGCGTGCCACCGAGACTCGCTCACATGGCTGCGGCAAAAGGACTAGACGCATACATGGCGACGTTCAATAGCGAGTTGCAGCGTCGCGTGCGAGCGAATGCTCGCATGAAGAATTACGACGCCATTCCCGCGCCGCCGGCGACGCGCGAGGTGCCGCACACGAGATCATTCCGAACCGGACGAACGAGTGTGCCGCAGAGCGACGATGAAGGCGAAGATGCGACAGCGGGATCGCGCGCGGGGTCGCCTCCACTCGACGCCGAGGACGTCGCCAACAAGCTTCACTTTGCTCCGACAGATTCCAGTCGCGAGTATCTCTTCAGTGGACGAAATGGGTTGAATAAACGCCAAAGAGTCCGAAGGAGGATCGGCAAAGTGTTGAAGCTGCTTGTTGAACTCGTTGACCCGAACTCCGCGTCAGCGGCGTCTCGACGGGCGACGGAATCGAGCGACGATGAATCCTTCGACGAGCGCACCGCCGAACGCCCGCAAGGTCGAAAACGGAAATGGGCTAGGCGAATCGCGTTCGGCGCGCTCGTGTGGATAGGTAAGTTTACCGACGGTTGACAACGCACGATCACAAGCATCCATTCATCGATTCTTTTGTAAATTACATTCATTCAAGAAACTTGCTACGCTCTCATGAGATCGAATGCTCTTTGAATATTCGGCGCAATGGAGGATTTGTTGCCGAATAAAAATTGTAAATGACCGCCGTCGAAGTCTTCGCGAATGAACCCTTCAGCGGTCGTCACCATAGTTTGTAGTGTCTTCGCGATCGCATCTCCAGCGCCGACGAAGCGGTCTTCCCTCGCGGTCACGCAAACCGCGCCCTTTACGGCGTTTTCGACGACGAGATTACTCATGTCCAATTCTTTCAACACGTCGAGCAAAATAGTTTTACACCGTTCCTTACTCATGGGCGTCGCCCCGTCCGCCTCGCCCGATTCACAAAGCACTTCCCAAGCTAATCTAGTTTCGATGCTTCCTTCGACGTACGGCGTGCAATCGTTCGCGGCGGCAACACAACAGACGACGACGTTGTTCTCGGCATCGCCGCGCGCCTTGGCCATCGCCAGCGCGGTCAACGCGCTCATCGTCCCGCCCAGCGACACCCCAGCCAAGCACAAATCGACGCTCGCGTGCCCGTCTCGTTTCGCTTCTTCATCCAACGCCATACAAAGCATCATCATCTCCACCGGCGTCACACTCAGCTGAATCTTCGCGTCGGCGACGCTTCGCAATACGTGTCGCCACTGCCTCGCCGGCTTGCGCTCGCCGTAATACGCGATGGTCGGTATCACGCACTCCACACCATTCGTCAGTAACTCTCGCGCGATCGATCGTCTGAACCATTCGTCTACGTCTCCCGTGCACGGAAGCAGCACCGCGACGCGCTTCACCGCGCTCGCCGCACCATCCGTCCCGCTCGCCGGCGGCGCTCCCGGACGCAAACGCGCGAAACGCACCAAACGCGACTCCTCCGGCAACGCATCCGCGAACGGACTCACAAAAGTCGCGTCTTGGCGCACGACGCCATCGCCGTAATCTGCGTCCACCGAAGGCGGCGCCCACGCGATATCACACGCGGTGTCGCGACGTAAAGTCGCGTCGACGGGCGGCTTTGACTTTGAGTGGAAATACGTCAAAGACTGCGCGTGCACGTCGCGGGCGAGGTCCAAATTCCCCCAAGCGTCCACCGCGAAGAAGCGCTTATCGCTACGCTTCGGCGTGAGTCGGCCGACGAACTCGAAGATGTGGTCGAGGATCGCGGGCATCCTCGACGGCGCGAGGCGCGGTGTGACGCCGACGGGACAGTTGGGACGGCGGCTACGTTTGACTAAATGTGGGCTAGAAACTAAGACGCGGCGCGCGCCTCGAACTCGGTTACGCCGACGTGTTCGATGACGCCACCGCCCAAGCACACGTCGCCGTCGTAGAGCACCAAAGCCTGACCTGGGGTGACGGCGCGTTCGGGACGGTCGAACGTCGCGCGGAGCGGCGACGATTCGACGCGCGGGACGAACGAGGAAGAAAACCTCGATTTCGTGAACGTCTCGTCGTCGCTCGCGACCGATAGCGTCACTGGAGTGAGTGACGAGGCGTAGCGCGTTTTCGCGAGCAGGCGAACGGAACTCGATCCGTCGTCGCTCGTAGGCCGTCGATTGGAAATCCAAAACTCATCCGCCAACGCGGCGCGAGTGGAATACAACGCGTCGTGCTCAGCACCTTTTGCGACGTACACGACGTTTGCGGCGACGTTCTTCCCGACGACAAACCAAGGTTTTGGCGCACCGCCTATTTTTGCGCGCTGTCCGACGGTGTACGACGCCAATCCTCGATGCGGCGCCGCGCCCGGCACCGGACGCGCCGTCTCCGCGTCCACGAACGCGCCCTCGCTTGGCGTGATGTACTCACCGATAAACTCCCCGAACGGCCTGCGACCGATGAAACAGATCCCCGCGCTCGATCGTCTATCGGCGCAATCGAACCCGAGAATCCGCGCCGCCTCGCGCGTCTCTGACTTGAACACCGCGCCGAGCGGAAAGCACGCGCTTCGCAACGCCTCGCCGCGCACCGACGCCAAAAAGTACGACTGATCCTTCGTCTGATCGATCCCTCGCAGTAACCGCGGCGGCGCGCCCTCGTCGACGTCTCGATCGATCCTCGCGTAGTGCCCGGTGGCGAGATACCGCCCTCCCAAATCCTCCATCGCCCGTCTCAACAACGCGCCAAACTTTACGCGGCGGTTACACTCCAAATCCGGGTTCGGCGTCGCCCCGCTCTCGAACGCCTCGACGTACGGTTCGAACACCTCGTGCCAGTACTCTCTCGTGAAATCGCTTTCGATAAATCTCAGATTCAATTTTTCTGCGATCGCTCTCGCCGACTTCAGGTCGTCCCTGTGCGAGCAATCCGTCGCCGCGTCCTCGTCCCGGGCGTCCCAGTTTCTCATGAGCGTCGCCGTCGCGCGCGCGCCGCACCGCTCGAGCGCCCACGCGGCGACGGCGCTGTCGACGCCTCCGGACAGTCCGACGACGTACTCTTCGCGCGCGCCCGCCGTCGCGGCCTCGGAACGCGCCGGCATCGACGCGTGCACGCGAGAGAGGATCGAATCGAGCAGCGCGACGTCGCGCGGTTTCAACTTTCCGAGCGCGCGCGGGGACGCGCGCATGGCGAGCGCGCGGTCAGGGCGCGGCGGGCGGTGCGCGCGCGCGCGAAGCGACGGCGCGGCGCGGCGCGGTGTGGTGATGTTCATCTTTCATAACACGTGCTATGGTTGCTTCGCGTTTAAAACGTCGCGGAACTATATGTGTGTGGCGGGCGCGGCGAGCGGCGCGCTCGCTTACGCCACGGTGAACGAGTTCATCGCGGTGCGAAGGTCGCGCTCTTGACCCTTGAACCAACGCTTGTCACCCGATTGAAGCTTCATGATGTACAAGTTCCCATCACTCACGGTGGCGGTGATCAACTGGTGGCGTCCGCCTTCGTCGCCGTCCGCGGTGCGCGTGAGAATTTCGTATTGGTAGTACGTCTTGCCCTTGTTTTCGCGCGTGTACACGTCGAGCACGGCGGCGGTGGAAACCTTGTTCGCCGCGAACCCCCCTTCGGAGCGGGTTTGCCCGGCGTACGATTGCACGCCCAATAAGTACCCAAGCTTTTCCAAGAATTGCTCCGGCTTGCCGTACGCGTCGATGCTCCCCTTTTCGGCTTTTTCGACGATGACGGAAATGTTCGTCACTTGGTCAAAGTTATCCTCGAAATAGCACTCCGTGTTCGGGAACGGGCGTTCCTTGCTCGGGTTGTACTTGCTCGGCAACAAGAACGCGAAGCCGTCGCCGGCGTACGGGACGAAACCTGCATTCGCGAAAGGAGCGCGTCTCGTCAGTCTCACTGTTTACCCACACGACATCACGACCCATCGGTCCCGGATCACGCGCGAATCGTATCTCGGGTCGATACGATCGCTCGCGCCTCGCGCGCGCCTCGCGCGCGCCTCGCGCCTCGCGCGCGCACGCACCGGTCGGGTTCGACACGCCGCCGAAAACGTTCGCCGAGTCACCGTACGCCGCGAACGCCGGCTTGGACATCGCGAGCGTCGTCGCGCCCTGCGTTCGATGAAACCGCACGCCGCGCGATCGTCAGTATCTCGTTGGATGATGTCGCGCGCGTCGCGTCCTCGACGCGTCGCGCGCGCGTCTCTCCGCGCCCTCGCGCGCCGGTTCGCTCGACAATAATTCCGCGCGTCGTCGAAGCGTCGTCCCGCGTCGTCCCGCGCGTCGCGCGTCGCGCGCGGGCGCGCGCATCGCGCGCGCGATCGCGTCGTCGCGTTCGGACGCACCGCGATGAGACTCATGGCTTCGCGACGGCTCGACGCGTCGGTCGCGTGCGCGGCGACCTTGACGGCGCCTCGGCGCGATCGCGATTGACGCGTCGCCTTGACGTTCGCCTTGACGGCGGCGTGCGCGAGGGTGGTGGAGAGCGTGAACATCGTGCGCGCGGGAGTGTCGCGATCGCGCGCGCGCGCCCCGATCGCGATGCCCCATCGCGTATGCGCAAACAGTGCGAACCGTGCGGTCGGTCGCGCGGGTGTATGCGCAAACAGTGCGGACGAGCGGTCGGTCGGACTCGGCGCACGCGCGAATCGCGCGCGAGAGCGTCAGAGCGCGGCGCGGCGATGTCGCGCGCGCTCGCGAGGCGCGCGCGGGAGGCGGCGACGCGCGCGACGCGCGCCGTGGGG
>Ga0181597_10005718_pt1 | contig 11858 bp, 10 predicted proteins | sample 041ome_5_FD_148647 | JGI IMG/M metagenome (GOLD analysis project Ga0181597, IMG submission 148647) | Coastal salt marsh microbial communities from the Groves Creek Marsh, Skidaway Island, Georgia - 041403US metaG (spades assembly) | ecosystem: Environmental > Aquatic > Marine > Intertidal zone... | reverse complement strand
AAGCACAAATTGACGCTTGGTACACTGCTGCAACAGAATAATTAATAATTTATTTTTTAGTAATGGCAGAATTAAATATAATTAATTTAAAAAAAAGAATTGAAGCGGCTAAAAGTGTACAGTTGCAATACAAAGCTTTATTTGAGTCGGCTTATGAGCTAGCATTGCCTCAAAGAAACCTTTACAACAATCGATCTCAGGGCGAAACAAAAATGGAAAAAGTTTTTGATTCTGCTGGTATGATGGCTGTTAATGGTTTTGTTAATAGAATGCAATCTTCATTGACTCCAAGCTTTACAAAATGGGCTGAATTAAAAGCAGGTCCAGCAATTCCGCCAGAGCGTAAACCCGAAGTAAATAAAATATTAGAATTAGTGACAGATATAGTGTTCTCAACACTAGATAGCTCTAACTTTAGCCTTGCAGTTGGTGAAATGTACTATGATTTAGCCGTAGGAACTGGCGCAATGCTAGTTTTAGAAGGTGATGATCAAATGCCTATTAAATTTATTACCGTGCCAACAGCTAACTTAAGTTTAGACGAGTCAGAAAGCGGTCAAATATCTGGTATATATAGAGATCACAAAGTTGTAGCTAGGGCAGTAATCGCAACTTTTCCAGATGCTAAACTAACTAGCGACTTATTAGAAGTTATACAGGACAACCCAGAAAAAGAAATAGAATTTGAAGAAGCTACCTATTATGATGATAAGGACAAACTATGGCGATATGAAATTATTTACAAAAAAGACAAAATTGTAAAAAGAACGTATGAAGTTAACCCTTGGATTATTGTTCGTTGGTCAAAAGTAGCTGGTGAGGTAATGGGTAGAGGTCCATTATTACAAGCATTACCAGATCTTAAAATGCTAAATAAAGCAAAAGAATTAATGATTAGATCAGCGCAATTAAATATCTTCGGTGTCTACACTGTTGCGGATGATGGGGTAACTAATCCAAACACAATAAAGATTGCACCTAATGCAATGATTCCAGTAGCAAGAAATGCTGGACCCTCAGGTCCTTCTATTGCGCCACTTCCTAGAACTGGCGACTTTAACGCACAAGCTTTTATGTTTGAAGATCTAACACAACGCATTAATACTTTAATGCTTAACGACAGATTACCACCTGATGCAGGCCCTGTAAGATCAGCAACAGAGATTGTTGAACGTATGAAGCAATTACAAGTAGATACTGGCGCAGCATTTGGACGGCTTGTATATGAATTTGTACAAAAGTTATTACAACGTGTAATTCATGTATTAGAAAACAAAAATATTATCACCTTTGGCGAAGGAATTAAAATTGATAATATGAATGTAACAACGCAAATATTAGCACCTTTGGCAAAAGCTCAAGGTTTAGAAGAAGTAAACACTATAGTTAATACGGACCAAGTACTAAAAGGAATTGACCCTACTGGTGATCTTAGCCAACTAACACTTAATGTTGATGACGTAGGTACGTACGTAGCTGACAAACTAGGTGTATCACCTTCTTTAATAAGAACAGAAGAACAAAAAAAAGAGCTAAAACAACAAGCGGCTATAGCAGTTCAAGAAATGCAACAAGCCGAAATGCAACAGCAAGCTTAATCTTGTTATATAAAATAATTATGCTATAAAGTCATAAACTTTTTACATTAGTTAAAATATGACAAAAGAAGACTTTAAGTTCCAGACTCCTTATGGGTTGGACGCAATAGAAGCGGCGGACGCCTTGCATAATGAAACAGCAAAATCAATCAATGATGATTTAAGCAAATGTTATGCAAATTGCTTTAATTCAGATTCGGGGAAAAAGGTTTTGGAACATTTAAAGAAATGTACAATAGAACAACCTACTTGGATCCCAGGCGAGGGAGAAACAGGAGTGCATATGGCGTTTGTTCGTGAAGGACAAAACACTATTGTTAGATCTATAATAGATCGAATTCAATCAATAACTAAATTAAAAAATTAACATGACTGAGCAAAATTTAATGGCAAACGTTGAGGCAGAACAAGAAGAAGTTTCAATTGATGAACAACAACAAGAGCAAGAGGTTTCAGAAGTATTAAAGCCAGAAGGGCTAGACGATGCGTATTGGAACGAAGAAAACAAAACTTTAAAACAAGACGAATTAATTAAGGATTTTCGAACTGAACAAAAGAAAGCATTAGATCTTAGAAAAGCTTTATCACAAAAAAGTAGTTTTAAACCGCCAAAAGAAGCAAATGAGTATCAATTTTCAGAAAACCTAGGGGAAATACTACCAGAGGATGGGGAAGCCTCACAAATGTTAAAAGAGACAGCTTTAGAATCTGGATTAACTAAAGATCAATTTAATACTTTTGTTTCAAAGTTGATACCTAACTTGCAGGAAAAAGGATTGTTAACTTTTAACGGCCCTGAGTTGTCAGAAGAAGAGCAAGAAGCGCAAGATGCAGAATATAGAGAAACAGAAATTGCTAAGTTAGGTAAAGACGGAAAGGCAGTATTGCAAAGCGTTGTTAATTGGGGGCAAGGTATGGTTAACAAGGGCGTGTTAAGCAAAGACGAATTGCCAGTTTTTCAAAACATGGCGACAGATGCACAAAGCTTAGTTGTCTTAAATAAGATTGCTTCTTTAACTGGTGAGCCGTCAATCCCAGTGCAAACGGCAGTGCCAGACGGCATATTGTCAAGAGATGAAGTTGACGAAATTATAAGATCGGACTCTTACCAGAACGGAGATGCCTCAGCACATCAAAAAGTAAAAGCTCATTTTGAGGCAATGAGTGCGTAGTTAAGCCTTGACAGCCTTATATAACAATTATAAAATGTAAGAACGCCTAGTTTGTAGCCTAATACCTATAAATAAAGCGTTCTTAGCGTGGTAGAAAACCACGAAGTAACATCCTAAAGAAGATACAGCACACCGCAAGGCCTGTACAACACTTTAGCTCACTGTAGCGAATTTTCAAAAATATTATTAATTTTTTATACAGATAATTATGTCTATAAGCATATCTAATGCTTTTATAGCTCAATTTGACGCCGAAGTAAAACAAGCGTATCAAGGAGCTTCAAAGCTAATGAACACAATTAGAACTAAAACAGGTGTTATTGGTTCTACACACAGATTTCCAAAAATAGGAAAAGGAATGGCACAACCTAGGATACCACAAACTGATGTTATTCCTATGAACATCGTTCACTCTAATGTAACTGCAACCTTAACTGATTGGAGCGCGTCAGAGTATACGGATGTATACGATATACAAAAACTTAACTTTGATGAAAGAACACAATTAAAAAACGTTATATCTAGTTCTATCGGTCGTCGTGCTGATCAATTAGTTTTAGACGCTGCAGATGCAGGAGCAAGTTCAACACAAGTTAGTGAAGATATTGGTGGTACTGATTCTGGTCTTAATGTTGATAAATTAAGAAGAGCAAAGAGATTAATGGATGCTGCTGGAGTTCCGGTAACTGAAAGAGTTTTTGTTCATAGTGCAAACGGCCTTGAATCTTTACTTGGCGAAACAACTGCAACCTCTTCTGATTTTAACACAGTTAAAGCTTTAGTTAATGGAGATCTTAATACTTTTCTAGGATTTAAATTTATTATGATTGAAGATAGAGATGAAGGCGGATTAGATCTTAGTACAAACGTTCGTAAAAACTTTGCTTATCATAAAGAAGCTCTTGGTCTTGCTATTGGTATCGACATGAGAACTGAAATGAATTACATTGCAGAAAAAACCTCATGGTTAACTAATGGTCTGTATTCAGCTGGTGCAGTTGGTATTGATGCAGATGGTATTCTCGAAGTATTAACTTACGAAGCATAATTTAAGAGGTATATTATGACATTTTCAATTACAAATTTTGCTTCTATGGGAGCAAACTCAACTAGGGGTCTAGCTCCTGCTAGATTTTCATACAGAACTGCTGACGCAGTTGCTGTTATTGATGGAGCTGGTTATTTTAACGAAATTCACACTATGTTAGAAATCGGTGATATTATCGATGTAACAGTAGTTGATGACGTTTCAACTCCAACGGCTGTTTCAGCTTTTGGTCAATTTATCGTTGCTTCAAATGCAAGCGGTGTTGTTGATACATACAATGTAATTAACACAGCAACGCCTAGTGACTCAGACTAATATGTCTAACATGTGTAAAATATATATTTTGTATATATAAAACATATGATTCCTATTGATAAAATATATATAAACGATATATTTGATTTAGGTAAACATGAGGGGCTGACTGCAGTAATATGTGGTTCAGCTCCTTGTTTGTTTCAAAGCTACAAAAAAGTTCAAAGTAACATTAGTAATTTTGTTACAATAGGAATTAATGAAGCTATACACGCTATATATTGTGATAAGTTAGTTACTGCTCATCCTGAAAATATAGAGTACTTTGTGTCTAAATCTATTAACAAAGATATAGAAACGCACACAACAAAGGGTTATTATAAAGACTGGAGTAATAAAGCTGATTATTTCTGGACTGATATAAAAAAAGGTGCAACAAGTGGTATAGATGCGGTACAGGTAGCGAGAAAGATGGGCTTTAAAAAGATAATTTTATGCGGTATGCCTATGACTGGAAAAGATGGATATTTTCACACTAAAAAAGCCCCTGAAAATACTGAGGGTTGTCCTAGATTTGGAAACAAAGAAAATCATGATTTAGTTGCTAGACATCAAGCTAAATTACGTGATATAGTAAAAGACGAAGATTTTAGCAATGTATCAAGCCTGAACGGCTTTACAGCTAAAGTTTTTGGAGAAACAATTTTTAAAGATTAACATGGTTTCAAAGTTTGATATATGCTCGAAAGCATTAAATGATTTAGGCGAAGATACGATCAATAGTTTTACTGACGATACAAGTAGAGCAAGAACTTGCGGCCTCATATATCCTGAATACATACAATATCTTTTATCGCTTCACCCTTGGAAGTTTACTTTAACAAAAGTTCAACTTGCTCGATTAGTAACAGCCCCCTTAAACAAATGGACGTACGCTTATCAATTGCCGTCTGATATGCTTATATTAAGGGCTGTATATGAAAGTAATAATGTTAGTGCAATACCAATTACTAACTGGGAAAAGTTCAATAATACTATACAAGCTGATCAATCAGAAATATATGTTGATTATCAACAACAAGTTTTAGAAGAGAATTTCCCTGCTTATTTTGTAGAATTTGTAGTGCAAGCAATGGCTGCAAAGATAGCTAGGTCTATTACAGACGATCAAAACATTGTTGCAGAAAAAAAGCTGGAAGCTTGGGGAAGTCCTGCTAATAATTACAACGGAGGAGCTTTCGGTGTTGCGAAAAAATTAGATGGTATGCAAACGCCTACTTTGCAAATACCAGCTGATGATTTATTAGCTGCAAGAATTAGTTAAAATGCCTATAAAAAACACTCAGTTCAAATTTACTTCTGGTGAAATAGATCCTTTGTTAATGGGTCGCACTGATTTAGATAGGTACTACGGAGCAGCAGAAACAATGACTAATGTCAGGTTGTTGCCACAGGGTGGATTTAAAAGAGATGACGGGCTACAGCATTTAGATAGATTGCATAGGCAAGTCAACAGGCTTACATCACCTTCTGGCTCTGCGCCAAATGGCGGTACGTTAGCAAATGCACTTGATAATAACTCAACAACTAATTTAGTCACAACAACTAATATAAGCACAAACAACCCGTATGTTATAGCGCAATATGATTTATCATCTAGTACAGACATTGCTTTTATAGATGTCGTAGCAACAAAACTAACTTCACAAACCAACAGCACAGAATTTTTTATACAAGTAAGTACAAACAATACTGATTGGATTAGTGTTGGTGATGCTATTGATATGTCTAGTTCGGAAGTTACTAGGAGAAGAAGGGTAAGGGGTTCTTATAGATACGTAAGGTTTGCAAGAATAGGCTCGACCGATCTTGGAACGGATGTTGTAACAATAAATGAATTTCACGTTTATGAGGAAAGCTGGGAGTTTTCACAATCAGAATCAAAGATAATACCTTTTGAGTTTAATGTAGAGCAAAGTTATATTTTAGTTATCACAGATGAAAATATTGCTGTTTATAGAAATAAAGTGTTTCAGGCAGATGTTAGAGCAACAAAGTTTACAAATGCAATTATAAGTAACATTAAAAGCACGCAATCAGCAGACACAGCAATATTTGTAGAAGAAACATTTACACCGCAACAATTGCAAAGGGATGGAGCTGATGACAAATGGCTAATATCTGATATTGTATTTGATAACGTACCAAGATACGATTTTGATCCTGTTGTTAGAACTGATGCCTCTTGGGGCCACTTAACAGTTAGTGCAACTTCAGGCGTTGTTACTTTAACTGCACAACATGCAGTGCCTTTTTATAGTACTGATATAGGCCAATATATTATTGCAAATGGTGGACGGGCTAGAATATTATCTGTAACAAGTACTTCGATTGTTGAAGCGGTAACAGAAATTCCTTTTTTTAATATAAATCAAGTAGCTGCGGGAGAATGGGATATGATAACTGGCTATGAGGACGCTTGGAGCGCAACAAGAGGCTATCCAAAAACAACAACTTTTCATAGTGGCAGATTGTATTTTGGCGGCACTACACAAAGGCCCCAAACTGTTTGGGGTTCTAAAATAGGTGTATTCTTTGATTTTGATCTTGGCTCCCTAGATGATGCAGACGGGTTAAATGCAACACTAGATACAGATCAAATAAACGAAATAGTAAATATTAAGTCAACAGGTGGTAACTTAACTGTTTTTACAAGTGGCTCTGAATTTGTTATACCACAAACTAACTTTACAGCGGTTACACCTTCCTCTTTCGCATTTGTTCCAATTTCACAGTTTGGAAGTGAGCCAGGTTTTAATGTTGGTGTTATCAGTGGCTTAAACATATTTGTTCAACGAGGTGGTAAAAGTATCATGTCGTTTAATTATGACACATTACAACAATCATCACTGTCTGAAAATATATCTTTGCTATCTTCACATTTGATACAAAACCCCGTAGATTTTACAGTAAGAAAAAGCACGTCTACAGAAGAATCTAACTTAGTGCTATTTATAAATGGCGATGGACAACTAGTTATGGGTACTATGTTATTTTCGCAAAATGTAATTGGTTTTACAAAGCGAGAGACTTTATCAGCAGATGGTACATTTAAAAACGTTGGAATTGATGTATCAACAATTTACACAGTTACACAAAGGCAACTAGAAGGTTATAGTCAAAAATATTTAGAAGTTATGCAAGATGATTCTTTGTTGGATAGCTCAAAGACAGTAACAACAGGATTGCCAAAAAGTACATTTACAGGCTTAGATCATTTAGAAGGCCAGACAGTAAAAGTAATTGCTGACGGTAGCGTTATGACTGATCAAGTCGTGTCTAGTGGCTCAATAACAATAGAAAGAGACGCTGTAACAAGTTGTGAAATAGGTTTAGATATGACTCCTACAGTAAAAACTTTACCAATAGAGATAGCTAGTATGGGAAGTCAAATTGGTAAAAGAAAACGTATATCTGAGGTAGTTCTTAGGGTTAATAATACAGGTGATTTTACCGTAAATAATGACAAAGTGTCTTTTAGAACTTTTGGAGCAGCGGGGGCAGGAAGTCCGCTAGATGCAGCCCCACCAAATTTTACTGGTGATAAAAAAGTAAAGGGCTTGCTTGGTTTTGATGAAAGACAGCAAATAACAATTTCGCAGAGCGAGCCTGCAGACTTGCAAGTATTAAGTGTAACAATGAATGTGAATATATAATGGCTATAGAAAATTCAACAAAACCTAAAGGATTATCACAAGCTGGAATGATGCAGATAGGTAGTGGTTTAGCAAGTTTAGGTCAAGGTTTTGCAAGTTTAGCGTCGGCTTCTGCACAAGCTAGACAATTTAAAATACAGCGAACGTTTGATGATCTTGCAATATCTAATCAAAAGCTAAAAGCACAACAACAAGCTATCTTTTTAAGAGAGAAGTTTTTTAAAAATATTAGTTCTTCACGTGCAAGTTTTGCAGGGCGTGGAGTTGCTTTGGGCTCTGGTATTGCTGCAAGGTTTGCAACGGAAGCAGAAAGAGTCTTGCAAGAAGATCTTAAGGCAAATGAATTAAATAGTAGAGCAATACAAGGAACATTAGAGGTAAGAAAGTCACAAGCTAAGTTAAGCCAAGAAACCGCAAGAAACTTAGGTTTAATGCGAGCTAGCAAAGGTTTGTCAAAAGGCGCAGCTAGTTTATTAACAGGATTTAAAACTATAAAAACATGAAAACACCTGAAAGACAAATAAGCATTATAGGACAATCACCGTCTTTTCAGCCAACTGGCGATACTAGTCAATTTTTTAATGAATTATCAGGTTCTTTAGAAGCAACAGCAAGGGATATGCAAGCAAAAGCTGATATTATATACACAAACGAATTTATGACAAGCGCAAGAGAGGAGGCGCGAAACATATACGAAAGAAACATTAATAATCCAGATCAGCTTAAAAATGAATTAAATGAATATAAGCAAGGCCTATTAAATAACGTTCCTGCATCATTACGCCCAAAATTAGACTTAAACTATAATAGCATGGGTGCTACATATATTAATAATGCTTTTATTAATAAAAATAAAATGCTAACAGAGCAGCAAAATGCACAGCTTGCTAAATCTGAAAATAGAATTATTGATGATATTAAGTTTTCTGTATCCAATTTTTTCAACAACCAAGGATTAGACGAGAATCAAGTAGTTGCTAAAAACATAACGACTTTTGATGCTATAGCTGCAAGTAGTGATGAGTTAGAAAAAAACTTGTTACAAGTAAATGAACAGGGCTTGCAAATAAGAACGCCTGAGCAAGTTCAAAAAAGCTTAGTAAATTTACAACAAACAGTTTTTAGTGAGATCAGTAAGTCATGGTTTAGTTCTCAACCTGACAAGCTAAAAGCCTATTCAGAATGGTTAAATAATGAAGCAGTTGTAAACCTTCCAGATGAAACAATTAATATTAGAGAGTCATTATCACCTGATGTTAGAAAAAAAATAGATCAAGATATTCTAAGTGAGATAAAAAACGAAGTTTATATTGATAAGCAGCTAGAAGAAAGGTTTGAGGCTGAAGAAGCAATTTTTACGGATGAACTAAAAAAACAACTTTACGATCAATCAAAAACTGGCGATTTATTACCAGCAACGGTGGAAGCTGCTAGAAATATTCTAGATTATAACGATTACCAAAATTTTAGTAAAATGGCAATACAAGCCAACCCGACTACAAATGGTTTTGTATATGGTAATTTTGTTAATAGAATTAATAAAGGCGAAAACGTTTTAGAAGAAATAAGAAGCGCAAGATTTGACAATAAATCTTTAAGTAATGAGGACTTTGAATCTTTATTAAATAAAATTGATGGCAATGAAGTTTTTGTAGCACCTGAAAAAGAGGCTGTAAATAATTTAAGAGGGCTTTTAGGAGCTACATCAGAATTGCTAGATGTTGTTGATTCGCAAATAATACAAAGTGCAGAAATGGATTTAAAAAAGCAGCTTAGATTATTTAATCAAACAAATGATAGAAGCCCTACATATGAAGAAGCGGAAAAAATAACAAACAAAGTTTTTGAGGAATATAACATAATAAACCTTAAGAATTTTGCAGCAACTTTCCCAAAGCCTGAACTAATGACATATGAGCAAAAAACAAATGCTCAATCTTTAACACTTCAAGATATTAAAGATATAAGAAAAAACACAAATTTACGTTACCAAAAAAAGTATAATGACAATGATGAACTAACAAAACGCGACCCTGATTTTCAAAGGGAAAATGAGAAAATTAACAAATGGCGTGAATTTATTATAAACAAAAGCAAATAGGACTTATGAGCAGGCAAATTTTTGAACAAAACATAGAATCTTTAAACGATTATAAAACATATGTAAAAGATCAAGATGCGTATGAAGCTGCCGGAGCTGCTCTTGCAGAAACAGAACAGCCTATAGAAACTCAACAGCAACCAGTTATAGATGAACAGCCAGAAACTCCACAAATACAACAGGAAGGTATTTTAAAGCGATTTGTTAAGGATGTTGCAAGAGGTACTATTGGAGAAGGTGGAAGAGCTATAGTAAGTGGAGCAACAAAAGGTATTAACGAAATGTTAGATATAGTTGATGATACCGCTCAATGGCTAAATGAGAATATTGTTGAACTGCCACAAACAGAAAAAAAATTTACATTACCACAACCAACTTTTGGAGTAGATAAAGCAGAAAGTCCAAAAAGTGTTACAGGCAATATAATTGAAGATATAACGCAATTTTTAACTGGTTTTGGTGTTGCTGGTAAGGCAATGAAAGGGGTTAAGGCAGGAACTAAAACTGAAAAACTAGCTAAAAGGACTGGTCAAGCTGCTCTTGGTGACGTGTTAGCTTTTGATGAGCAAGAAGAAAGATTGCTTGATGTAGTTAAAGATATTCCAGTTTTAGGTGAAGCTGTGCCAGAATTTTTATTAAGAGATGAGGATGACACAGTAGCGGAAGCAAAATTCAAACAAGCAATAGAAGGGGTTGGACTTGGTTTAGCTGGTGAAGGTCTAGGAAAAGCAATTCAAGTTTTACGCAAGAATAAAAAAGTAAAACAGAATATAGAGGCAGAGTTAGAAGCTGTAGAAAAAGTGCCAGAAACTGGACTACAAGTCGAACAACTTAGCATGTTAGGAAAAGCAGATAGCGAAGATTTTGTTTTTACAAAAATGCAAGCAGCAGTAAAAGAAACTGAAGGTTTAACAGCAAAGCAAATTGATGAATTAGCACAAGGGACAAAAGCTGATAAGCCAGCAAAGGGATTTGTCAGATTGTATCGTGGATTAGAACAGGAATTTGATAGAAATTTTTCCACAGGAAAATCCGATGCCCCTGTTGGTTACAGCACTTGGACAGATAACCCTGAACTCGCTAGGCAATACGCAGGAGAAAAGGGATTTGTTTATCAAGTAGACTTACCAGAAGATCAACTCGGTAAAGAGCTTATCGACGAGCACGGAGAAAGGGCATTGTTTGTCTTCAATGACAAGCCTGCTGGTATATCTGGAGTTAAAGGGAAAGAGTTTTTGTTATATAATGACCACGAATTATATAATCCAGCTTTGATTAAAGAATTTAAAGCCACTAAAACACCAACAATAGACGATATTCAAATCAACTTTGCTCGCATTGATAGCCCAGAAGATTTAAAGGTTGCAATGCAAGCCTATGCAAACGAAACAAAACTTTTACCTAAAGTTGATAAAGCTAGAAGAGGTGTAAGGCCTAACGAAGTAACTTTAAAAGAAGCAGAAGATATAGACGGTTTTAAAACACTTCTAGAAAGAAGAGAAGGGCAGCCTTTAAATGCTGAACAAATAACAGCGGCTAGAAATTTTTATTATAATACTACAGATAAGTTAATGGAGCTTGCAAAAAAAGCAGCAAGTCCAGAAGCAACAGATGTTGATCAATACGCTTTTCGAAAAATGGTTGCTACACATCATGCAGTCCAAAAGGAAGTTTTAGGAGCAAGAGCAGAAGCAGGGCGAGCATTACAAGCTTGGTCTATTCCATCAACAGCAACACCAACAGAAAAGCTAAAAGGTATGGAAGAAATATTAAATGTTTTTGGTGGTGCAGAAGCAGGAAAAGATTTAGCCAAAAAACTGGCATCTTTTGCAGATGGTCAATTAGATACTACTAAAATTAATTATATTACTCAAAATTCCGCTTATGCTCGCACAAAAGATGCGCTAATTGAAGTATGGACCGCGGGGTTGTTGACTAATCCGACAACACATTCAAAAAACATTTTAT
>Ga0181597_10005709_pt1 | contig 11869 bp, 12 predicted proteins | sample 041ome_5_FD_148647 | JGI IMG/M metagenome (GOLD analysis project Ga0181597, IMG submission 148647) | Coastal salt marsh microbial communities from the Groves Creek Marsh, Skidaway Island, Georgia - 041403US metaG (spades assembly) | ecosystem: Environmental > Aquatic > Marine > Intertidal zone... | reverse complement strand
AAATGGTAGTTTGATGTGTTTGCGTTTGATTGCGTCTTTGATTTCATGCGGCTTGATTTGATCAAGTACATCAAGGTCAGGGCGAAGCCTGACCACAAGATCATAATTCTTTTTGTGTAGTTTTACGTAATCACTAAGCACGCCGAAAACTTTCTTCAGGCCAAATGACATTGGCTTTAGACCAGACCAAATTTCAATCGTTGAGCTTTTCATTTTGTGGGAATGATTCTCGTAATCAAGAACAGAAAACCTTGTTGGATTGTAGTGCCTGCAAAACTTACGGTAATCCTCTCCTTCCCATGTAAAAAGAAAAATGTCTGGCTTGAGTGGTAATATTACATTCTCGAATATGCTATCTTTGGTACGCTCCCACGCTCCAAGTTTTCCACTAAAGCACAGAGCTACCTTCATGATTCACCTCGAATCTTTAAATTACCACCTTGAAGAACAGCTGTCTCTAGCTTTGTAGCTGTTCGATTATAGGTTTTGAACCTTGATATGTGCTGAGCTTTTTTGAGTCGAGATAAACTTGCAGATATCTTTCCATAAGACATTCCACCAAGATCCATACCGATTCTCTCGTTTGTAAAAAAGATAGGCTTACCATGAGCAGCTTTAGATACAAGATAGTTGTAAACTACGAGATCGTTACCTATTAACTTACCACTTACAATGTCTTCTTGTATTTGATTTGGAATTTGTGTGAATTTTTTCATGCAAACAATACTAATTCAAAAATCATTTTCTGTCAAGCAAAATTCAATTAATTCAATCTTCGACATTCGAGAAATTGTACGATGTTATTCAATACATATACATTGAATATTTTAATTATTAATATAAATATTAAGAATTGACAAATTGCTAAGATGGTGATATACTTGCTGTATGAAAATTATAGATTTAAGTGATGGAAGATATTATATGATTCGTTGCTCAGACTGGTCAGTGATCATTGGTGCTTCCGACGAAACCGAGGCGTGTACAGAAGCTCTCAATCAGATGCTTGATAAACACGGAAGAGATTTAAAACTATCTTCAGTAATGGTCTCTCATGAGCTGAAAGCAGATGCAGTGGAAGACGATTACGATGAACTGATATCTTATCATAGCGTAAGCAGGATGCTTGCAAACGCAGGCAGGCACGACCTGTCCTCTAATGTTAAAACGTTGTTCGGGGCATAAATTATGAAACTAATAGGAATATGCGGTCTGGCTCGTTGTGGTAAAGATAGTTTTTACAATTTATCTGAACCAATTATAAATGAAAACAAAGAAATTTCGGTTAGGTATGCTTTCGCTGATGCACTAAAAGCAGAAATAAATGACTTACTTTTGAGCAACACAGGCATTTCTTCATTCTCGGAAGATCCTCAAGAAAAAAGTATAATCAGACCACTCTTGGTTACTTACGGGACACACGTAAGAAGAAAATTAGATCAAGATTGCTGGATCAAGAGCATTGAAATGCCGGTAAGAAATACACTAGAACACAATCAGTGGGCATTTGTTACAGACGTAAGATATGAAAATGAAATAGACTGGATACATAAACTTGGCGGAAAGTCTATTCATATCACGAGAACAGGTAACCTTCCACCAAACATAGAAGAAGAGAAAAACGATCCAGTACTTAAGTCAAAATCAGATTTCTTTATTGAGTGGAATGATTTTGATAAAGAAAATATGGGCGAAATATCGAATAAAGTTAGAGATGTGTTACAATCTATACAATGATATCAAACTTAGAAGATTTAGAGCTTGTTGAAAATATTCAAAACAACCATCAAGTAGAAGATAGTCTAAACGAATTGGTTTCAAGGCATAGTGGTATTTATTTAGATATGGTAAACTCTTACGCTAGCCCAAATAATCCATTCATAGACTACAATGATCTTATTGAAGAAAAATCGCATAAAATATATGATGTCGCGAAAAAATTCAATAAAGAAAAGGGTGCGAAATTTAGTACATACCTTGGTAATGAAACTAAATGGATGTGTCTAAATTTGTACAATAGAAACAAAAAACGACCCGCATTTCACGCAGAGTTTATAGAAAACTTTCCTGACGAACAAACATCAGGAATAGATACAATTTCTCAATCAATCAAAGAAGATCTACTCAACAAAGTTTTATCGATTATAAAGAAGCATCCAGATAAAAGAGTTGAAAAAATATTTAATATGAGATATATAATAGGTACCAAAAATAAAGTTATGCCCTGGAAAGAAATTGGAGATGAGATGAATTTAAGCATACAAGGATGCATAAATATTCACAATTCAGCAGTAGAAGAACTAAAATTACAATTTAAAAACGAAATATGAATAAATATATAGCACTAGGAAATTTAACGCGCGACCCAAAGTTTCGCGAAATCAAAGGAGACAACAAAGTATGCGATTTTGCAATCGCAATCAACAACAAAGTAAACAATAGTGTTTTCTATATTGATGTAGAAACATGGAATAGTGTCGCCGAAAACTGCAATCGCTTTTTGAGCAAAGGAAGAAAAGTATTGGTTGAAGGACGACTTGCTTCAAGCAGCTGGAAAACTAAAGACGGAGAGAATCGCACAAGAACATATTGTGTTGCAGAGAAAGTAACATTCCTTGACAAGTCTGAAGATTCCGCTAATTCAGGACAGTCAAGCAGCAAAGAACCTCAAGCCGAAGAAGCAGAAGACGAATTCGCAGACATTCCATTCTGATATGAATAAACTGATATACAAAGCTCCACTAAATACATTATCTTTTGGTAATGTTTCTTACAACTTGCTAAAAGCTATGTATAAAAAAGGAATAGATTTAGCATTCTTTCCAATAGGCAAGATTGACTCGACAGCCTTCAATATTACAGATGTTAAATTTAAAAAATGGATAGAAGAAGCCGGTCAAAAAAGATACGAAAAATTAGACAAAGAAACCACTACTCTTCAGATGTGGCATTTAAATGGTTCGGAAGAAAGAATCTCCCCTAGGCAAATATTATATACCTTTTATGAACTAGATAATCCAACTAAAACAGAAAAAAAATTGGCAGATATTCAAGACAAGATTGTTTTTAGCAGTTCTTACGCTTCTGAAAAATTCACCAATTCTCATTATGCTCCACTAGGCTTCGACGAATCATTCTTTAAAACAGAAAAAGAATACCTGTCAGACAAAATCCATTTTGGATTAATGGGTAAATTCGAAAAGAGAAAACATACTGAAAAAATCATCAAGTCTTGGATTAAAAAATACGGCAACAACTATAACTATCAATTAACCTGCTGTATATCAAATCCTTTCTATAAAAAAGAAGATATGGAGAATACTCTCAGTAATATTTTCAAAGGCAAACGATACGGAAATGTTAACTTTTTACCTTTCATGCCTAAAAACTCAGAAGTTAATGACTATCTTAACTCAATTGATATTGATCTTGGCGGAATGAGTGGCGCAGAAGGATGGAACCTACCCTCGTTTAACGCCACGTGCCTTGGAAAATGGAGTGTTGTACTAAATGCAAGTAGTCACAAAGATTGGGCAACAAATGAAAATAGTATCTTGGTTGAACCAAATGGAACAGAACCTGTATACGACAACATCTTCTTTCATCAAGGAAGCGAATTTAATCAAGGAAATATACATACATTCGATACAGATGAATTTATTGCTGCTATGGAAAAAGCTGAAACAAAGTGTAAAATAAATAACAATGAAGGTGAAAAATTAAAACAAACCTTTACATACGAAAATACTTTAAATAAAATATTAGAATAATGCCGCTTTATACATACGAACATCCAGTAACATCTGAAACAATAGACGTGGTTCAATCAATGAAAGATGAACATGTATATATTGATGAAGAAGGTATTGAGTGGAAGCGTGTATTTTATAGCCCTCAAGCAAGTATAGATGCCCAAACAGATCCGTTTGATAACAAGGCATTCGTAAACAATACGGGAGGCAAAAAGGGTACATATGGAGACATTATGGATCACAGCAAAGAGATGAGCCAAAAAAGAAAAGATAAACTTGGTTATGACCCTATACAACAAAAATACTTCAAGGAATATAGCAAGAAGAGGAACGGCATCAAACACCGTCTAGACAGAAGCTAAAAAAAAGTGTAACTGTTTCTGAGATGTCAGAAACAAATAGTTATAAAAATAATCCTCTATACGCAGACATAACCAAGCTAGACGCGCTTTCACCCCAGCCGTCATTTATATATAGTTGGTCAACCGGAAACGAAAGGTGGGAACCTTTTACCGGAGGAATGGGAGGCGGGTCACTTATTGGCGGTGGTGAGTTTGATATCAAGAATTTTTCCGATTTAGTTTCTGGATTAACATCAGGCATAGAAGTTGCATTCTCAAAAGGCTTTGGAGAAAACTATAGGTTAATAACAAAAACAGTTATCCAATCAATAGATGAAGACTTTATATTGATGGAGGATATTTCTGATGAAGATAGATATGGGGAAATGATCGGTATTACATACGGAACTGATAGAGATGTAATGGATGACATTTACAATAATTTCTATGAAAATGGAAGAACCAATATTAGCTACCTTGAAACCGGACATGTAGACTACTTTATACATGAAGAGTCAACTGACCCAAATAGAGGTATATCTTCAAAAGAAACTTTTCATAGCGACACTTTGCATTCCTTGCGTTACGTAAATAAGGATGTAAGCTTAATTAATTCATATGAGTTAAAGGATTTCTCTGAATTATACGACCAAGGACTAGCTGACAGTATAACAATATTTAATGACTCACCCTATCCTTTTCAATTTCACACTATAGATAAAACCTACAATGATGAATTAACGAATTCTAAAGAAAATAACAATATAATGTATCTATACTCAGATACGTCTGTTACCATGTCTATAGATGAAGCTAGAAGAATTTACGTAAAAAGACCTCATACAATATCAGGTTTCGACGTAAAATACAATGTCACCTATAGAGAAACAGGGTCCTCTGACGCTTACAATAGATAATGGATTTTAATCAAATAAGGCAGCCGCTAAGAAAAATAGGGCAAGACTCATATATTATTGGAGAAAACCAATTTGAGCCTCTATTTGAACTAAATCGGCAATCAGTTAATGCCCCAGCGAACCTAGAAATCAGTGGAATAAACTTCATAGATTATATTACTGGTGATGTAAAAATAAGAAACTTTGTATTTTATGATCTAAATGAAGCTTTTGAAGAAAACGAACAAGGTGATATAACTCCTACAGACGCAGAAGGAATAATAGACACTCACTGGGTACTCACAAGCGCTGAAGACCTAACGTTGAGACACAATCATTTTAGATTCAATACTGGCCCAGAAGCTTTTACAGATGAGATATCATTTTAGGTATAATAAGTGTAACAAATAAGATGGCAACAAGATTTTTAGTACCAAGAAACAGTGGAGAAGGGGGTATTGGGCGATCCTACAAAGCTTGGTCGGAGGGTCACTTTGACAATATTCACATAGGAGGTTTGAATTTCTCTCCAGACCAAAACGTAAGAACAACGGATGCTGTATCTTTTATTTCTGGAGATTTTAAACAAGAATTAAAATTTAACAATCTCAGGGTAGCTACCCTGCAAGATGTAAGAGATCAAACCATAGAAGGGTCCTCAAAATTTATATATTTTTCAGACGCAGTTGATAATCTTGGAGTTACCCAGAAAACATATTATGAAACCCCAACCCCGAATAAGTTTTTATCTGGAGTTTCTGTTGCTGCCGCAAAAGACATGAGGTTCACAATTCACTGGGATGGACCTAATGCATATTATACAGGAACTGCAAGCATAAATGGGCAGGTTATTCCATTTGAAAATATTCGCGAGCTCGGAATAGACACAAGAAGATTTGAAGGCTACTTAGATAATATAAACATAACAGGACAAACTGAAATCACAGGAGAAGCAAACGGAAGAAAATTTGTACTACCTATTGTAGAACTTGGTTACGGACCAGTGCCAACAAATATTTATATAGATTCCATAGAAAATGCTATTCCTAAAGCAGGAGAAGAGCTTGGAGAAACCCACTTAAAACAAGGAGACGAAATTAATGTTTTTGTAGAGTTTGACACAGACGATGTCACTTCTATAAAAATCCACGATTATGGAGTTGCAGACGAAATAGATTTTTCCTATTACGATCTTGAAGAATTTAACGGCAAATATACAGCCACAATTCCAGTAAATGTTTCTGATAGAGAGGGAGATTTATCTATTGCGGTTCAAGCTATTAATAGTTTTGGCAGCACAGGAGAATTAAGAGAGTCGTCTGACTATGGTCACAGCAGCGGAGTAAGAAGTTTAGATCAAACGTATCCAGAGCTGTTGGCGTCAGACCCAACTTTATATAATGGAAGAACAGACGGACTCAGAGAAAATGAATCTACATCATTCAATAATAGTATATCAAATTGGCTCAATGGAACAGACGAAGTTTTATATGAACTATTATCAGATGATATATCAATAAATAATCCAAACGACTTCGAACTTCAAAAAGTTGTGAATTATGAAAGCGGTATTTATTCGAACCAAGACAATATAAAAATTAGCGCCAAAAGAGTAAACAACGGAGCCACAGACACAGAGTACGTAAACATTAAAATAGCAAATGGCCCAGTTATAGTATCAACCCAAATGGACTCTCTTGCCACATCAAGTACAGCACCACATATTATAGGTCAATCAGAAGTAAAAGCGGGAGATACAATTAATTCTAAAATAGAAGTTGACGGAAATGGAGTTGGAATAAATGATATACGAATATCAGTAAGAAACGAAGGAATATCTGACGGATCACAAACAAGTTATTCTTCCTACAGCTCCACAGCTCTACCTAATGGTAATTTCGAATATAGTATTCCCATCAAAGTATTCGGAACTTTGGAAGACGCTTCCAGAGACGGAAACCAAGCTTCGAGTTTTATAGCTCGAAATAATTTTAATACATTAAGTGATAAAGCTACAACCACAGACACCGCTGTTATAGAAAACGGAACAATACCAACCATTCAAATTGACGAAATCTTTTTTCCTGCCGGACAGCAAGCAATTAAAAATGGAGAGTTCGCAGAATTTGAAAATTTTATACAAAATTTTGATGAAGTAGAATACTCCTCCCCATTAAATCATTTATCAATTGAATCCAACACAACATACGAAGGACTCAAAAAGGCAAATTATGCAAGCGGAGGATATAATGTAGACATTGACGGAGGATCAAATAATTTAAAAATTAAAGCTACAAAGCTCTCAAATGGCGCAGTAACTGAAGCTTATGGCATAATAAACATAGCGAATACTCCACTAACAATTTCAATCAATAATTTAAGCAGTCAACTCAGGACCTCTACATCTCCAACTTCAGATAGTTTTTACCTAGGCACATCTCAAATTATGTTAAACAATCCTTCTCTAGCAGTTGACTCAAATCAAGAGAGCCCTTCATCATTAGCTCAAACGGCAATAGGGGTAGGTAAATCAAGCAATGCATACTCACTGACCATAACAGACCAAGACACAAAAGGAGTTTTCTATTGGGAGGTTTCCGCTTTCAACCTAGCAGGAATTGAGACTACTACAATATCTACAAATCCCACCTACAAGCTTGAGGGCTTTATAGCAAGAACCATTAACTGCTCACCAACTAGCATAGGCGCTGGTCTTGCAGATATAGGAACCACTACCACGCAAGGTGCCAATATAACTTTCGAAAATTTATCGGAAGGAGGATCCGCCCCAAATGGAGGAACATATTATCAATATGAATCTTTTGAAGATGGTGTGCAATTAGATAATTCTTATGATATAAACAATAAATTTACAGTCTGTAATTCTTTAGGTGTTACAGACTCAAAAGGGGATCATGTATTCAATTTGGATAAGCTCAATAGAGCTGCTAATACTTCTACTACAACTCCTGCAACATTTGTAGTATCAGAGTAAATACCAAAATCAATATCTTTCTTGATCCCTAGTGAGTTGTTCAAAAATACTTAACTGTATAGACTCTGGGGCATAAAACCACTTATACATTAAGTCATTTTTCATTTTCAAAATTCTTTCTTCGAGTTGGTTTATAGACAACTCCAACTCCTCGATATAAGCAAATGATAATTCTTTTATTGGCATATCCAATTCTAATGCAGCTTTAAATATACCCCAAAAATTACCCTCTTTCTTGCCTTGCACTGCATCTAGATACAGCTGCTTTCTATCCTCGATTTGATCTTCTGATAAACCTTTAGTTTTATCAGGATGGGTGGCTTTTACTATTTCTCTGTACAACTCTTTTATATCGTCCTGAAATTCTTTTCTTTCTCTTTTTTCTTCTTGTTGCTTGTCGGCAAAAGGAGGCTTTATTTTATTCCTTCCGCAATAAATAAACATTCCGCTAATAAATTCTTTTTGTGCGTAAGAAAATATTTCACACGTATCCTCATATTCAGCATTGATATATAAAGCTTTGTGTTTTAGTTTTTTAAATTTTTTGTCTAATAGTTTTTTTTCTGCTTTCGATTTTTTTTTATTTTGTTTAATTATTTCTCTTTTATTTTTATCAAACATATTAAAACAATTATCCACATTAAATATATACACAAAAAAGGTGACCCCAAATGGGGTCACCCAAGATAAAACAATCTTGCTCGATTATACCGCAGACAAGATCTGTAGGTTATAATTATCGTTTGGAATTTCGTCAGAAAATACGAAAGTCGCGTTAATTATACCTGCATCAGATGCTCCTCCAAATCCAGATACTGGATGATAAGCAACTCCGCTCAACATAACTCCCATAATAGGATCATTTGCCCCTTCAGACAATAGTGTTGCAGTAACAGTCGGAATTTTGTCTTCGAAATCTCTACCTGTTAAAGGTATGACTTGAGATGAAACTCCACTAGTTACTGGTTCTATATGAGCATAAGTGTCATTTCTAGTAATCTCTTTCGATAAACTTGAAATGTCACTATCTAAGTCTTCGTCCTTGAACTGAAGGCTTGAGACGTCGCTATCTAAGTCTTCGTCCTTGAACTGAAGGCTTGAGACATCACTGTCTAAATCTTCGTCTTTGAACTGAAGGCTGGAGATATCGCTGTCCAAATCTTCGTCTTTGAACTGAAGACTTGAGACGTCGCTATCTAAATCTTCGTGTCTAAACTGAAGACTGGAGACATCACTGTCTAAATCTTCGTCCTTGAACTGAAGGCTTGAGACATCACTGTCTAAATCTTCGTCCTTGAACTGAAGGCTTGAGATATCGCTATCTAGATCTTCGTCTTTGAACTGAAGACTTGAGATATCACTATCAACATCAACGTCCTTGAAAGCCAAGCTTGAAAGGTCGCTGTCGGTATCTATGTCCTTAAACTGAAGGCTCGAGATATCGCTATCCAAATCTTCGTGTCTAAACTGAAGACTTGAGATATCGCTATCGAGATCTTCGTCTTTGAACTGAAGACTTGAGACGTCGCTATCTAAATCTTCGTGTCTAAACTGAAGACTTGAGATATCGCTATCGAGATCTTCGTCTTTGAACTGAAGGCTAGAGATATCACTATCAACATCAACGTCCTTGAAAGCTAAGCTTGAAAGGTCGCTGTCGGTATCTATGTCCTTGAACTGAAGGCTCGAGATATCGCTATCCAAATCTTCATGTCTAAACTGAAGACTTGAGATATCGCTATCCAAATCTTCATCCTTGAACTGAAGGCTTGAGATATCGCTATCTAAATCTTCATCCTTGAACTGAAGGCTTGAGACATCACTGTCTAAATCTTCGTCCTTGAACTGAAGGCTTGAGATATCGCTATCGAGATCTTCGTCTTTGAACTGCAAACTTGAGATATCACTATCCAAATCTTCATTCTTGAATTGCAAACTAGAAACGTCGCTATCAACGTCAGCATTTGTCAACAAGATGTCACCATTTGAATTGCGTACCTCAAATACGCCAGGTATACTTGCGGTCAAGCGGATATTGTCCCCATTGACCTGTAACTCTTCTGTGCGGAATATTTTCGCCATACTAATGTATACAGTTTTTTGAATTTTTTGGGAATTAAGTTATAATATCCTTTAAAATTTATACGTTAGGATTATAATTTGGGTAATACCTTGAAGAATCACCCCAAACCAATCTAATTCCACCCACTCCACCACTACCACCGGGCCTTTCCGTGTCATCGTCATCTGATCCGCCTCCGCCGCCATAATTACCCGCTGAGCCGTTACTTGAGCCTGCTTGACCCCCAGATCCACCTGCGGCATTAGATGCTGCAGTAGATGTATTCCCAAGAATACCAACCCCACCTCCTCCATAACAATAACTACTAGCTGTATAACCTCCCGCAGCTGCCCCACTGTTAGCGGATGGAAAAGTAGGTTCATTACTATACTGAGTATTAGCATTACCAAAGCGCCCGGACCCTCCTTTGCCGGCATAACCTGCGGCTCCTCCTCCGCCTCCGCCAGCATAGTTGCTAGAACCTAACCCTCCCGTACCTCCAGAATATCCTGCGATTCTATAAGTCGTAGAGATAGATACTCCTCCATAACCCTGAGTATTTGATTGAAAAGTGCCCACGATTGGAGCAGCTAATTTGCCACCAAGCCCTCCATAAGAACTTAAAAATAATTCCCCAGTCAACCATCTACCTTCGCTTTTGCCATTTGCCTCCCAGTGAGATTTGCCCCAACTCCATTTTGACGTACCAGAACCAGCTATATTATTATTATAATGTGCAATTAAATCTTCATATAAATCTACATAAATATCATATGATGGAGAATTAGTTCTGTATACTGTTGTTCCAATATTATTAACTAAATATATAAATGATCTTCCTCCATCTTCTCCATCTGAATAGGTACCCGCTCCTGCAGAACCAACTTTAGTTACAAAGTGCCTGTCACTACTATTAGTTATAGAAAATTCTCCATACGACAAGGCTCCTCCTCCTCCTCCTCCCGAAGAAAGGCCTAAGTCGTAACCTAGATTATTTCCGGTTCCTCCAGCTCCCCCTCCGCCTCCTATACATACAGCAGAAACAACATCAACATATTGTGGAACGGTTAACATATTAAAACCTGCAGATATATTCGTTGGATTTGAAGTATTAATCTCGAAAAGAGCTTGTCCAGCGACTTTTTGAGTACTAATATTTTTAGAAGATGAAAATGAAGAATTTGCATATCTATCAGACCCAGATCCCCCTGAATCTGTAGCTTGAACTTGATAAGAATAAGATGAATTAGGAATTAAATTTGTGATTGTCTTAGTTACAGTCGCTCCTCCTGAAACCGCATAATTGGTACCACCCAATTTAACAACATAACCATCTGCATTTGTTATTTGAGACCATGTTACAGTAATGGAAGTGGTTGTTGAAGTGGCTGACGGAGAAGGTGTGGCAAGAGAAGCTTGAGTAGTTGTAGTACTACCACTTGCATAACTTGAGTTTGCATATTTACTCGAACCGCTTCCCGAAGTATCTTCTGCACGAACTTGCCAACTATAATTTGTATTGTGACTCAAGCCTGAAATGGTTTTGGAAGTTCCTGTTTGGGTATAAGTTGTTCCATTGAACACTATACGGTACTGTGTTGCATTCGAAATCGCTGACCAAGAAAGAGTTACGCTGCTTGTAGTTTTGCTTGTGGAGACAGAAGGAGTGGCAAGAGAAGCTTGAGTAGTTGTAGTGCTACCACTTGCATAACTTGAGTTTGCATATTTACTCGAACCGCTTCCCGAAGTATCTTCTGCACGAACTTGCCAACTATAATTTGTATTGTGACTCAAGCCTGAAATGGTTTTGGAAGTTCCTGTTT
>Ga0181597_10005707_pt1 | contig 11871 bp, 10 predicted proteins | sample 041ome_5_FD_148647 | JGI IMG/M metagenome (GOLD analysis project Ga0181597, IMG submission 148647) | Coastal salt marsh microbial communities from the Groves Creek Marsh, Skidaway Island, Georgia - 041403US metaG (spades assembly) | ecosystem: Environmental > Aquatic > Marine > Intertidal zone... | reverse complement strand
GCCCGGTTTTCACAGGTAGGAAAATGATAATTCGCCTCGTCATAGATGAAAGGCCACAAGCCTTTGGAACCAAGCAACCCCGGGCGTTCCACCATGGGCCAGTAGCCAAGGAGTTCTCCCTGCTCTGTGGTGGCAAGAAGGAACAAGGGTGCCCGGTCTTTTTTTTGGCGGTCCCACCAGGTGCTCAGCCAGGAGGGAGAGAAGTAAGGGTTTACCCAGTCAGCCCGTCGAAGGAGGGAATCGTATTGTTGCCCGATTCGATCAAGCACCGATTGATCCCGGCAGGTTTCAATGCGGATGGATGGGGTGCTCAATGTTCCGGATGATCAAAGTAGTGGCCCCGGAAACCAAAAAGATTCCGATTAAACCACGAGGTTGGTAAAATCCTCGTATTCCGCACGAAACCCACCATCAACCCCGCGGCAAAGAACCGCCACTGCATCGTGGGAGTGCAACGATTCGAAGTGGGAACAAACAATCCGAAAATCAATAATGCGGGATTCCTCGATTAATTGCTCGTAAAGCAACCGGGCGGCATCCTCGACAAACTTAACCTTGGCACCGTTGAGCTCGGCAAAAGCCTGCTCATCCTCCCTCTTTACCATTACCTGAGTTTCTGTACCGAGGCCGTGGATGCACATATCGCGCAGTTCGAGCATGGAAAGCTCGCGGTCTGGGTGCACTTCCACACTCACCCGGGCAAGGCTACGCTGGGAATGGGGAATGGCAAGCAGGTCGCGGGTCTGTCGGGCATGCTCAGAAAGTTCCGAAGCGCAGGGGCAGGCGGAGGAGTATACGAAATCAAAGTTGATGATTTTGCGCACCCGATCGGCCCGGTCAATAAGCCCTTCAAAACTGCAGTTGTAATATTGGTACCCTTCCAGCCCACTGCGCAGGCTTTCCTGAACCATGGGGTAAGAAAAATCGACTTTGATACGGGCTTCGCGGGAATCGAGCTGTTCTTTGTACTGACGAAGCACATGATCGAGAGTTTCGGGAGAAAAGACCTCTTTTTCGTACTCGTAAAAGATACGGATGATGCGGGACATATTGATCCCCTTTTTGTCCGCGTCCAAGCTTACGGTTCCGGTAACAAGAGATTCGAGCACGAGATCCTCCCCGTCGGGGCCGACATAGCGCAAAGGCAAACGAAACCCGGAGATGCCCACCTGCAAAATGGGCACATTCGCACCCTGCATATCGGAGCATCCCGAGTTTTGAACATCAGGAAGTGACTTGCGGTACTCCGGGGTAATTTTGAAATTAGGGTCGTACTCGCGTTTGAGCTTTTGGGGTTGGTCGGATTGCGTATCCATAAAGATTAATTTTGCCGATTTACCGATGGGATGCAAACCGGTTGGTTTATTTTGCTTTCCCCTGGTTGGCCACCGCATCCATCGCTTTGGCCACTGCCTCGGGGTCGCCAAGGTATTGCCGGCTGATAGGCTTGAGGTCAGCATCCAATTCGTAAACCAAGGGCATACCAGTGGGCACATTCATGCCAATAATTTCCTCTTCCGATACACCGTCGAGGTATTTGATCAGAGCACGGAGGGAATTGCCATGGGCTGCAATTAATACGCTTTTGCCCTGCTTGATTTGGGGAGCAATGGTACCGGTCCACAGAGGAAGAAAACGGTCGACGGTATCTTTGAGGCATTCAGTCAATGGGAGATCAGACTCGTCCAAGTTGGCATAGCGCCGGTCTTTACCGGCGTAGCCGTCGTCGTCCTTGGACATCGCGGGAGGAGGGATGTCGTAACTGCGCCTCCAGACGAGCACCTGTTCATCACCATGCTTCTCTGCAGTCTCCGCCTTATTGAGGCCCTGAAGCCCACCATAGTGACGCTCATTGAGCCTCCATTCGCGGTGCACCGGTATCCACACCTGGTCCAGTTCGGTTAAGGCAAACCAAAGGGTACGGATGGCCCGTTTGAGTACAGATGTGTAAGCGACATCAAACTGGAAACCCGCTTCCTTGAGCAGTCGGCCGGATTCGCGGGCTTCGCCCTCCCCTTTTTCGGTGAGGTCGACATCGTGCCAACCGGTAAAGCGGTTTTCCTGATTCCACTGGCTCTCGCCATGACGAAGGAGTACTAATTTGTGCATAGGTGTGTAGCGGTTAAAAGAGAGATATCTTAGCGAAATTGGCCCCATCCGTCACGAACTTTCCGAGCCCTGGCTCGATGGAAGAAAATATCCGGTAGGTCTTGTGGATTGAGGCAGGATGTGATTGATTGGTGTCTATGTTTGGTCGGATGCTTTTGCTTTTTGTTTTTCTCCCCATGGTCGAGCTCTATCTTTTGATCATGCTCGGTTCCCGAATTGGTGCGATGCCCACGATTGGGCTGATTGTTTTTACCGGTGTGCTTGGAGCCACCCTCGCGAGGCAACAGGGCTTATCGGTCCTCTCTAAAATACAAAGGGAAATGGCCTCGGGAAATCCGCCCACACAGGAGCTCGTGGAAGGAGCCTTGATCGTGGTGGGGGGAATTGTCCTGCTTACCCCGGGGATCATTACCGATCTATTCGGGTTTTCCCTGCTTGTACCCCCCATCCGCAAAGCATTGTGCAAGGCACTTACCCAGTCTTTTACCAAAAGGGTGGGCAAAACTGCTGGGTTTGCCCACTTCTCTGGCGGGCCATCCTCTTTTCGCAAAGATGCGGATGATGTGATCGATGTGTAAGCACTCGGGCAGGGCGTTTGTTTGGGTACCGATACTTTTATTATTTTCCGGATGTGGAGCCCCGGACGAAGGAACTTACTCTGGAAAGATTGGTACCAAAAATGTGAGCATTGAGGTGGACCAAGAAGGCGCCATCACCCTGCAAGGGTACTGGCAAAAACCTCTCCGTGGCTCTTATGACCGGGGAGCTTACAAGGGAAAGGATATGAGTGCTCTGGTATTTGAAGGGCCAGCAGGTAAAAAATTTAAGCTTCGTATTCTTTATGAGGATGAGGGGGAGGAATGGGTGGTGCATGCGGTGCAGTCGAGAGCCTATGGACCAGGTGCACGCTATGTCCCCACCGAAGAGGACTCGGTCTTTTCTCCTCCTCCCCGGCTCAGCCGGAAACCGTCCGATTAATCAGACGGTCGGGCCTCCTCAATCATACGTTCCAAGGCATTGCGAAATTCCGGCCCTACCCCTTCCCTCTTGGCTATTTCCAGGTAAAAGGGAACATAGTCATTCATATCCAGGGCCTTTACGGCAATGTTGTGAAAAGGCTCATCCGCAGAGATGAAATAAGTGGCCTGACCAAAAGACAGGGTGATCCCGGAATCGCTCCGAAATACGCCCAACCTTTGATGATCCCCGGTCATTGCCCATCTTTGTTAGCCTGATCGATCGATCAACACAAGCACGGGATTGATCATTGGGAAGGATATTCATAGGATGCGTACAAAAGTATGATTTTCTTTCCCTACCGAGACGACAACCCTACCCGTTCCTTCCCTTTGGTCAATTGGGTGATCATTGCGGCAAACATCTGGGTCTTTTTTGCCTGGCAACTCCCCCTGAGCCCAAGTGGTCAGGAAGCGTACTTTGCCAACTTTGGTTTTATCCCGGCGGCTTTTTATGGGCAATTTTCGCAAAACGACCTCAATGTGATCGCTTGGGAATGGGGATCGGTGGTGACTTCCATGTTCAGCCATGGCGGATTGATGCACCTTTTTGGAAACATGCTTTTTCTTTACCTCTATGGGGACAACCTCGAAGATGCTCTCGGGAAGGTGCGTTATATGCTTTTCTACCTGTTGTGCGGTTTTTTTGCCGCCTTTGCCCAGTCGCTGATCAACCCCTTGTCGGAAATCCCCATGGTGGGTGCGTCCGGAGCAATATCGGGAGTGATTGCGGGGTACCTGCTTCTCTACCCCCGGGCAAACATTCGGATCTTTTACTGGTTCTTTTTGTTTGTTGGCACCTTATATCTTCCCGCTTATCTGGTGCTTGGGCTGTGGGTGTTTGAACAGGTTATTGCCCTGCCTGAATCGATGAAACAAGCCGGTGGGGTGGCAATTGCTGCTCACCTGGGCGGTTTTGCTGCCGGTATCCTCCTGACCCCATTCCTGCGCAAACCCGGGGTTCGCCTGTTTCAGGATGGGCGGACGCGCTCTTTTACTCGCCAATCGAGGGGTTTGCGATAGGCTTAGACGCTTTCGATCGAGCCAATGGAAAAAGCATACCAACCAAAAGAGGTGGAAGACCGCCTCTATCATTCTTGGGAACAAGAGGGTGCCTTTGAGGGCCACCCAGACGCGGAAAAACCCGCCTACTCCATCGTCATTCCCCCGCCCAATGTAACCGGGGTGCTAACCATGGGCCATGTGCTCAACAATACCATTCAGGATATTCTTGCCCGGCGGGCACGCCAGCAAGGGCACTCCGTTCTCTGGCTCCCAGGCACCGACCACGCAGGAATTGCCACCCAGACCAAGGTGGAACAACAACTGAGAAAGGAAGGGAAAAACAAATACGACCTCGGGCGTGAGGGCTTTCTTGAACATGCCAAAGAGTGGCGGGACAAACACGGCGGAATCATCCTCAAGCAACTTCGTAAACTGGGATGCTCCTGCGACTGGAAACGCACCGTTCATACCCTTGACCCGGAATATTCCCAAGCGGTGCTCGAAGCTTTTGTCCGCCTGTTTAATAACGGCTATGTCTACCGCGGAAAACGAATGGTCAACTGGTGCCCGGTCAGCCGGACTGCCCTTTCCGATGAGGAAGTGATCATGAAGCCGCAAAACGGCAAACTTTATAAAATAAGGTATGAACTGGTGGACTCCCCCGGGCAGTACCTTGAGGTATCCACCACCCGTCCGGAAACGATTATGGGGGATGTCGCCCTTGCCATCCACCCGGACGATGAACGCTGGCCCAGCCTAAAAGGCAGAAAAGTACGCCGGCCCTTACAGCCAGCGGAAATCCCCATCGTTGCCGATGAGGCAGTGGAAAAAGACTTTGGTACCGGGATGCTCAAAATTACCCCGGCCCATGACCCGCTCGACTTTGAAATCGGCCAGCGGCATGATCTCGAGATCATTGATGTTTTTCATGAGGACGGTACCCTCAATGAATTGGCCGGGCCCGATTTTTCGGGAATGGACCGTTTTGAAGCACGCAAAGCAACTGTGGAAAAACTTCGGGAACAGGGTGACCTGATCGAAGAGGAGGACCATGCCAATAATGTCGGATTTTCAGAACGGGCAGATGTACCGATCGAGCCCCGTCTTTCCGAACAGTGGTTTTTGCGCTACCCCCGGGTGGAGGAAGCCAAACGGGCCGTGGCTGAAGGGTTGATCCGCTACTTTCCCCAACGATGGAGCAAAACTTACCTTCACTGGCTGGAAAACATTCAGGACTGGTGCATCAGCCGGCAGTTATGGTGGGGGCACCGCATTCCGGTGTGGTACCGCAAGGGGAAAGACCGTAAGGATCCACAAAACTGGCATGTATCTGTGGATGGTCCGGAAGATCCGCAAAACTGGGAACAGGACGACGATGTGCTCGACACCTGGGCATCTTCCTGGCTTTGGCCCATCGCCACTATGGGCTGGCCCAATGAAGACTCGATGAAAAAACAGGGGTTGGACTATTTCTACCCCACTTCTGCCCTGGTAACCGGGCCCGATATTATCTTTTTCTGGGTTGCACGCATGATTATGGCTGGGCTCGAATTTAAGGGAGATCCGCTCGATCCAAAGACGGTGCTTTCCGATGAGGAAATCCGTAAGCGCATACCGTTCCGAGATGTCTATTTCACCGGAATTATCCGTGACGGCAAGGGGCGGAAAATGTCAAAATCCCTGGGCAACTCTCCCGACCCGCTTGACCTGATCGAAAAGTATGGAGCAGATGGGTTGCGCCATGGAATCATGAGCATTGCCCCTAAGGGCCAGGACATCCGATTTTCGGAGGAACGAATCGAACAGGGAAGAAATTTTTGTAACAAGCTATGGAATGTTTCCCGCTTCCGCCTGATGGCGGATGAAGCAGGGGCACAAGCTTCCATCGAAGATATTTTACAACGGATTGATCCAAACCAGCTCAACCAGGATGACCAGGCCATCCTGCAGCGCCTCATCCAGACGCTCGATGAAGTGGACCGTTTGTACAGGGAGTACGAATTTAATTCCGCCCTGCAATCCATCTATCGCTTTTTTTGGACCGACCTGTGCGACTGGTATGTGGAAAATTCCAAGCCAAGAATGCGCGGAGGGGAAGGCAAGGAAACCTGCCTCGCGGTGCAGGATATCTGCCTGCGCCAGATCCTCCTCCTGCTCCACCCGGTCGCCCCTTTTATTACCGAAGAACTTTGGAGTGTGCTCGGGTTTTCCGGAGGAAAATCCATCCAATGGATCAACCCCGGAACCGGGGAGGAATTAGCCACTCAGATGCAGGCAAGGGGGATCGAACTGAACGACCGTGCACTCAAGGAAATGCTCGCCATCCGCGAACTCGTCACTTCAATGCGTGCCCTCAAAGCAGACCGCAACCTTGCCAGCAACAACCGCGTGGAATTTTTCTTCCTTGCCGATGATGAAAAGGCAGAGGTCTTGGCCCGTCATAAATCTTCAGTTCTCAGCTCGGTGGGTGCAGCGGCATTAAACCGGGTGATAGAAGCACCTGCCGGAATGCCCACCCTGGTCACCGCATATGGATCCGTCTACATGGATCTGGCCAGTGGCATTGATGTCGATGCAGAAAAAGCCAGACTGAACAAGGAGCTTGAATCTCTGAGCAAAATCATTGCCTCCATTGAAAACAAACTTGGCAATGCCGCCTTTACCGAAAAAGCACCCCAGCAGGTCGTGGAGGGTGCCCGTAAGCAGCTGGCAGAAAACCAACAGAAAAAACAGGAGACTGAGGACGCCCTTCAGGCCCTTTCCTAGCTCCGGCGCAGAGGCCCTTCAAACCGGCGGCGCTGCCGGACAGGAAGCTCTGGCAAAACTGGAAGCTCGCTGGCCTGGGCCTGGCCACCCCCCAGTTTTTTGGCCATCACTTGCAACTCCTGCCAGCGCCCAATGCCAAGGCTGGGAGCGTGGACAACCAAATCGAGTAGGCTCTTCCATTCGATCACTAATCTCTCCACATCGCCCGTGGCGAGGTCTTCTCCTTCCCCATGAGTGAGGCTTTGCACCAAGGCACGTTCGCGGATAAAATCCACCCCACCCTCCCCATACTCCAGGGGCAATCCGGTGCGCAAATATCCCGGACAATCCCGAAAGCCAAAAGCTTGCCGACAGAGGGCAGAGAGGCGGGATTCCGATTTTGCCCAGGTACGGAAGCGGTGGCCCGCCCGCAGGTTGGCCAAGTCATAAATCATCTCTTCCACCGGGTAACTGCTATCTTCCAGGCCCACAGCAATTGCGAGGCCCTCTCCCCGGGAAAACTGACTGAAGATACGCCCGCGGTCGGTGGGGCGGGCGGAATCATCCACGAGCCCAAGCAGATACCATGCCTCCAGCGGACTGGCCGTGCTCAGGTCGTCCCCATGGTTGTGGGCACTTTCGGTAAAGGGAGATTCAAAAGTCCGGGAGGTTTTACGCAGGCGGGGGTTGAGCAGGAAATGCCCCCGGGAGTCCCTCCATCCAAGAGCCTGCGCATTTTCGTAGCTTAGCCGGGCACTGAGTACTTTTCCACGATCCACAAATTCCACCAGTTCTCCACCTTGTGAAAGAGCGGAAAAAAAGGGACGAAACTGATCTTCCAATCCGAGACGCCTCCAGGTCTTGCGCGAATATTTTCTCTTTGCCTTGGGCCGTTCTGTTTCCACAGCCTGGCGCAAAAGCTTGCGAAAGGATTTAATCAGCAAAACTTTTTCCCCCATCGACTCCTCCACATAAACAGCGATGGGGATTTCCTTCCCGTAGCTGGGAGATTTGCGCGTTCCAAAACGGCACGGGTTGCCCACCTTCACTTTGCTCAGGGTATCGGACAAGGAAAGAGCCGGCACCCATTCCGCTTCTTTCAAGACCACTGCCCGTCCAAGCGGAGCTTTGGTCTGCCCGCCCCTTCTCTCCCAGAGACCGGAATGGTTGAGCATTTCAATACCCTCGTTGCGTTCGTTGACCGGTTCCTGGGGCTGGGCCGCCAGAGCATGGGCCAGTTCCTTGAGGCTGCCCAGAGACTGGCGAAAGCCCAACCTCACCTGTTCTTCCGAAAACAACCGGTCAGTCAGATGACGGGCCGCTTCCGTATGATCCATTCCCTGCTCTATTGCCTGTTGCATCACTTTGAGTATGGCAGGCCAGTCGAGAGTGGAGGAACGGTGAAGACGCAAAGGGCGGGCATCGGACAAACGGGTCTGCTTCGATGCCACCACCACATAGCCCCGGCTATCCTTTCCGCGCCTGCCCGCACGGCCAAACATTTGCAAAAGCTCATCGGGGCGAACCTGCAGCAATTGATCGTCGATACGGTATTCCCGGTCGGTCACGAGCACAGACCGCATCGAAAAGTTGACCCCCGCACCCAATCCGGTGGTGGCGACCACCACCTGCAACTGTCCAGCTTTGGCCAAAGGTTCGACCACTCCCGCCCGCTTAAGGTAGTCCAACCCACTGTGGTGATAAGCCACCCGTCGGCGAAGCAGGGAGGAAAGTTCTTTTCCCGCCAACTGTTTTTGCTCCTTGGTAAGCTCGAGCATTTCTGGTTCGGGCAATTCGTGAGCCAACTGGCGGGCAAGCTCCTCCGCCGCTTTGCGCCGGGGAGCAAAAATGAGCATGGGCCCAAGCCCCGCACGGAGGGCACCATCGACCAGCCTTGGCCAATGGCCCCGAATTTTTTCGCCCTGGGAGGAGTGCTTGAGCAGGGACTCACCCAAAATTTCCTCCAGCGGTACGGGGCGACGGGTTTCCTCAATCACCGCGACCTGACGGCCATGACTGACCAACCACTCCGCAACCTCATGAGGGTTGGCAACACTTCCACTCATTAGCAGCAAAGAGGTGGCCTGGCTGGCCTGTGCGAGCGTGACCTCATAACCGGGCCCCCTTTGGGAGTCTCCCAATAACTGGTACTCATCCACCACAAAAAGATCGGGGGGAAACCGTCCACCCATCACCCCACGCTGGGTTTCCAAGGTGGCGACCACTACAGGGGCATCGGGCTGGTGACGGATATCGCCGGTGACCAGGCCGACCTCCCAACCGCGCTCCCGCCACTCCCGGAATTTGTCGTTGGCGAGGGCACGGGTGGGCACGGTGTAGACTGCATGTCCTTTGAAGCCACCCTCAATCCATTGTTCAAAGACAAAGGTTTTTCCCGCTCCGGTAGGGGCATGTAAAACCACATCCTTCCCTCCACGAAGTTCGTTTAATGCCTGGCGTTGCCAGCTATCGGGCAGAAAAATTCGCCCGCCAAACTCGTCGATATTCGTTTGCATTGTTTCCACTGACCGCTTGCATGGAAGGAAGTAACTTATCCGCTCCCTTCCATGCAACTGAATACGATCCAAAAAGCAAAAAACATTTCTTTTCCATTATGATTCGTATGATTGCAGCCTGTGCCCGGAACCGGATAATGGGAGCCGGGGGCACCCTTCCCTGGCAGATTGAAGAGGACTGGAAATATTTTCTCGAAACCACGAAGAACGGTGCTTTGCTCATGGGAAGAAGGTGTTATGAGGATTTTACTGAATATGCCAGGACCCGGGAAGTGGTGGTGCTCAGCCGCGACCCAAGCAAACAATTCCCCCATGCCCACCGGGCAGATAATCTCACCAATGGGCTGGCCCTGGCTGCCACACTCTCCCCCAACACATGGGTGTGTGGAGGGAAAGGAATTTATGAGGAAGCCATGCCCCTGGCCAAGGAGTTGTACCTCACTCAAATCGATGCAGACTATGAGGGGGATGTGTACTTTCCAGACTGGAAAAATTTTTTCCCGAGGGAAATAAGCCGGAAAGAAATCACTGCCAAGGGGCAAAACCTGACCTTCCTCGTCCTTGGCAAATAAAAGAGTTTAACTCCAGAGTTGTCCGAAAGCTTGCTTCCCTCAGTCTTAAGGATTATTCCTAGACGCTTGAATGAGTGATTCTATGCGATTTTTAACCTACGAAGATTTGGACGAAATTCAGATGGAGTTTGGCACGCCCAGCTTTGTCTACGATGAGGCTACCCTCCGCGAAAATGCACGGGCGGTGCTCGATTTCCCCAATGCTTTCGGGCTCTTCCCAAGGTACGCGATGAAATCGGCCCCGACGGCCGCAATCCTTCGCATATTTAATGAGGAAGGATTGGGCATCGATGCCAGCTCGGTCTATGAGGTGGAACGGGCGGTCAAATCCGGGTTTGGCACGGAATCGATCTCGCTGAGCACGCAGGAACTCTCCGATGATTTTATTTACTGGGCCCAGGACGGAATACGGGTCAACCTTTGCTCCCTCAACCAGATTCACAAATTTGGGAAATGGGGGAAGAGCCGCCGGGTGGGTTTGCGTTTTAACCCGGGCAAGGGTTCGGGTGGAAACAACCGTACCAATGTCGGTGGACCTGCCAGCAGTTTTGGTATTTGGAAAGATGACCTCGAAGAAGCGATCAAGCTTTGCCAGGAATACAGCCTTACGGTGGAGCGTATTCATACACACATCGGTTCAGGCTCCGACCCAGAGGTATGGAAAACCGTCGCTTCCATGACCCTGGACATTGCCCGTTCCTTCCCTTCGGTAGACACCATCAATCTTGGGGGCGGATACAAGGTTGCCCGGATGCCGGATGAACAAGCCACTGACCTACAGGAGGTGGGCACACCGGTGAAGGAATTATTTGTCGCCTTTGCCAGGGAAACGGGGAGAGAATTAAAACTGGAAATCGAACCGGGCACTTTTTTGCTCGCCCATGCCTGCAGCCTGGTCACCCGAATTCAGGATATCACCTCCACGGGAGCGGATGGATACCGCTTTCTCAAGTTGGATTCCGGAATGACTGAAATCCTACGTCCCAGCCTTTATGGTGCCCAGCACCCCATCCATCTGGTGTGTGAACCTGGTCAGCAAAAATTCCGCGAGGTGGTGGCTCAGGTTGTGGTGGGGCATTGCTGTGAGTCCGGAGACCTGCTTACCCCGGCTCCCGGTGATCCGGAAGCCCTTTTTCCTCGGGAACTTCCCCGGGGAGAGATTGGTGATTTTTGCGTTATTGAGGGTGCCGGAGCCTACTGCTCATCGATGTCGGCGAAGAACTACAACTCCTTTCCAGAAGCAGCAGAAGTGTTGCGCAAAGAAGACGGGCGTCTCGCGCTGATCCGGAAACGCCAGACTTTTGATCAAATTATAGAAAACGAAGTCGTCCCGTGAAAACATCGGGCCTCGGTCGCTTCTCTTTGGGGCAGCCAGTACCTGCCCAAACCCATGCGGTCTGTGTAAGCCTGCCCAAGTTGGAAGATGTGATTGGGTATGAGGAAAAACATCCGCATACCCTCGCCGCCATGCCCACCGGATACCCCAGGTTTGTCCGGCACCGCATGATCCAGCAAATGTTGGACCATCTGCTCGGAGACCAGGCGGACTGCCTTTCAGGCTATTTGTTTTCGCGAGTGCAGGACTGCGATGAAGTGGTACAGCGCTACCAGCTCGTTGGCTCAGAAATCACATCGGAAGACTCGTGGACCCTACTTACCCTGCCCAAGGGTTGTGAGAAGAATGCCAAGGTGGCTTCTCACTTTCAGCATACGGGTTGCGGGATATCATCAAGACAGGCAGAGGACTACCTGTGGGAACATGGCTTACTCGAAAACCACGAGGTGTTATCCGAGCACCAACATCCAGACATCCTGATTAAGGAAACGATCGCCCAGGCACATGGTCCCGAGGTGGGACCGAAAAATGTTCTGCTCGCTTCCTCGGGAGCCAATGCCTTTCATGCCCTC
>Ga0181597_10005706_pt1 | contig 11872 bp, 10 predicted proteins | sample 041ome_5_FD_148647 | JGI IMG/M metagenome (GOLD analysis project Ga0181597, IMG submission 148647) | Coastal salt marsh microbial communities from the Groves Creek Marsh, Skidaway Island, Georgia - 041403US metaG (spades assembly) | ecosystem: Environmental > Aquatic > Marine > Intertidal zone... | reverse complement strand
TTTACGTGTCCTTGAAAAAGCCGGACTAATTGACCGAAATATTGATAAACAACGCCGCCCTGCCCGTTTAAATGCAGCGAATATGGCTATAGCCGTTGATTTTTTATATGAATTTAAAAAATTCTGGGGAACGCGTTTTGATGCACTTGACGATGCCCTCATTAAATTAAAAAAAGAGGAACAAACATGAACGAATTGCCAGAATATAAACTTGAAAGACTTTTTAATGCCCCGCGTCATCTGGTATGGCGCAAATGGACAGATCCTGAACTGCTCAATGAATGGTATGGGCCCGGTGCAGAACCATTATCCATGAATTTGATCCAACACCAGAGGGGCAATGGTTAAACGAAATGAAATATGGTAATGCATCATATTATCAGAAAGTCATCTTTAAAGAAGTCATCTAAAATGAAAAACTGGTATGGCAGCATCATTCATCAACGGATGCAGATTGGAATGATGCTCCAAATCCAATGATGCCAAATTGGCCTCCTCATTACTCACCACCGTCATATTCGAAGAACTTGACGATCAAACAAAAGTCATATTGACCCAAGTACCAATGAATGCAAGCGATGATGAGATTGCAAGCTTCGCTCAAATGATGGCCAATATGGATGGTGGCTGGGGTTCCGGTTACAAAATCATTGATGACCTATTACAAAAACTAGTTAATCAGCCCTAGAATAAAGATATTTTTCTTCTATTGCCGTTATCGCTTTCTTAGGCACAAAATCAATACTTTCTAATATTGATGACGGCAAGCCCATCCCTTTTATGAAAGGGGTCTTCATGAGTTGCGGAAGATAATCATCAAGCGTTTCTTTTCCATCAGTTCCACTTTCAATTAAGCGATCAAGCATATGCCAAAATGCTGAACCCTGCCCGTAAAAATTATCATAATCAGTGAAATCACGTTTCTCATTGATACGACGATCGATTTCAACGAGTCTCGGCAGACCAATAGTAGGAGAAGCATAGAGTTCATCACTGCTTTCTAAAAAATGGCTACGACTCAGGCTATCCAATCAAATTTTTATAATGATTATAGAAATTCAAACCTGTAACTTTCTCTGCATCATCCTCGGAAAGTCCACGTTTTATAAGCTCATCCCAAATCACTTCCATGCGCCTTGGCGAATTAAGCTCTTCGAAATAAAGAGGTACACGGCGAACATCAAAAAGTGGCCCCTGTTCGCGCTGCATTTCATCAAGATATTCCGGCGTCACTTCAAGGCGGCGATGATCACGGTCCGACCCAACCCCAACATGGTCAATGCCCATCACATTAATTGCATGCATAATATGATCGAAATAAATACCAACCATGCCAAACCGTTCTAACGTCATAAAGGTCCTAATTTGTGCCATCCCGGCAACACCGCCCTTATCAGCGAGGTTTTTCAGAACCTCATCCGGCATTGCTCGTGGGTTCGGGCTAACATCATAACAACAAGTATGTGAAATTTGGATTGGTTTTTCAGAAATATCTATGGCATCAAGTGTCGTTTGAACATTCGCATGACTTAAATCAATCATCATTTCCCGCTCGTTGAGTTTTTCAATCAATTCCGCGCCAAAGCGTGATATACCAGATCCATGACGCTCCATACATCCTGAACCCGCCATATTTTGGTAGTTATAAGTTAATTGGCAAACGCGTTGACCAACTGCATAAAATGCATCCACATTATCCAAATCATGCATAAAATGCTCAGAATTTTGCGTTAAGTAAAAAATCGCAAGCTTGCCTTCTTTGCGCGCGCGGTCAATATCAGCAGTTTTTGTCGCTTTAAGATAATATTTTGATTTCTCTGCGATATGACGGTCAAACCACAGCATTTCCTCTAACGCTGATTGATAATTCTGTTCAACCGATTGATTTTGCTGTCTTGGATTACCGCATGTTACCGCAATCGCGCGCATACCCGCCAAAAGAATTTCTTCAATGAGTTCATCTGTGAATGTATCGCGGATTTCACCCATGGCATCAAATACCATGGCGTTACGTACCGGATCCCATGGGTTACCAACAAGTGCCGGTGTAAAATTCGGATCACTTGCCGTCTGTGCAAATGAAAAACTTGGCATTGAAGCCGCTGCCGTTAAGGCCGATGCGCCCGCTAAAAATTTTCTTCTATCCATAATGTGTTCTACCATATATTTTTATGGCACCACCCTAAATGAAAAAAAGGCGTCCATCAAGAACGCCTTTTAAAATTTTGATGAATAATCAGTGGTTATCGAAATTACCCGATAATCTGCTTATATAAATTATAAACATTAATCCCAATAACTTTTTCAAGCTGCCCCTCTGAAAGACCACGTGCGGCTAAGTTGTCCCAAATCCATTCCATGCGACGTGGGCCATTAAGATCTTCGAAATAAAGCGGGTATTCAGCCGGATTGATGTGTCCTTCTTCCCGGATTAGCTCCGCGATATATTCTTCACTCATAGTTAAACGCCTATGGTCACGATCAGAACCGATACAAACATGATCAATTCCCATCACATTGATCGCATGCATAATATGATCCACATAAATTTGTGTATTTTGATCGGTGGTCACAAACGGGCGCATTTGCGTGATACCCATTACACCACCTTTTTCAGCGCACCGTTTCATAATTCTATCAGGTACATTTCGGGGATGATCATATAAATCCTTACAACATGAATGGGAAATAATAATCGGCTCTTTCGATGCATCGACCGTATCCATCATCGTGGCTTCGTTTGAATGACTGATATCCACAAGCATGCCGATGTCATTCATCTTTTCGACAAGTTCATGACCAAAAACGGTCAATCCAGAACCATTTGGTTCTTCACAACCAGCCCCAGCCCAGTTTTGATGGTTATAAGTAATTTGTGATGATCTAAGTCCCAAATTATAGAAGATATCTACATTATCAAGGTTGCGACGGAAATGGGTAGAATTCTGCGTTAAATAGAAAACAGCCATCTTCCCTTCCGCACGTGCTTTTGCAATATCCTTCACCGTTGTTGTACGCATATAATATTGATTCTTACGATCAAGGAATTCATTATATTTTAAAACCCATTCCATCGTAAGATCATAGGCTTCCTGTTCCTGTACTTTAGGGTCACATAATGTAATGCAAATTGAACGCATGCCCGCTTCAAGCATTTCTTCAACCAAGCTGTTATCATAAACATCACGGAGTTCACCCATCGCATCAAATATAAGCGACTTACCATTCCAAGGTTTCCCGTGTGCTTCAGCCATTGATAAATTTGGTAAACTTGCCATCATCGGCAGCGCAGCGGCCCCCGCTAGAAACTGTCTTCTATCCATTTTTTTTCTCCCGTTATTTTGTGTTTATGTGATCATAGCAGCGTATCAGCAAAACTGACAAGTCCCCGCGATAATTAAATTTGACAAACCATGTATGATTGTAGTTATATTATAACTTAAATATAGAGGAGCAGATAATGACTGATCAAAATAATAAAATAATAACAAAACGAGACTTTCTACATACCATCGGTATGATCGGCGGCTCAGCGGCCGTTATGACAGCCATGAGCGGTTTTCAACATGCACTTGCATCTGATGCAAAAGAACCACCAATGTTACACACAGGCGGTAATGGTAAGAAGGTCGTCATTCTTGGTGCTGGTCTTGCTGGTATGGTTTCTGCTCTTGAACTAAGCAAAAAAGGATACGAAGTTGAACTACTTGAAGCCCGTGACTTCGCTGGCGGACGCACAAGCTGTTCACGTAAAGGTACAAAAATAACCCATGCAGACGGCACAACACACACATGTGACTTCGACCATGGTCAGTATTTAAACCACGGCGCTTGGCGTATTCCAGGACAGCATCATTCAACGCTTCATTATTGCCGTACGCTCGGTGTTGAACTTGAAGTAATGCTAAACCATAGCTCACAAAGTTATCTATATGCGGATAATATCGAAGGCCCTCTTAACAATAAACGTGTTCGTAGAATACATCTGGAAGCCGACCGTAAAGGTCATGTGGCTGAACTTCTTGCAAAATGTGCCGCTGGTGGTGCACTAGATGATATGCTAACCGCAGAAGACATTGAAAAACTTCTTACCTATTTAAAAGGCATGGGTTTAATTAATGCTGAAACATTTGAATATCAAGCTAACCAAATTCGTGGTTACTCATCATATAAAGGTGGCGGGGATAATTACGGTACACTTTCTGATCCATATGAATTAAGTGATCTATTGAATATGAATATGGCCGCACGTGAACTAACATCGGATCACCCAACCTGTATGTTCCAAGCAAAAGGCGGCATGGATCAAATTTCATTCGCCCTTCGTGATGCTCTTCCGAGAGGGATCATGAAACTTAACAAAGAAGTCACCAAAATTTCACAATCTGAAAATGGTGTCTCCATCAATTATAAAGACACGATGAGCGGCGCGGAAATGACAACCACGGGTGATTTCTTAATTTCAACTATTCCTTACGCAGTTGTCACAGAAATCGACAATGATTTCAGTGCTGATATTATTGACGCAATGAAAACGCCGGCACCAAGCCAAGTTGCAAAATTCGGTCTTCAAATGAAAAATCGTTTCTGGGAAACAGAAGACATGATTTATGGTGGTATTTCAACAACCAGCATGGCCGGTAACATTGCCTATCCGTCTGCTGATCTTCATGGTACTAACGGTGGTGTTATTCTGGGCTCATACCTCTTTGGTGGTCTCTCAACCAATTTCAGCGGCATGTCAATGAATGAAAAAATTGAATATGCCCTTTCAATTGGTGAAAAAGTTCATCCGGGTCAATACCGTGAAAACTTCAACGGAAAAGCAGCCGGCCTAGTATGGCAGGATGAAAAATACAATAAATCAGGTTGGTCAAGCTGGCGCGGCGATAGCATTAAAAAGCTACCAACAATCCTTAAAGGTCAAAACCGCGTTCTCTTCTCTGGTGATTGTATCTCCCCTCGTCTTTCCGGTTGGATGGCCGGCGCGATCGAAGGTGCATGGATCACAATTGCTGAACTGGATAAACGCGCAGCAAATATTTAATACCATGAATATAATTTCTTATAGGGCGGCCGATAAAACGGCCGTCCTTTCTATTTTTGATAAGAACTGTCCTGATTTTTTTGCGCCCAATGAACGCGATGATTTAATCGAATTTCTAGAAGAATATGCCGATGGCTACCGTGTATGCATTCATAATGACAATGTCGTCGGCGCTTTTGGTCTTTATGAAAAAGAAAATAAAGACTGCCGCCTTCAATGGATATTACTTGATCCTTCGGCACAAGGATTAGGGTTAGGAACTCAAAACATGCAGGATGTTTTTAATCAAGCATCCGCGTTAAACATTAAAACAATACAAATCGCCACCAGTCATGTGGCCTTCAAGTTTTTTGAAAAACATGGTGCTAAAATTATCTCTGAAATTGAAAATGGTTGGGGTCCGGGAATGCATCAAATCCATATGGAAATTTCACTCTAACTCCTAAACAATATTAATCACAAAAAATTACAAAAACTTTATTGTTATCTTATATCAATTGTGTTAATGGATTTTCTAAAATATACGGGACTAATTTTGGGAACAATTTATGACTAATCAACTTAATGATTTCGCTGGCATCAGCAAACGTGACTTTCTTCAAAAAATCGGCATGATCGGGGGATCTGCAGCACTATATACGGCCATGACTGGCCTTGAAATGGTACATGCGTCTGCCCTTGAAGAACCGCCAGAGCTTTCAACAGAAGGAAAAGGCAAAAAAGTCGTTATTCTTGGCGCGGGACTTTCCGGTCTTGTGACTGCCATGGAACTGCGTAAAAAGGGCTATAAAGTTGAAATTATTGAAGCCCGTGATCATGCCGGTGGCCGTGCACAATCCGCAAGAAAAGGGAAAGTCATTCAGGAAATTGGCGGCGAACGCCAAGAATGTAACTTTGAACATGGTCAATATCTAAATATTGGTCCATGGCGAATTCCTGCGGAACATAGAGCAGTGATTTACTATTGTCGTGAACTTAGTGTTGAACTTGAACCAATGGTCAATAAATCCGTTCATGCATATTATTATAGTGAAAAAGTTGAAGGCCCTCTAAAAGGAAAACATATCCGTCAAGTTGAGGTCGATGTTGACCGAGCTGGTAATGTTCAGGAACTCCTTGCAAAAGCAGCGAACAGTGGTGCATTGGATGATCATTTTGGCCCAGAAGATAAAGAACGTCTTCTTGAATATCTTACTTCAACGGGACTACTCGACCGTAAAGAATTAAACTACCGCGCAAACCGTGCACGTGGTTATAATCTTGATAGTTACCCCGGTACCGCCCTTGATGCTGGTGCGCTTTCAGAACCCATTGAAATGGCAGAACTCTTGAAAGTTAAACTTGGCACACGTTGGGCTACCGCAGATCATCCGGGTGTAATGTTCCAAGCAAAAGGTGGAATGGATCAAATCCCATTCGCGATGGAAAAAACACTTAAGCGCGGTACAATTAAATTTAATTCCGAAGTCACAAATATTCAACATAATGATGATGAAGTTGTTGTGACCTATGAAAACACAAAAAATGGTCGCACCACAACAATCAAAGCGGATTATATCATTTCTACCATTCCATTTTCTGTTCTTAACGGTATTGAAAATAATTTCAGTGATGAAATTAAAGATGCCCTTAAAAGTGCAACAAGCTCCCCTGCATATAAAATTGGATTGCAATTAACACGCCGTTTCTGGGAAGAAGATGAAATGATTTATGGTGGTTCATCTTATTCTGACATTGACGGTCATTTCCAAACATCCTATCCGTCATCGAATATGTTCGGTAAACAAGGTGACGTGATGCTTGCCAATTATAAATTTGGTGGCGGAAGTGTTGAGCTATCCAATGCAACAATCGCAGAACGTATTGAACATGCACTTATGTGTGGCGAAAAACTACACCCGGGTAAATTTAGAAAACATTTCAATGGACAAGCCATTTCAATGAGCTGGCACAAGGATAAATATTCCCTTGGTGGCGCATCAAGTTACCGCAGTAACCGTCAACGCAGAAAACATGTTCCAAATATCATTAAAGGTGAAAAACGCGTTATCTTCTCTGGTGGTGGAGTTTCACCATATCATAGTGCTTGGATGACGGGCGCAATCGAAGGCGCATGGCATATGATTGCTGAATTTGATAAGCGCGTCGCAAAGATTTAAAACTAATAAATACCTAAAGTAAAGCCGGGAATAGTACCCGGCTTTTTTATACCTAAATCACAATTATACAAGCGTATAAATCAGCGCTGGCTATTAAATAAAAACTCAGTTAAGCTCCGCCCAATTATTTCTAAGGAGCACTATAATGACGATCATAAAAACACATCAAGATCAGGATATTAAAGTCAGCAAAAGACAGCTGTTAAAGTCCATTGGTATGGTTGGTGGTTCCGCTGCGGTTTTTACGGCCATGCAAGGATGGGACCTCGCAAGTGCCTCCACATCAAAAGCGCCGCCAAAATTAAGCAGTGATGGTAAGGGTAAAAAACTTGTTATATTGGGCGCGGGCCTTTCTGGAATGATTATCGCACTTGAAATGAGCAAAAAAGGATATGACGTTGAAATCCTTGAAGCAGAAAATCTTGTAGGCGGACGCTGTAAATCCGCACGCAAAGGATCGGTTATTCAAGAAGAAAACGGTGAAAAACAAGTCTGTAATTTTAAAGAGGGTCAATATTTCAACTATGGCCCGTGGCGCATTCCCGCACAGCATCTCCCTACCCTACATTACTGCCATACATTGGGTGTAAAACTTGAGCCATTAATTAATAAATCACCCATGGCTTATTATTATGCTGAAAATATTGATGGTGCGCTTAATGGTGTACCTGTCCGTCAAGGTGATGTTGATTATGACCGCGAAGGCCATGTAGAAGAATTACTCGCCAAAGCCATAAATAAAGGCAGCCTTGATGATGTCATTAATCAAGAAGACAAAGAAAGATTGATCGAACATTTAGCGAATACAGGTCTACTTAGTCGCAAAGACTTAAACTATAGACCAAATCAAATACGCGGATTTAGCGATTATCCCGGTGCAGGCATGGATTTTGGTAAATATTCCGACATTTATTCATTAACGGAAATATTTAATATGCCCGTTGGCCGCCGCCATGAAAACGAAGATCATCCTGTCGTTATGTTCCAACCCGTTGGTGGCATGGATCAAATCGCCATGGCTCTCTATAAAAACCTTCCAAACGGGGTTGTGAAATTAAATTCAGAAGCCACAGAAATCACACACACCGATGATGGTGTAAAAATCGATTATAAAAATACTGAAACTGGTGAATTAAGAACCGCAACTGGTGATTATTGTATTTCATCAATCCAATTTCCAGTTGTGACAAAAATTAAAAATAATTTCAATAAGGGTCTTTTAAACTCGCTAAAATCCCCTGCTGGCACGCCCGCATTTAAACAAGGGTTACAAATGAAACGCCGCTTCTGGGAACAGGATGACATGATTTATGGCGGCGCTTCATTAACCAATATTCCGGGGCACAGTTTAACGGCTTACCCGTCGTCCGATTTGCACAGTAATAAACCTGGTGTGTTACTTGGTTCTTACATTTGGGGCGGTGAAGCCGCAAAACTAAGTAATTTAAGCATCAAAGATCGTACGCAATTTGCCTTAAATGCCGGTGAGAAAATTCATCCAGGCAATTTCAAGGAAAACTTTAACGGTGAAGCCATGAGCATTGCCTGGCACCGACATAAATATCATCTTGGTGGGTGGGTAACATGGACAAACCGTAAACGACGCCGTCAAATGCCAACTATCCTAAAAGGCGAAAAAAGAGTACTCTTTACGGGTAATAATATCTCAACCGTTCATAGCGGGTGGATGGTCGGCGCCATTGAAGCCGCATGGCACACAATGGCTGAACTTGATAAGCGTGTTGGCCAAGGATAAGCTCCGAAAAAAATATCAATTTTATATTGTTATTTTATAACATTTAGTTGTAATCTGCCCCATATTTTAAAACATTACCGATTTATGGGGCATATTATGACTGATAATAACGATAATATACTTGGTTCATTAACAAAACGCGATTTTTTACAATCACTTGGCATAATGGGCGGTTCAGTAGCAATGCTGGCGGCAATGGGTGCTTTTGATAAATCCATTGCTTCTGATCAAAAAGAACCGCCAAAAATGATGTCTGAAGGTTCGGGCAAAAAAATCATTGTGCTTGGTGCCGGATTAGCTGGAATGGTTATGGGCATTGAACTTAGCAAAAAAGGCTATGATGTTGAGATACTAGAAGCCCGTTCTTTTGCTGGTGGCCGTTGTCAATCCGCACGTAAAGGCACGGTTATTCATGAAATTGGTGGTGAAAAACAGGTTTGTGATTTTGATAACAATCAATATGTAAACCATGGCCCTTGGCGCATTGCACAAGAACATCATTCAACACTTCATTACTGCCATACATTAAATGTGGAACTTCAACCCATGATTAATGAAAGCGCACAAACTTTCATTTATTCTGAAAAAGCTGAAGGCCCCTTTAAAGGAAAGCGCATCCGTCATCGCCATGCAGATGTTGATCGCCATGGTAACATTTATGAACTGCTTGCAAAATGTGCTTCTGACGGCTCACTTGATGATAAAATGACACCAGAAGATCGTGATAACCTGCTAGAACATTTTAGAAACACTGGTCTTCTAAACCGTAAAGAACTTAATTATGTTGCTGGACGCGCACGTGGCTATGATAGTTATCCGGGTGCAGGTATGAATTTTGGCACCTATTCTGATCCTTATAATTTTTCCGATTTATTAAAAGTCAGCGTTGGTGCACGTTGGGATACAGCAGATCATCCTGCGGTGATGTTCCAAGCCGTTGGTGGCATGGACCGTATTGCCAAAGCTATGTATGAAGCCCTGCCCTGCGACATAATTAAATTCAACAAAGATGTCACCAAAATTGAACAAACCGATAACGGCGCACAAGTCAGTTATTTTGACACTGAAAGCGGAAAAGAAGAAGTCATCAGCGCTGATTATTGTGTCTCAACCATTCCATTTGGTGTCTTAAATCAAATTGAAAATGATTTTACTGCTGAAGTGATTGATGCGATCAAAAGCCCAAGAAGTGCTCCTGCTTATAAAATCGGTTTACAATTTGATCGCCGTTTCTGGGAAAAAGATGAAATGATCTATGGTGGTGTCACGCAAACTGACATACCGGGGAACAGAATTATTTCTTATCCGTCAAATGATCTTCATAGTCCAAATGGCGGTGTTCTGCTAGGTGATTATGAATTTGGGGCCAATGCCGTCGCCAATAGTAATCTTTCAAACGCTGACCGAATTGAGCTCGCACTAGCGAGCGGTGAAAAAGTCCATCCGAGTCTTTACCGTAAACATTTCAATGGCAAAGCCATGTCAATGGCTTGGCATAAGGAAAAATATTCACTTGGTGGATGGGTTGGTTGGTCGGCACGCGGCCGCAGGAATCAACTTCCGATCTTGTTAAAAGGCGAACGTCGCGTTCTCTTCTCTGGTAACGGTATTACCCCAATTCTTGACGGTTGGATGGCTGGCGCGATCGAAGGTGCTTGGCTAACACTTGCTGATCTTGATAAACGTATTGCTCAAGGATAAATTATGGCTTCAAAAAATATATCAAAACGTAATTTCTTACAATCTGTTGGAATGGTTGGCGGTACAGCCGCCGTTATGACCGCTCTACGTGGCTGGGAAATGAGCGCAGCTGCGACAATGCAAAAGCCACCGACACTAATCGTTGACGGCAATGGAAAATCCCTGCTAATTCTTGGTGGTGGTCTTGCCGGAATGGTAAGCGCTATCGAAATGCGCAAAAAGGGATACGATGTAAAGATATTAGAAGCACAAAGCACACCTGGTGGACGCTGTATATCAGCTCGAAAAGGGACAGTCATTCAAGATGTCGGCGGCGAAACACAAACATGTCAGTTTGAAAATAATCAATATTTAAATGTGGGTCCTTGGCGTATTCCAGCTGAACATCACGCCGTCTTACATTACTGTAAGACACTTAATGTACCACTTGAAGTATTTGTCAATAAAGCAATATATTCATACTACTTTTCTGAAAAAACTGAAGGTACACTAAAAAATAAAAGTATTAAACAAGTCGAAGCAGATACAGATCGCGCAGGACACATCCATGAACTACTTGCAAAATGTGCTGCGGATGGTTCACTTGATGACAAATTAGAACAAGAAGATATAGATAAATTGGTCGATTATCTCAAAGAAGCCGGCCTTCTTGATTCAAAAGACTTGAAATATAAAGCAAATCAAGCACGTGGCTATTCACGTTACCCAAAAATCGGTATGGATGATGGCGATCTTTCTGAGCCTTTCGCCTTAAAAGAACTGCTTGATTATAAGTTTGGCGGCGAATACGAAGATGCCGACCATCCTGGCGTTATGTTCCAACCAGTAGGCGGTATGGATCAAATTGCTCGTGGTATGGAACGCGCCCTACCAAAGACCATATTCCGATTTAATGCCGAAATCACTGATATTATGCAAAGTGATGATGGTGTAACCGTCACCTTTACTGATACTAAAACGGGTAAAGTTGAGACAGCAACTGCAGATTACTGTATTTCCTGCCTTCCCTTCCCATTATTAAATAAAATCAATACTGACTTTTCCGACGTAGTTGTCGATGCACTTAAAGCACCGGCCGCCGCACCTGTTGTTAAGCTTGGTCAACAGTTTAGCCATCGATTTTGGGAAGATGAAATGATCTACGGCGGCGTCACTCATACCGATATACCAGGTCATGACGACATCAGCTACCCGTCATCCGACCTTCAT
>Ga0181597_10005703_pt1 | contig 11876 bp, 12 predicted proteins | sample 041ome_5_FD_148647 | JGI IMG/M metagenome (GOLD analysis project Ga0181597, IMG submission 148647) | Coastal salt marsh microbial communities from the Groves Creek Marsh, Skidaway Island, Georgia - 041403US metaG (spades assembly) | ecosystem: Environmental > Aquatic > Marine > Intertidal zone... | reverse complement strand
ATGAGCCACTATATTTAAACTTATATATATCTGATAACAAAAAATCTATCCCGACTTGTTTGTATGTTGCATCGATCATTTGTGAAGCTATAGTTCTTTTCCAGATAAGGTTATAGAGTTTATACTCTGCTTCATCTAGATATTTTTTTATTTTATCTGGTGTATTAAAGACTGATGTTGGTCTTATGGCCTCATGGGCTTCTTGAGCATTTTTTACTTTCTTTGAGTATCTCCTAACTTCTTTTGATTGAAACTTAGAATGGTTTTTACTTAAATAGTCATTGATATCATTTAAACAATCTTGAGATAAATTAGTTGAGTCCGTCCTCATGTATGAAATTAAGCCAACTGTTTCATCATCTCCCAAAGTCATACCTTGATACAATCTTTGCGCAATACTAGATGTCATCTTTACAGAGAAACCAAGGCTTGAATATGCTGCTTGCTGAAGAGAAGCAGTCGTAAATGGTGGCCTTGGCTTTAGTTTTCTTTCTGAGGTTTTTATATCATTGATATTTATTTTTTTATGTTTATCTAAATCTGTCTTAATTTTGGATGCATCTTTCTCAGTCAATATGGTTGTTATGTTTCCGTTTTTTACCTTAGTGCCATTGATTGATATCAAGTCCAAGTCTATACAATCATCTTTACTACAAGCAACAAGGGAGCCTATCCAGTATTCTACCGGTTGAAATTCAGTGATCTCATTCTCTTTTTCCACTATCAGTCTCAAAGCTGGGCTTTGCACTCTTCCACCTCTAGCTAGTCTACTAACTTTCTTCCATAGAAATTCTGATATATCGTAACCCATTAAATAATCTAGAGTTCTTCTTGTTAGATAGGCATTCCAAAGGTCCGTTGATATTTCTCTTGGGTTTTTGAGTGCTGTTAATACAGCATTTTCTGTAATCTCATTAAAAGCAACCCTATAAGTATTTTTGCCTTTTAATAATTTCGCTTTATCCAAGATATCATATATATGTTTAGAGATTGCCTCTCCTTCCCTGTCAGGATCTGTAGCGAAGTAAACAGTTTTTGCATCTTTAGAATACTTCTTGATCTCACTGATTATATCTTTCTTGTCTTTGGAGACTCTCCATACAGGTGCATAGTCATTTTCTACATCTATGCCTTTTCTTGAACTAGACATCAAATCTCTAACATGACCAACAGAAGCAAGAACTTTGTAATCTTTGCCTAAGAATTTTTCTATAGATTTGACTTTAGTAGGGGATTCTACAATTAACAGATTCTTCATTATTTCATCTTACTCTTATTAATATATATTTTTTTACTTTATACTATTAAAATAGATATATTGACAAGACTTTTTATTAACTTTAAACATGACATTATTAAATATACTGCATTATCCAGATAACAGATTGAGGCAAAAGGGTCATAATATTGATACTTTTGATGAAAAACTTGAAAAAATAGCGACTGATATGCTCGAAACCATGTATCAATCTAAAGGCATTGGATTAGCAGCTGTTCAGGTTAACTTGCCTATTAGATTGATTGTTATAGATATAAGCGAGTCTAGGAATGAACCATTATTTTTAGTGAACCCATTAATTATAGATAAACAAGAATTGATAACCTTTGAAGAAGGCTGTTTATCTGTGCCAGGTTTTTACGAAAAGATTGAGAGATATAATTCAATCAATTTTATATATCAAGATTTAACTGGCAGCGAACATACCATGAATGCAGAAGGTTTATTGAGTATTTGTGTTCAACATGAAATAGATCATTTAGATGGAAAACTATTTGTCGACTATATATCTCAACTAAAAAGAGATAGAATTGCAAAAAAAATTAAAAAAGCAGAGTCAAGCAATACCGTGCCTTCAAGAAAAAACGTACCATATAATATTTAACAACTAGGGAAATAAATTGAACATCGTTTTTTTTGGTAGCCCGATATATTCATCAAGGGTTTTAAGTTATCTAATTTCAAGCAAACATTCTGTCAAAGCTGTTGTAACACAGGATGTTAAGAAAGATAAAAAGAGGAAAGAACTTAAAACCCCTGTGGGCTTGTTTGCCGAAGAAAATAATTTACATACTTTATATCCAACAAATTTATGTAGTCCAGATTTCATTGCAGAGTTGGCATCTTTAGATGCTGATATTTTTCTAATATATGCATATGGAAAGATTCTGCCAACAGAGATTATAAATATACCAAAATTTGGTGTAATAAACCTTCACTGCTCTCTATTACCAAGATGGAGGGGTGCCGCCCCTATTCAGAGAGCACTACTTAATAGAGATAGCCTAACGGGTATAACATTTTTCAAGATCGATGAAAACCTTGATACCGGTAATATAATAGCATCTTATGAATACTCAATTGAAGATGATGATGATTCACTTTCACTTCAGGAAAAATTAACAGATTTAGCAATAGCAAATATAGAAAATATTCTAGACTATAATCTAAACAATAAGACACTAACTCCTCAAAAAAATCGTCTAGCGACTTATGCCACAAAACTTTCCAAGGATGAATCAATTATTAACTGGAACGAGGATGCTGAGACAATCATAGCAAAAATCAAAGCTTTTGCAGGTTGGCCTGGAGTACAGGCAGAACTTTTTGGCATTAAGTTTAAGATACATCAAGCCACATGTTTTAATGATTCTGATACATATTTGCCTGGAACCGTAACAAAATTTGATCACCATACGTTTGAAATTAAAGCTAAAAAAGGTACTATTCAAATAAATAAGTTACAATTGCCTGGTAAAAATATTATAACCCATAAGGATCTTTATAACTCTAATAGTCAATTCTCAACTAAAATAAAGAGTTATACTGGTAAATAAATATAATAATATGATTAATTTGGTGTAAAATAATATCTTGAAAATAACCCATATAAAGAAATGAAAAAAATCATAGTCTTTGGCGGTGGTCAAGTTGGCTCTTCCGTAGCTAAAATTCTCTCTGATGATGGAAACGATATAACCTTGGTTGATTATGACAAGTATGTGTTGACTGCGCTTAAAGAAAAAATTGATATAAAAACTATTCATGGACTAGCGTCTTATCCTTCTGTCCAAAAACTAGCTGATGCAGAGAATTCAGACATGGTAATAGCTGTAACTGGAAGTGATGAAGTTAATATGGCGGCATGTCACATTGCAAAATCTTTATTTAATGTACCTAAAAGAATTGCAAGGCTAAGAGCAAATGAATATTTACGTGACGAAGATAACTTTGACAAATCATTTTTTTCAATAAGTGAGGTAATAAGTCCAAATATTTTATTAACAGATTATGTTAAGAATATATTGGATCATCCTGGAGCTTTCCAAGCTTTTGAATTTTCGTCTGGGTTAGTTCAGGTCCTTGCAGCTACTGTACTATCTGATGGCCCGCTCTCAGGCAAGAAATTATCTGAATTTAAGAATCATATGCCTAACGTTGATGTCAAGGTAGTTGCTATATATAGACAGAATAAACATATAATTCCTAATGGAGATACTGTAATTTTGCCAGATGATGATGTTTTCTTTTTGGCTACTGAGGAAAATATGCGCTTCATGAGTGAGCTGAGAAAGTCGACAGAAAAACCACATAATGTCATGATTGCTGGTGGCGGCAGAGTAGGGTCAGCTTTAGCAAAAAAACTTGAGACTATATATAATCTTAAATTAATAGAAAAAGATAAACACATAGCAAAGAGAGCTTCTCTTGAATTAACATCAACAGTTGTCTTAAACAATGATATAGCTGATGAATCATTATTAACAAATGAAAATATTTCGGATGTTGATTATTTTTGTGCTGTTACCAATAACGATCAAATGAACATATTATCAGCAAAACTAGCTAAAGATATGGGTGCAAAGAAAACTATAGCTATTGTTAATAAGTCATCTTATAGAAATCTTGTTTCAAAGGAGATTGATATAGTTGTGTCACCCGAAGATGTAACTATTGGATCATTGTTAGCTTCTGTTAGAACAAGTGATATAGTTAATGTACATCAACTTATGGCCGGGGATGCTGAGGCTATGGAGATAATTGTTCATGGTGATTCTAAAACTTCTAAGCTAGTTGGAAAAAAAATATCACAACTTGATTTGCCTAGTTCAATAGTGATTGGAGCCTTAGTTAGAGGCAATCAAGTATTGCTAGCCAATGATGATTTGACTATTGAGACTGATGATCATGCTATTATTTTTGTACTCGAAAAAAAAGAGATTTCAAGAATTGAAAAAATGTTTCAGGTCAGTGTAGGTTTTTTTTAATATAATGAACGATTCAATAATGCAAAAAATCGTTGGAATAATGCTACTCTTATTTAGCGTTACACTTGTTATTCCCTTGATCACATCCTTTATTTATTCCGATGGCAATCATTACACTTTTATTTATTCATTCTTAATAATTTTAGGACTAGGTTCAATTTTATACTTGCCTAATATTTCTGCTAAAAATGATATCAGGATAAAAGAAGGGTTTCTGATTGTAGTACTTTTCTGGGTTATTTTGAGTATAGCTAGCTCTATACCTTTCATGCTAGATAAACAACTATCACTTAGTTTTGCCGATGCCCTTTTTGAGTCAGTATCTGGATGGACAACAACTGGAGCAACTGTAATAAATAATTTAGATATCCTTTCCCCGTCTATACTTATCTATCGTCAGGAATTACAATGGTTGGGCGGCATGGGTATAGTTATATTGGCTTTAGCTATTCTGCCAATGCTTGGTGTTGGTGGCATGCAGTTATATAAAGCAGAATCTACTGGCCCTATCAAGGATAATAAGATATCTCCTAGAATTGCAGAAACTGCAAAAAGTCTTTGGTCAATATACCTTGGGCTAACAGTTTCATGTGCTTTATTATATTATGTTGCTGGGATGAACCTGTTTGACTCAATTGCCCATAGCTTTTCAACTATTGCTATAGGTGGTTTCTCAACTCATAACTTAAGTATTGGTTACTTTAATAACTCTATGATTGAGATCATATGTGTATTTTTCATGCTGATTTCAGCAATTAACTTTGTTTTGCATTATATGGCTTTATCATCGAAGAGTTTGTCATGCTATTTGAAAGATTCGGAGTTTATTACATATCTATTAATTATTCTTAGTTTGTTGTCAGTGTTTATTTTATATGTCACATTCAGCGCTAATATTAATATCCCACTTCATGACATAATATTTCAAACAATATCCTTCATAACAACATCAGGATTTACAACTACCCAATATGGTAACTGGCCAGATTTCATTATAACTGCTTTAATACTTGGAAGTTTTATAGGCGCTTGTGCTGGTTCAACCGGAGGAGGACTTAAAGTTGTAAGAGTTTTGTTATTATTTAAGTTACTCAAAAAAGAACTATTAAAAATATTGCATCCAACCGCTGAAATACCTATAAGGATTAATCGAACACCTATAAATGATGATCTTTCGGGGACTTTGTATAACTTTTTTCTGTTCTATGTAATATCTTATTTATTATTATCACTTTTAGTATTGCTATCTGGCCATGATATTGCAACATCGTTTTCAACAGTAGCCTCATGCATTAACAACTTAGGTCCTGCCCTTGGAGAGGCTGTTAATGATTATAGTAATTTAAATTTGTTTTCTAAATATATTCTAACCTTCGCAATGATATTGGGCAGGTTAGAAATCTTTACGTTATTGATAGTAATGACGCCATACTTTTGGAAATACTAAAGATCTAATGAATACAAAAGCCAAACCTTTTCTTTCAAAAAATAACCCTCTTAAAGTTGAATTAGAGAATAGAGAGAGTTTTTCATTTAGATATTTACTGCCATATTATTGGTTTTCTTGGATAATAATTTTTCTATCTTTCTTCCTAATCTATTTACCTAAACCATTAAGGCAACTCATAGGATCATCAATTGGTTCGTTTATTAAGTTCTCTAACACTAAGAGGAGCCATATAGTTATGATTAATCTCTCGCTTTGTTTTAAATCAAAGACCGAAGCAGAACTTAAAAAAATCCATAACGAGTATTTTAAAAATCTCGGTAATACTATTATCGATATGCCTTCACTTTGGTGGCGATCAGATAAATCTCTACAGAATAACTGCGAGATCATAAATGAACACTTCATTGACAATGAGCTCTCAAAAGGTAAGGGAGTGATTTTATTAACACCTCATACTGTTTCTCTTGATTTTGGAGGTCGTTCAATATCAAGATATCCTATTATTAGCATATATAAACCTTTTAGAAATAAATTACTAAATTGGTTTGTTGGCAGATCAAGAAGTAAAGATACAGATAATAGTATAGTGTATCCAAGAGATAATCTCTCATTCAAAAAAATTATCAAAGCCCTTAAAACACCAATCGTTTTCTATTATATTGGTGATGAGGATCTTGGCGAAAAAAATTCTGAGTTTGCTAATTTCTTTGATGAACCAAAATCTACTTTAATTTCAATCACTAAAATAGCAAGTCTGTCAAAAGCTACAGTAATACCATGTATTAATCATTATTGTTTTTTGAAAAATAAGTACATAACATACATTGATCAACCCCTTACAAAATTCCCTACTGGGCATCCTAGTGATGATGCTGAAATTATAAACAGAGCTTTTGAAAAATTAATTAACAGAAATCTTGAACAGTATATGTGGAGTTTAAGGTTATTCCAGACGCGACCCAATGGAAAAAAGTATCCTTACAGTAAGTAGTTCTAAGATTTAGCCTTTTAATGATATATATTTAAATATTCATTATAATGTCTAGATGAATATATTTTCTAAGATAGAGCCATATAAATTAGACTACTTGTCAGTTGATAATGATCATAAATTATATATTGAGCAATCAGGAAATCCGTCTGGAATACCTGTCTTATTTTTACATGGTGGCCCAGGTGCTGGAACAAGTTCAATCTATCGTAGATTTTTTGATCCAACTAAATATAGAATAATACTTTTTGATCAAAGGGGATCGGGCAAATCATCACCCTATGGATCTATCAATAACAACACTTCGCAAAAACTAATTGAAGACATAAAAAACATTTTAGATTTTTTAGATATAAAAAAAACAATCATATATGGTGGGTCATGGGGTTCCACGCTGGCTTTATTATTTAGTCAGAAATACCCATCATATGTTTACTCTATGGTTCTAAGAGGAGTATTCTTATGTAGGAAGTCTGATATCATGTGGTTTTATCAAAGCGGCGCTCATGAAGTTTTTCCAGATTATTGGTCTGATTTTATAAGTTTAATTCCTACTGAAGAAAGATCTGACATCTTATCAGCTTATCATAAAAGGATACATGGAGATGATCTTGAGCTTAGTAAAGAATTATGTAAAAGGTGGGCAATATGGGAAGGCCGATGTTCAACTTTATACCCTTCTGATGATGTAGTAAATCAATTTGACGAGTGCGCTATATCTCTATCAAAGATAGAAACACATTTTTTTCAAAATGACTGCTTTATAGAAGAAAATCAAATTATTAAAAATATTGATGTATTGAAAAATATAAAGTGTGAAATTATTCATGGGAGATATGATATAGTTTGTCCTTTTATACAAGCATATGACCTACACAAAGCTTACATAAATTCTAAACTACATATAATTGAAGATGCAGGACATTCACTCCTAGAGCCTGGAATTACCAAAAAACTTTTAGAAATATTTAACAGTCATGATGAACTTATTTCATAAAAAAAGCTATTTCTTAGCTATATTTTTTTTATTTGCATCAAATATTTTGGCTGACTCCCTTCCTGATTACTCTAGGGAAAATAATATAAATGAACAGATAACGAGTTTTGTTTTTGACTCGGATATTATAGAGTTGGGTAGCCAGCTAGAGGATAAATTTAATTTAGTGTCACATATTAACTCTTCTGATACATCTATTTTACTTTTGCATGGGCGAGGCCTACATCCTACAGAGCCAAACGTAATCAATCCTCTTAGAACTCATTTAATTGATAAAAAATATAATGTTTATTCATTACAATTACCTGTCCTGTCTAAAGGTAAAACATATAATGACTATTTTAAAATATTCAGTTATTCAGATGCAAGAATACAGTCATCAATAGATTATATCGCCACTAAGAAAATATTTATTATTGCTCATAGTTGTGGTGCTCATATGCTTCTATCATTTATGAAAAACAATTCCTCTAAAAATATCTTAGGGATAATACTCATTGGCGCTGGTGCTGTAGATAAAGATCAATTTATGCTTGATGATATTGACTTGTCGCATTATGAAGGTTCGCTGTTAAATATTTATGGTGGTAATGATCATAATTCTGTGAAATCTTTTGCAGACAGACTAAAATCTGAACATCCTGTAGTTGAATCTTTAGAAGTTAAGGGCGCTGATCATAATTATGTGAATGAGCCTGATATTTTAATTGAATTAGTAAACCAATGGCTTAAATCATCATAATATGTTATAGATAGCTTATGAAAAATCGTATATCAAAAATAGAAAGAAATACAAAGGAAACTCAAATCAAAGCAGAGTTAAATCTAGATGGGAATGGCATCTCTGACTTGTCGGCCTCTTTACCCTTTCTTGAGCATATGCTAGAACAGGTATCAAGACACGGGATGTTTGACTTATCAATCAAAGCCATAGGAGACTTGGATATTGATGCGCATCATACAGTGGAAGACATAGGTATTGTTTTAGGACAAGCATTTGATAAAGCTCTCGGTGACAAAATTGGCATCACTAGGTTTGGATTTTTCTATGTCCCTTTAGATGAATCATTATCTAGAGTTGTTTTGGATTTTTCTGGAAGACCGGGGGTACAATATAATGTAACTTATCCGAGATCTCGAGTAGGTGACTTTGATATAGATTTGCTCCAAGAATTTTTTCATGGTTTTGCCAATCATGCAAAAGCTACAATTCATATAGACAATATACGAGGATGTAACGCTCACCATATTGCAGAAACTATTTTTAAAGCTTTTGGGAAAGCACTAAAAATGGCAGTGTCAATTGATCCAAGACAGGCTCACAAACTACCATCTACTAAAGAAATGATCTAATGGCCGAAGTTGTTATTATTGACTACGGAATGGGCAACATACATAGTGTTTATAAATCTCTTTTGAAAGTTGTTGACAAGAACTCAAAAATTAAGATTTCTAATTCTATTAATGATATCAAAAATAGTTCTCATATAATTTTCCCAGGGCAAGGAGCTGCGTCTGAATGTATGAGTAGTATCAAAAAACACTATGACGTTGTTGAGCTTAAAAACTTAATCTCGCAAAAACCTTTCCTAGGGATATGTATGGGGTTGCAGGTTTTGATGTCGAATAGTGATGAAAATAATGGGGTCAACTGTCTTGATGTTATTGACGGTAGTGTGTTGAGTTTCAAAAAAAAGATTGGGAAATCACTAAAAATACCTCATATGGGTTGGAATAAAGTACAGCAAAACAAAACTCATCCAATATGGAGTGGTATCCCTGACAATTCATTTTTTTATTTTGTGCATAGCTACTATGTTGAACCTGCTGACATCAATGACTCCATATCTATGACAGAGTATGGCATAAATTTTACATCTTCTATTGCAAGGGACAATCTAACTGCTGTGCAATTCCACCCTGAAAAAAGTTCAGAGCCTGGTCTGAGTCTACTTAGAAATTTCATTAGCTGGGATGGAGTCTTATGATGAGAATTTTGCCAGCAATTGATATTAAAGATGGGAAATGCGTTAGACTTGCTAAAGGCGATTATTCTAAAGTCACTCATTATTTCGACAACCCATTATCTGTAGCTAAAAATTGGGTAGCTCAAGGAGCTTCAAGTATTCATATTGTTGATTTAGATGGCGCTAAAGATGGTGAAACTATTAATTATGACATTATTCAAAAAATTAGATCTACATACCCCGATATTTACATACAAATAGGGGGAGGAATTAGGAGCATTGCGACTATTACTAAATACCTTGATATAGGCATCAATAAATTGATAATAGGCACAAAGGCATTGTCTGACCCATTGTTTCTAGAATCAATTCCAAATGAAATAAAAGATAGAATAATTATAGACTTGGCAGTAAAGAACATGAAATTAGCTGTACATGGCTGGGAAACGGAATCAGAACATACTATTGAAGATTATCTATATATTTTAGAAAAAAATAATATATCTGAATTAGTTTATACAGACGTAGATAAAGATGGAATGTTGAGCGGAATGAACTTTCATGAAATGAAAAAAATTCTTAATATAACGTCGATACCTTTAATTGCTTCGGGAGGTGTTACCTCAATTAGTGATATCAGAGAGTTAAGTAAAATTAGTGATCAAGGTGTTTCAGGAGTTATAATTGGCAAGGCCCTTTATGAAAAAAAAGTTAACTTGATAGATGTATTTAAAATTGTTGGTAACTAAATGTCATTATATAAAAGAATAATACCATGTTTAGATGTCGATAATGGCAGGGTTGTTAAAGGCACTAATTTTATTAATATCATCGATGCCGGGGATCCTGTTGAGGTTGCCAAGAAATATGATAAAGCAGGCGCTGATGAAATTGCCTTTCTTGATATAACTGCTACTCATGAAAAAAGGAAGACGATAATAGATATAGTTGAAAAAGTTGCTTCAGAGGTTTTTATCCCTTTAACAGTTGGTGGAGGAGTCTCAAGATATGAAGATGTCCTAACCTTGCTACAAGCAGGCGCTGATAAGGTTGCCATTAATAGTGCGGCGGTTGAAAACCCTGATTTAATTAATAAGGTCACTGATAAGATTGGTAGGCAATGTATTGTTGCAGCTATCGATGCCAAAAAAACTAATGATCAATCATGGGAAGTATTTACACATGGTGGAAGGAATTCTACAGGCATAGATGTTGGTGAGTGGTCAAAAGATTTACAAAAAAGAGGAGCTGGTGAAATTTTGCTAACGAGCATGGATAAAGATGGCACAAAGAGTGGGTTTGATATTGAGTTGTTGCATACTATTTCTGATAGTATTTCTATACCTGTTATTGCTTCTGGCGGTGCTGGAACACTAGAACATCTAAAAGATGCTATTATCAATGGGTTTGCTGATGCAGTTCTGGCCGCAAGTATATTTCACTACTCAATATATACAGTATCAGACGTAAAAGATTATTTGAAAAAGAATGGAGTTTTAGTGCGAGATTAATCTTTTGTGTTACTCTATATTAATGAATGACAGTAAATTAAATGTATTAGATGAATTAGACTTGGTTTTGAAAGATAGAAAAAATGCTAGCTCAAAAGAATCATATGTATCAGATCTTTATAGTAGAGGTAATGCATACATAAATAGTAAAATTCAGGAAGAATGCACTGAGTACATAGAATCGACAGAAAATTCTGATCGCAGCCATATGATCCATGAGGCTGCAGATCTATGGTTTCATACATTAGTCTCTTTATCTTTGAATGAAATATCATCAAGTGATATTCTAAAAGAACTCGAAAGTAGATTTGGGCTGTCTGGCATAGACGAGAAAAGATTAAGAAAAAAATGAGGTATTAACATGTTAAGCGGTATATCACCTTGGTCAATATTATTAATATTAATCATAGTAGTTGTTTTATTTGGAACAAAAAAACTGAGAAATGTTGGAGCTGATTTAGGCTCAGCAATTAAAAGTTTCAAAAAGTCTTCAAGGGAAGACAGTTCATCTAGTAAAACTGTTTCAAGCAAAACTTCTGCTAAAGAAGAAAATAAATAATAGTTTATGTTTGATATAGGTTTCTGGGAACTTTTTTTAATATTTATGTTACTACTATTTGTTGTAGGGCCAGACAGGTTGCCTACAATAGCAGGACATTTGGGTAGATGGTTTGGAAAATTTCAGAGATACTTT
>Ga0181597_10005679_pt1 | contig 11902 bp, 8 predicted proteins | sample 041ome_5_FD_148647 | JGI IMG/M metagenome (GOLD analysis project Ga0181597, IMG submission 148647) | Coastal salt marsh microbial communities from the Groves Creek Marsh, Skidaway Island, Georgia - 041403US metaG (spades assembly) | ecosystem: Environmental > Aquatic > Marine > Intertidal zone >... | reverse complement strand
AAAGTGAATTCCCTCTGCCAAGCCCTGCACCAGGCCCGCGATGCATATTTGATTCACCATTTTGGTGAGCTGACCCGAGCCCGGCGCACCCATGTGTTTGACGCACTTGGCGTAGCATTCCATCAGTGGGACTGCATCCCGGAAGTCTGATTCGTCGGCACCTACCATCACGGTCAGCGCGCCTGTTTCAGCGCCGACTTGTCCCCCGGATACCGGGGCATCAAGAAACCGGACGCCGGTTTTGCGGGCGGTGCTATAGAGCGATGTGGCCAACGCCTCCGAAGTGGTGGTGTGGTCAATGAGCAGCGCACCGGCGGGTAGTGTTTGCAGTGCGCCAACGTCCGACGTGGTTACCGACAACACATCGTCATCGTTGCCGACGCAGAGCATCACCGCATCTTGTCCCGAAGCGGCTTCGGCAGGCGTGTTCGCGGCCGTGCCCGGGTACTCGTTTTGCCAGGCCAGCGCGCGTGCGGGGGTGCGGTTGTAAACGGTCACGGCGTGACCGGCGCGCGCAAGATGCCCCGCCATGGGATACCCCATTGCACCCAGACCGATAAAGGCGATTCGCTTTTGTTGCGGTGTCATCTAGTCATTACTCTTGTCGTATAAATTGAGTCGAAAGAGTAACCCAAGTGACGAGGCCGGCGTGTATGAGCGAGGAGACTGACCCGCGAGGTATCGATGTTGTCGTTGGTGCGGGCAGTGGTATCGGCGGCGCATTGGTGCAGCGTTGGCAAGAGCACGGACGACGACCTGTCCTGGCTGTTGCCCGCCCTGAATCCATCGCCCCGTTGAGTGAACGAGAAGGCGTGTTAACTCATGCCTGTGATTACGGCGACGAGACGCTGGAATCCCTCGCCGCAAAATTGATGAGCGAGGGCAGGGATATCGCCCGTCTGGTGATCTGTAACGGTGTGCTGCAAGGGGAGGGTTACCGGCCCGAGCGTGCCCTCAGTCAACTTAATGGCGATGCCATGAGACGCGTGTTTGAGGTGAACGCCTTTTTACCCATGCGGGTATTGGCGGCATTGTCCCCGGCCCTCAAGCGCAGTAGCGCGCCCCGGATCGCAGTGCTGTCGGCTCGGGTCGGTAGCATTGGCGATAACCGCTTGGGTGGCTGGTATAGCTACCGGGCAAGTAAATCGGCGCTCAACATGATGCTCAAGTGCGCTGCGCTGGAGCTCAGGCGAATGAACCCGCGGGCAAAATTGATCGCCTACCATCCGGGCACTGTCGATACCCCACTCTCAAAACCCTTTCAAAGTAGCGTACGGGAAAGCACGCTGCTGTCTGCTACCAGCGCCGCCGAGGCTCTGGATCATGTGCTCGACGCGGCGCCGGTGGATGGCGAGCTGTCCTACCTTGATTGGCGGGGAGATACGATCCCGTGGTAACTGAGGTGCGTAGACCTGATCACTTTATGTGTCGCGTTCTGCACAGCCTGATGCTGTGTTATCGGGTTAGACTCGTCTCATATCTCAACCATAAGGGAGCAGGCTTTCGCATGAAAAATTTAATGACATGGGTGTTGACTGGGTTGCTGACCGTCGCAGCGCAGGCTGTTTGGGCTGACGAAGGCAAGGAAAAAGAGACCGTAGAGAACTTCCGCAGTGCAGGCACGGGTAATTTGATCGATGGCGCGTATGGGTATGCGGTGTTCCCTTCGATTGGCAAGGGTGGCATCGGGATTGGCGGTGCCTATGGAAAAGGGGCGGTCTATGTCAAAGGAAAGCGCGTCGGCCTGACCAGTATGTCTCAAGTGTCCTACGGCCTGCAGCTTGGCGGCCAAGCGTATAGCCAGATTATCTTCTTCAAGGACGACCGCGCGTATAACGATTTCTCGTCGGGTAATTTCGAGTTCGGCGCCCAGGCGAGTGCCGTAGCACTGACCGCGGGCGCTTCAGCCCAAACGTCCACTACGGGCAGTGGATCTGCTTCATCCGGCACCGACAAGCGCCTGAATACGGTCACTGAGGAGCAATACGACGAACGCAGTGGCATGGCGGTGTACACCATCGCCAAGGGCGGACTGATGTATGAGGCCACCATCAGCGGCCAGAAGTTCAAGTACGAGGCGCTTTGAAGGCCCGTCGCTGAAATTAGAGAAAAAGCCGCCCTTGGGCGGCTTTTTTATGGGCGAAATTTGGGGTTCAGCCCGCCTTCCTATCCTTCGACACTGAAGTGAATGTCAACCTCAGGCAGTCGCCTGAGAAGCTCGTCACCCATAGCGCTGGCGGGTGTCCAGATACCGCCGCCGACGTTCAGCGTGTCGCGCGAGAGGCAGAGACCCGCCTGTGCAAGCATTCTCGATGTTGCGCCGTAGCCGGGGTCACGCTGTCCCGACACTTTGACTTTGAGGTGGTGGGTGCCGTCTGTTCCATGGGCCCAGAACTCAAAAAATCCATTATTGCGCGTTGCTTCATCTGGGCCTTCGCCCGGATCGGGAAGCATTTTTTTCAGTATGGCGCGGGTGGGTGAGAAGAAAGTGCCCGCCATCACTGCACCCAATCCGCCCGCGCTTAGCAAGGCCTTGGTGCGACTGCTACAGAGCTGGGATTCGTCGTACCTGAAATCCTCCCCGTAGGGCAGGCCGGCAAGCGCATGCGACCGACGTACCACTTTGGTGTTGATGGCCGCCATCACAAAGGGGCCAGTCCAGGATTCAAAATTCTCATCCCAGGCAATGCCGGCTTGATCGGGAACATCGTTACCCGGAGTCACGTTGGCAGGGTAGAGGGCATAAGGATCCATGACGGTGTCGCGAATACTGGCGTCTTTTGAAGCTTGCTCGGCGACAAACATCAGGCTGGCCACCGTTCCGCCGCTGACGCCGCCAGATGCGCGTCCCATTCGCCCCGAAATGTGGCTGGCGTAGCCGCCGTATCGGGCTTTGAACTGCTGCTGTAGGAAATAGACAGACAGATCAGAGGGGATGGAGTCAAAGCCGCAGCAGTGCACCAGGCGGGCGCCACTTTCTTGGGCGATGGGATTGATGTGCTCGAACACGCCGGCCATCCATTGCGCTTCGCCAGTGAGGTCGCAGTAGTGAGTGCCCTCTCTGGCACAGGTTTCCAGTAGCGGTGTGCCATATTGGGCGTAGGGGCCCACGGTGCTGATGACAGTTTGGGTTTGCCTGACCATCTGAGTCAGCTGTTCGGTGTCGTGACTATCGGCAATGACGATCGGGAGTTCGGGCATCTTCAGTTTGTCCCGCACCTGCTCGAGTTTCTGGCGGTTACGCCCGGCAATGGCCCACTTGAGGTCGGACTGCGCTGTTGCGAGATATTCGGCGACCAGTTGGCCGGTAAACCCCGATGCACCATAAAGTATGATTTCGTACTGTCTATCTGACATCGTTGTTTGCTCTGTTAATACTGGGGCAACAAGGTTAGCAAGTCTTGTGCCTCACCCGCGTCATCGATGATGGTATTTCTTTGCAGCCTGTCTCACCTGCTGTCGCACAGGAGACCGCATATGTTGAGCTGATTAACGGGAGATGCGTTAAAACCCGTTACTGTTGGTCGACGTATCAAAATCCATCAGATGCGACATATCCACATAGAGTGGGTGGAATGTGCGCGTTACAATTCAGGTCTCAAGGAGTGCACCAAGGATGGTGTTCGTCACGATTACCTGGGGCGTAGGGCCCTCGAGCAAGTGATGGGAAAACCAAGGAGATGAACATGTTCACCCAGCTTCGCCGCGCAGTTTGGCCTATCGGCATCGGTCTTGCCGGGATCGCGGTCTTCGTGTTGCTGCAAGTCACCAAGCCAAAGCCTGCACCCAACATAGAGCCGCCGAGGCCGACCAGTGTGGAAGTGGTGCCCGCTATCCGCGCGACATCACGCCCTACCGTAGTAGCCTATGGCGAAGTCAGGCCCGGGGTTCGCACTGAATTGGTCGCTCAGGTGGGTGGGAGGATTACCTCTGTAGCACCTGCCTTCATCGAGGGCGGATCATTCGCGCCTAACGAGGTGCTTCTCAAAATTGAGGATACCGATTATCTGGCAGCGGTTGATGAGCGTGAAGCGCGTGTTGCGGCGGCCAAGGTCGATTTGGAGCAGGCGCTGGCGGATGCCGATGTGGCGCGCAAGCAGCTCGCCGGACAAAAAAAACCGTCTCCTCTAGCTTTGAAAAAACCGCAGGTGGCGCGGGCACAGGCGGCCCTAAAAGCTGCCCAAACAGCACTTTCGCTGGCACAGACGAACCTTGACAGAACCCGAGTCAGCCTGCCTTTTGCCGGCCGCGTGCAGCGCCAGTCCGCTGATCTCGGGCAGTACGTTGGCCCAGGCAAGGTACTGGGAACTGTATTTGGCACCGACGTAGCCGAGGTGAGGTTGGCTCTGACAGACAGGCAGTTGACCTCTCTCGGGATCCCCATTGGATTTAGCGGAGAAGGCGAGAACGCATTGTCGGTGACACTTTCGGCGGTGATCGGGGGTGAAGTGCATTATTGGCGGGGCCAATTAACGCGACTCGACGCCGCGATTGACCCCGGCACACGCTCGGTTTACGGCACTGTTCGCGTTGAGGACCCCTATGGGAGTGGCGCCAGGGAAGGAATGCCCTTGGCAGTCGGATTATACGTCGACGCCGAGATCGAAGGTCGACCCATCATCGATGCTGTGCAAATTATGGCGGAAGGGCTCCGCGCCGGAGATGAAGTTTTTGTTTTGGATGGCGAAGGCCTGTTGGACGTAAGGAAGGTGGAGGTTGTGCACCGCAATCGATCCACCGTGCTCCTGAGTTCCGGCGTTGAGGCTGGCGACCTAATCATCGTATCCGCCATTCGCAATCCTGTCAGAGGTATGCGCTTGCAAGCGATGGACTCTGCCGGCATCGCTGAGCGAACCACTCCCACCGCGCCCCCGAAAGACAACGGCGCCTGAGGGCAAATCTATGGAAGGTCTGATTCAGTGGTGGGTTCGCAATCCCGTCGCAGCGAACCTGTTAATGCTCATCATCCTCACTGCAGGCTGGCTGGGATTAAGAGATATTGAAAAAGAAGCTTTTCCCTCGGTTCAGCCGGACGTTGTTCGGATCGAGATGATTTGGCCGGGAGCCTCTCCCAAGGAAGTAGAGCAGCAGATTATTCAGCGAGTCGAGGAAGCGCTCAAAAACGTGTCCAACGTTTACCGGGTGACTTCAGAAGCACGAGAAAGCTCGGGGTCGCTGACGGTAGAAACTTACCCCAACGTCGACCTCAATGCGTTCCTCAACGACGTCAAAAATGCGGTCGACTCCATCACCTCTTTTCCCCGGGATATAGAGAACCCGCAAGTCAGGCGCTGGGAGTGGCGCCAGGAGATGATCCGCGTTGCTCTGGTGGGCGAAGTGGGGGAGCGAGCGTTAACCCGGCTGGGAAACGAGCTGCGTAATGACATGGCCAGTTTGGCCTACCTATCGCAGGTTGACGTGTTTGGTACGCGCCGGGAGGAAGTCACGATAGAGCTGTCCGAGCGCGCCTTGCGGCGCTACGGTTTGAGCTTTACCGAGGTTGCCAGTGCGATTCGCAGAGATTCCATGAATATTTCTGTGGGTGAAATTCGGACTCAAACGGGCGATGTGCAACTTCGTGCCGAGAACCTGGCAGATACTCAGGATGATTTCGAAAACATTGTGATTCGCCAAACGGCGGACGGCGGAAAAATTCTGCTCAAAGACGTGGCGACAGTCATCGATGGTTTTGAGCAAAACGATATTCTCGCAACCCTCGACGGCAAGCCGGCGATTTTGCTTCTGGCCAAATCGACCGACGACATGCAAGTCGTGAAGGCCAGCGCCGCAGTGAAGCAGTGGATTGAGGAGACGCGCCCTGCGCTTCCCAGCGGAGTCGAACTCATACTGTGGTCAGATCAGGCAGATATTTACAGTGATCGTATGGACTTGATCGCCAGTTCCTCAATTTTGGGGCTGATACTGGTGTTCCTAGTGCTGATTTTGACATTGGAACCCAAAGTCGCGTTGTGGGTGACGGTGGGTATCGGTGTCAGTTTTCTCGGCGCGTTTGCATTGCTACCTGCCAACGGGGTGTCTTTGAATCTCCTGTCGACGTTTGCTTTTTTGTTGGTGCTCGGCATTGTGGTTGATGATGCGATCGTGGTGGGGGAGAGTATTCATCACCACGTTCACCAGCGCGGAATGCGCGGCGAGGAGGCTGCGGTTGCCGGGGCCTTCGCGGTGAGCAGGCCGGTAATCTTCGCCGTCTTGACGACGATAGTGGCATTCGCACCTTGGCTATTCGTGTCGGGTATATCAGCACAAATGACTCGGCAATTGTCGATTGTTATCACGCTTGCTTTGACATTCTCGCTGCTAGAGGCGTTCCTGATTCTGCCCAGTCACCTACGCGCCGTCGATAGCACTCCGCCCACTTCCAAGTGGCGAATTCGGCAACAGCGGGTCGCGGATTGGATCATTCACTTTGCAGACACACGGTACCGCCCATTTTTGGACTATTGTCTGAAGCACCGTTACACCACAACCATGGTGTTCTTTTCCCTCTTTCTAGTGTCGCTTGGCTTGTACACCAGCGGCTGGGTCAAATTTTTCTTCTCGCCACAGGTCGAGAACGAGGAGGTCTATGTCAATGTCCGTCTGCCTCCCGGTACGCCCTTTGACCGCTCCCTCGAGGTTTTGGGGCAGCTTCAGCGCGCCGAGAAGCAACTGGCAGAGGAAATCAACGCAGAGGCCAAGGCCGGAACAGGCACGGGCGAATTGATTGAGAGCTGGGCAACTGTTGCGAGGCGAGGCGAGGTCACGGCGATTATTCAGTTGGCGCCGCCAGGACAGCGTCACCTCAGTGCAAAGGAGACGGCTGATCGTTGGTCCACGCTGGTGGGTGATGTCCCGGATGCTGACGAGGTAAAAGTGAACTACACCCTCAGTGACAGTGAGGCCCGCATTACGATCTTGCTACAGCATGACGATCTGGAAACTTTGACGGCGGCCAGTAGCACGCTACAGCAGCATCTTGCCAGTTACGACAAAACCTTTTTTATACGCGATGATCAATGGGGCGCATTGCCTGAGTTGCGTTTCCATTTGAAGCCTGGCGCTGAAAAGCTCGGGATAACGCTCGGTGATGTGTCAATGCAGGTGCGCCAAGCGTTTTACGGCGAGGAAGTGCAGCGATTGCCTCGTGAAAATGGCGACGTGCGGGTGATGGTGCGCTACCCCGAGCGGGATCGAGGCTCGCTGGCGACTTTTGAGGATGTGCGGATTCGCACGCCCGATGGCAGGTTGGTGCCATTGCTGTCTGTGGTTGACATTGAGGTCGGTCAGTCGACCCGGCGGATCACCCGTCGCGATGGTGAGCGCGTCGTGACGGTTCGTGCAACAGTCGAGCCTGAGTCACTAGGCGAGATTAACCGAACCGTGAGGGAGGACTACCTGCCGGTTCTCGCGGCGACCTACCCGGGTTTGAAAATTCTGAAAGGAGGATCGCAAGAGGCAGAGGCTGAGTTTTACAGCGAGATCGCAGCGCTCTACACCATTGCATTGTTCGTGATTTACGCGCTCATTGCAGTAGCTTTCCGCTCCTACAGCTTACCGTTACTGATTATGACCGCGATGCCTTTTGGCTTTATGGGAGCGGTATTCGGGCATTTGTTGTTTAACTTACCCATGGCGATGTTCTCTTATTTCGGTATCGGTGCAGCGGCGGGCGTAGTCATTAATGACAATCTTGTGCTTATCGATTACGTGCGGCGTCTCGAGCGAGAGGGCATGTCGCCGCCCGAGGCGCTGGTGACCTCGGCGATCAGTCGGTTTCGCCCCATATTCCTGACGACCGTCACCACTTTTATCGGGCTGATTCCGATTATGGCGGAACAGTCTACGGGTGCCGCGTTCCTTAAGCCCGCCGTGCTCTCATTGGCGTTTGGCGTGTTCTTTGCGTTGTTCGTTAGTTTGTTATTGGTGCCAGCACTGTATCTCATCGGCTACGACTGGAAGCAGTGGCGTCTCGCTAAAAAAGCGCCGGGTACGGAGACAAGCGGTATCGCCGCAGCATCGGGCTAATTCACCGCACGCCGTGCATCATCCGCTTTAGCAGCGGCGATAAAACCAGCAGCGCCAGTGCCCCAGCAAGCCCAATGTACAAGAGCTGGGTGAAGAGGTCGGTGTAGCCTGCCGCAGCCTCAACCACGTCCACAGCGCCCTCGTTTGCAGGTCGGGCCGCGATGGTCGCAATTTGAGCTGCGACATAAGACGAATAAGCCGAGGCCAAAAACCAGGTTCCCATCATGACTCCTACCACACTGGGTACCGCAAGCTTTGTTACCGCAGAGAGCCCGACCGGGCTGAGGCAAAGCTCACCGGTTGTGTGCAGCAGGTACGCCAGTATTAACCACCAGGCCGATACAATCCCCGCCTGATCCGGAAATTGGGCGCCATAAACCAGCGCACCGAACCCGAGGCCGGCCTGAGCGATACCCAAGGAAAACTTGACCGGAGTGCTGGGCTCCCACCCCTTTTTAGCCAAGCGCGTCCACAGTACGGCAAACAGCGGCGCCAGTGTAAAAATAAAAAACGCGTTGGCTGCGCCAAATTGTGCCGCGGTGAGCGACACGCCAAACAGCATTTTGTCGGTGGCGCGATCGGCATAGAGTGTCATAGAGCCGGCGGCCTGCTCGAACAGTGCCCAAAATACTACCGTAGACAGCGTAAGCACGATAAGGACGAACATGCGTTCGCGCTCGACCTTGTCGCAGCGCGCAATCAAAAACCATGCAAGCCCCGTCAGCACGGCGAGGGAGATGCCATCGAGCAGGGCCCCTACCGTATCCGTGAGTTGCACCAGATACCAAACAATCGCCACCATCACGAGGCTGCCCAGATATATCGCGCTCTCAATACTAAGCCCCGGCAAGCCTGAGCTCTGCATGAGTCGCGTCGGGTCCGCCGGTTCGCCGTGGCCCGCCAGAAATCTTTGCCCCCACTGGAAGAAAATCAGCCCAAAGAGCATGCCGACTCCCGCCGCACCAAAGCCCCATGACCAGCCGTAGACCTCACCGAGCCACCCGCACAGCAGGGTCGCGGTAAACGCACCGATATTGATGCCCATATAAAAGATGGTGAACCCGGAATCGCGTCTTGGATCTCCCTCGGGATACAGTTTGCCGACCACGGTAGAGATGTTGGGTTTGAGAAAACCTACACCAACGACAATCAGTGCCAGCGATAGATAGAAAACAGACAGGGCACCCTCGTCGCGAACAATACCGTCGGCGGTTTGACGTGCAGCCTCGCCTTCAAAGGCCATGCCCAAATGACCGGCAACCAGTAGTAGTCCGCCCACGGTGACAGCCTTGCGCATGCCGATGAAACGATCGGCGACCAGCCCGCCCAGCACCGGCATCGCATACACCAGAGACGCGTAACTGCCCAACACACCCAGTCCCGCGGCGTCGGAAAAGAGATGGTATTTGGTCAAATACAGCAACAGCAGATATTTCATCCCGTAAAAGGAGAAGCGCTCCCATAGCTCGGTGGCAAAGCAGATATAGAGGCCCTTGGGATGCCCCCATAGGTCGTCTGTGTGCGCAGCGGGTGATTGCATAAGGGTTTTCCTGTGATTTCCTGATGGCCAGCTTTTAGCAGCCATTGGTTAAGTGGCGCGTTGCGGTGCCAGCTTACGCTGTGGCGACTTGCCCTGTCACGCCGCGCGCGCCCAATGACGAGCGCCGAGCGCGGTCGCCATCTCGGTGGGGTCCGTCACACGCTTGACACTCGCGAACAGCGCGCCTGCCTGTGGGTAGTAGAATTTGAGATAGACCAGCCATTGCTTGACCGGGTTTACGGCATAGCGCGGGTCGTATTGGTTGCGGTTTGCCTCGAGAAAATCTATCAGCAGCAGCTTGACCTGCTCCCACTCAAACAGCGGGGGCGGCGCACCTCGATGCAGCGCCTGAACGGCGGCGCCCAGATCAGGTCGGCACAAGGCACCTCGGGCCAACATAAAGGCTTCACAACCACTCGCTTTGGCGCAGCGCTGGATGTCGGCGGGATTCCACAGTTCCCCATTGGCGATCACCGGGAAGGGCAGACTCTCCCTCGCCTGCGCCAGTCGATGCCAGTGTGCGGGAGGGCGATATCCTTGTCGTCGCGTGCGGGCATGGATGGTCAGCTCGGTCAGTGGCGCCTGCTCGAGCGCTCGGAGGATTTCTTCGAACTCTGCGTCACTGTCGAAGCCCAGCCGAATCTTGGCGGTTACGGGGGTGCAGGCGGGAACACTGTCTCGCACCGCCACACAAATGGATCTGATCAGATCGGGGGTTCGTAGCAATGCCGCACCGCCACGGGAACGATTAACCGTCTTGGCGGGGCAGCCGAAGTTGAGGTCAATGCCTGGCGCGCCCAATAGAGCAACACGACGGGCATTAGCGGCCATTAATGCTGGGTCGGAGCCCAGCAGTTGCACATAGACGGGCACGCCGCTGGGAGTCAGTCCTCCTGCCAAAAGTTCAGGTGCATAGCGATAAAAAACGCGTTTAGGGAGTACCGTTTGAGATACGCGAACAAATTCGGTAACGCACCGTTGATAGCCGCCGATACCTGTCAGCAGCTGGCGCATGAGGGAATCCATGACACCCTCCATGGGTGCCAGAATCAATCGAGGCGCGGGTTTTGAGGGAGTGTTCATGCGGCGCAGGGTAACCACATAATGGGCTTTTTAACAGTGGGCGTGACCTTGCGCCGCTCCCTTTGTAAACTCGCGCATCTGAAAGGTGGCGCGTTGCACCGTGGCTATGGACGCCGATTATGAATCCTAACTATCTCGACTTTGAGCAACCCATTGCCGAACTCGAAATGAAAATCGAGGAATTGCAGGGCGTCGGCGATGGCGCCGAGCTGAATCTCGCCGAGGAGATAGAGCGTTTACGCGTAAAATCGACGGCGTTAACAGAAAAAATTTATGCCAACCTCAGCGCATGGGACATTGTGCGAGTGGCACGCCACCCACTGCGCCCGTATTCTCTGGATTACATTCCCCAAATCTTCACCGAGTTCGACGAGTTGCACGGCGATCGCCATTTTGCCGACGACAAAGCCATTGTGGGCGGTGTGGCGCGCCTGGACGGTAAACCTGTGATGGTCATTGGTCAGGAAAAGGGCAGGGCGGTAAAGGACAAGGTCTATCGTAATTTTGGCATGCCCAAGCCAGAGGGTTATCGCAAGGCCATGCGGCTCATGGAGATGGCCGAGCGCTTCAAGATGCCGGTTGTTACCCTCATTGATACACCCGGCGCCTACCCGGGTATCGATTCCGAAGAACGGGGCATTTCTGAGGCCATCGCGCAAAATCTTGCAGTCATGTCGCGGCTCAGAACGCCGGTTGTTTGCGTTGTGATCGGGGAGGGATCTTCTGGCGGCGCTCTGGGGATAGGCGTCGGGGATCATCTGGCCATGCTGCAGTACGCCACCTATTTTGTGATCTCGCCCGAGGGGTGCGCCAATATCATCTGGAAGAGCTCTGAGTTTGCGCCTGACGCCGCGGCCGCAATGGGCGTGACGTCATCCAAGCTTGAGGAATTGGGAATTGTCGATGCGACCATTGCCGAACCTCTGGGTGGCGCCCATCGCAATCCCAAAGAGATGGCGGCGCGTGTCAAGGGACACCTCATTAGCCAGATTGATCGGTTGTCCTCGATGGACACTGAGGCCATGCTGGAAGCGCGTTATCGCCGGCTCATGTCCTACGGGAACTGATTCGAGGTCAGCGCCCCCTTGCGCGAATTACTCTCACCCCTGCCCAGCAGTGTAATTGACGCTTCCCACTGGTGGGTGGCGCTGTCCGGCGGTGCGGACAGCGTGGCGTTGTTGCACGCGCTCCATTCGTTACGCGCAGAGGCGCAGGGCCCCTCCATCTCTGCGGTTCACGTCAATCATGGCTTGC